>ERZ827522.2670-NODE-2670-length-11750-cov-4.641214_pt1 | contig 11750 bp, 8 predicted proteins | sample MGYA00519580_ERZ827522 | MGnify/ENA primary metagenome ERZ827522 (study PRJEB31778, sample SAMEA3449340) | human gut metagenome | biome: human gut; feature: human-associated habitat; material: faeces | place: United Kingdom | collected 2010/2012 ... | reverse complement strand
GCATCAAGGTGGACAAGCACTCCACCGGCGGCGTGGGCGACAAGACCACGCTGGTCATCGCGCCCATCGTCGCGGCCTGCGGTGTCAAAATTGCCAAGATGAGCGGCCGCGGCCTCGGCCATACCGGCGGCACCATCGACAAGATGGAGAGCGTCCCCGGCACAAAGACCGCCCTCTCGCAGGAGGAGTTCTTTGCACAGGTGAATAAGATCGGCCTGTCGGTCATTGGCCAGAGCGAGGGCATCGCCGTGGCAGATAAGAAGATGTACGCCCTCCGCGACGTCACCGCAACCGTCAGCTGCATCCCCCTCATCGCGTCCAGCATCATGTCCAAGAAGCTGGCCTCCGGCTCGGACGCTATCCTGCTGGACGTCACCACCGGTACCGGTGCGTTCATGAAGACCGTGGAGCAGAGCATCGAGCTGGCCAAGCTGATGGTCTCCATCGGCACCCATCATGGCCGCCGCGTCGCTGCTATGATCACTGATATGGACACCCCGCTGGGCCACAACATTGGCAACAGCCTCGAGGTCATAGAGAGTATGGACGTGCTCAAGGGCCACGGCCCCGCCGACCTGACCGAGGTGTGCCTGCAGCTGGCTGCGAATATGCTGGTGCTGGCCGATAAAGGGTCTCCCGCCGAGTGCCGCGCCATGGCCGAAGCAGTTATCGCAGACGGCTCTGCCTTTGCAAAGTGCAAGGAGATGTTCGCGGCTCAGGGCGGCGATACCCGCGTTCTGGATGACTACAGCCTCTTCGAGAAGCCCGCCGCCAGCTATGAGCTGCTGGCCGAGGAAGACGGTTACATCGTCGCCAACGACGCCGAGAAGATCGGCTCTGCCAGCGTTCTGCTGGGCGCAGGCCGTCAGAAGAAGGGCGACCCGCTGGACTTCGCCGCCGGCATCATCCTCCACAAGAAGCGCGGCGACTACGTCCACAAGGGCGAGAGCCTCGCCACCTTCTACGGCGCGGCGGATAAGTTCGACGCTGCCGCCGCCGAGTACCGCAGCGGCCTCGTCTACGGCCCCGAAAAGCCCGAGGAAGCCCCGCTGGTCTACGCCCTCGTCACCAAGGACGGCGTGGAGCGGTACTGAAATACCTGAATCGCTGAGAACGGCCCCGGGATCTGTGTGTTCCGGGGCCGTTTTTCCACCAAAACTGCGCTTTGTGGTTGGATAAAGCCGACAGAAGGGCTGATTTTGTAGATGTTTTGCCCGAGATGTGGTATAATCTACTCAATAGCGCCCAGACGGCGCAGGAGAAGAGAAAGGGTTATTCTATGAAGATCGTTTTGGTGGGCGGCGGCAAAGTCGGCACAGCGCTGGCGCGGCAGCTCAGTGAAGAGGGTCACAACGTGACCGTTATCGATACGAACAAGGCCCGTGTGGAGCATATTGGGGAGTCCTACGATGTGATGAGCATTCTCGGCAACGGCTCGTCCATCATCACCCTGTCCGAGGCGGGCGTGGAGGAAGCGGACGTGTTCATCGCAGTCACCGGCTCGGACGAGCTGAACCTGCTGTGCTGCATGTTCGCCAAAAAGGCGGGCCACTGCCACGCCATCGCCCGCGTGCGCAACCCGTCTTACAGCCATGAGCTGGACTTTATCAAGAAGCAGATCGGTATCTCGGCCATCATCAACCCCGAAATGGCAGCGGCAAAGGAAATCTCCCATCTGCTGCGTTTCCCGGGCGCAAGCAAGATCGATACCTTCGCGGGCGGACGTGTGCGGCTCATCAAGTTTGCGCTGACCGAGCAGCAGGGGCTGGACGGCGTGGCCATCCATGAGATCCCCACCCGCCTCAAGAGCGACATTCTGGTCTGCGCGGTGGAGCGTAACGGTGGGGTCATCATCCCCAACGGTAACTTTGTGCTGCAGAACGGCGACCAGGTCACCTTCCTCGCCACGCAGGAGAAGGCCCACGAGTTCTTCCAGCGTATCAATATGCCGGTGCGGCCGGTGCGCAACGCCCTCATCGTGGGCGGCGGTGCCATCGCCTATTACCTGAGCCAGGAGCTGCTGGAAAATCACGTCCGCGTCCGCATCGTCGAGCGGGACCCGGCCCGCTGCAATGTTCTGGCCGAGTCCCTGCCTGAGGCACAGATACTGAACGAGGACGGTTCCAACCGCGACTTCCTGCTCTCGGAAGGTCTGGAATCCACCGAAGCCTTCGTGGCTCTGACCAACATCGACGAAGAAAACGTGCTGCTGACCCTGTTTGCGAAAAAGCACTCCAAGGGCAAGCTGGTCACGAAGATCAACCGCCTCGAGTTCGACGATATTCTGGCCGGGCTCGATTTGGGCAGCATCGTCTACCCCAAGTACATGACCTGCGACTACATCGTGCAGTACGTCCGCGCCCTGCAGAACGAGGCCGGCAACAACATCAAGACCCTTTACCGCATCCTCGACGACCGCGTGGAAGCGCTGGAATTCACTGTCCATGAGGAGAGCCGGGCCACCGGCGTGCCGCTGAGCCAGCTGCATCTGAAAAAGAATCTGCTGCTCTGCTGCATCACCCGCGGCGACCATATCCTCATCCCCCGCGGCGGCGACCAGATCCAGGTGGGCGACAATGTCATCGTCGTCACGCTGGAACACGGCCTGCACGACTTGCGGGACATCGTGGAAGAGTAACGGGGGACAGGACGTATGAATTATGCGATCGTCTTTCGTCTGCTGGGCTACATCCTGATGATAGAGGGTACACTGCTGCTGCTCCCGGCGGTGACGAGCCTCATCTACGCCGAGTGGGCCGTCATGGGCGTGTTCCTGCTGACGGCGGCCATCAGTGGGGCGCTGGGCTTTGCCCTGCAGACCATCAAGCCCCGCAGCAAGGTGTTCTATATGCGGGAGGGCTTTGCGGCCACCGCCCTGAGCTGGATCACCATCAGTATCATGGGTGCAGTGCCGTTCGTCCTCACCGGCTGCATCCCGAATCCCGTGGACGCCATGTTTGAGACCGTTTCGGGCTTCACCACCACCGGTGCCAGCATCCTGCCCGGTGTGGAGGGCCTGCCCAACGGCATCCTGTTCTGGCGCAGCTTCACCCATTGGATCGGCGGCATGGGCGTTCTGGTGTTCCTGCTCTCCCTGCTGCCCCTGACCGGCGGCTCCCATGTCAACCTGATGAAAGCCGAAAGCCCCGGCCCCCAGGTGGATAAGCTGGTGCCCAAGGTGCAGTCCACGGCAAAGATCCTCTATGGCATTTATTTTGGCCTGACTGTCATCGAGTTCGTGTTCCTGTTGTTCGGCGGGATGCCGGTGTTTGAGTCTCTGCTGACCTCCTTTGGCACAGCGGGCACCGGCGGCTTCGGCTTCCGCAATGACAGCTTTGCCAGCATGTCGCCCTATATCCAGTGGGTCGTGACCATCTTTATGATCCTGTTCGGCATCAACTTTAACGCCTACTTCCTGATCCTGATCCGTAAATTCAGACAGGCATGGGAAAGTGAAGAAGTTCGTGCCTATCTGTTGATTATCGCTGCAGCAACGCTTGCGATCACCTTCAATGTACGCGGATATTTCAGCAGCTTTGCACAGGCATTCCAGCAGACGATTTTCCAGGTTGCTTCCATCATTACAACAACCGGCTATGCCACAACAAACTTTGACCTGTGGCCGGAGTTTTCACGTACCATCCTCGTCCTGCTGATGTTTGTCGGTGCCTGTGCCGGAAGTACCGGCGGCGGCATTAAGGTTTCCCGCATCCTGATCATGCTGAAAACGGTAAAAAAAGAACTGATCCAGCTGCTGCATCCCAGGAGTGTACGCCGCATCCAGATTGACGGCAAGGCGATCGAGCACGAGGTTGTCCGCTCCACAAATGTTTACATGGGCGTCTACATTTTTATTTTTGCCTTTTCCATGCTGCTGATCGCGCTGAATAACTTCGATCTTATCACCAACTTTTCTGCAGTTGCTGCGACACTCAACAACATCGGCCCCGGTCTTTCCCTGGTGGGTCCGAGCGGAAACTTTTCCATGTTTTCCGACTTTTCCAAGCTTGTCCTGATCTTCGACATGCTTGCCGGACGCCTGGAGCTGTTTCCGCTGCTGCTGTTATTCGTACCGAATACCTGGAAACGATTTTAAACCGCTTCCCGGCGAAATAAAATCAGATTATTCTGCACGCCCGCAACGAATTTGCATTGCCGTGACTCAGACAAAAAAGAACCAGGCTGCAGCCTGGTTCTTTTTTGTTTTAAAATCTTTTACGCCAGCTGTTTCTTGCCGGTATAAAGCTCGTAATATCTTCCCTTTTGTTCCAGCAGTTGATCGTGATCGCCGCGCTCGATGATTTCGCCGTTTTCCAATACCATGATCGCATTCGCGTTTCGAACAGTGGAAAGCCTGTGGGCGATGACAAGGGTTGTCCGTTCTGCCATCAGGCGATCCATACCATGCTCAATATGTCGCTCGGTTCTCGTATCGACAGAGGACGTTGCCTCATCCAGAATCAGGACAGGCGCCTTGGAAATTGCCGCACGGGCAATGTTTAACAGCTGTCTCTGTCCCTGGCTTAAGTTTGCGCCATCTCCCTCGATCATCGTATCATATCCGTTTTCCAGACGCATGATAAAGGAATGTGCGCTGGCCATTTTTGCCGCCTGCTCGACCTCTGCATCGGTCGCATCCAGCCTGCCATAGCGGATATTTTCCCGGATCGTTCCGGTAAACAGGTGCGTATCCTGCAGCACCATTGCGATATTACTGCGCAGGTTTTCTCGTCCAACCTTGCGGATATCCACGCCATCCATCAGGATTTCTCCGCTGTCGATCTCGTAAAACCGGTTGATCAGGTTCGTGATCGTCGTCTTGCCCGCGCCGGTACTGCCGACAAATGCGATCTTCTGTCCCGGTTTCGCATACAGGGAAATATGCTTCAAAATCGTATGACCAGGCACATAGCCAAACGTCACATCCTTTAACTCCACATGTCCTTTGCAGGGATTTAAAACAACCGCATCCGCTGCGTCTGCAGTTTCCGGCGCTTCATCCATCACCTGGAACACACGCTCTGCACCCGCAAGAGCGGAAAAGATTGTATTCATCTGCATGGACAGCTCATTGATCGGTCTGGAGAACTGTCTGGAATAGTTGACAAATACAGTCAGACCGCCAATATCAAAGCCCTGCAGCACGCATAATATACCACCGATCATCACAGTCAGGGAATAGCTGACCTGGCTTAAGTTGCCCATGACCGGTCCCATGATTCCTCCAAAAAACTGAGCGAAAATCTGTTTTCCGCGAAGATCGTCGTTTAAGTATTCAAACTCTTCCTCCGCAACGTTTTCATGGCAGAACACCTTTACAACCTTCTGTCCCGTCATCGTTTCTTCGATATAACCGTTTAAAGTACCGATCGCTGCCTGCTGCGCCTGATAAAATTTCCGGCTCTTTCCTGCCACTGCTCCGCCTACTTTCATCATGAGCGGAACCATCACAACCGTCACAATTGTCAGCCACACGTTCGTGTAGAGCATCAGTCCGAGGGTTCCGACTACAGTGATCACGCTGGAAATGATCTGCAGCACGGTGTTGTTCAACATATCTCCGACCGCATCCAGGTCGTTCGTATAACGGCTCATCAGGTCGCCGTGGTTGTTCGTATCATAAAACCGAACCGGCAAATGCTGCATTTTCACAAATAAATCGTTTCGGATTTTTTCCAGTGCACCCTGGGAAACGCCGATCATAATCCGCTGCTGCAGATACTGTGCTGTGACACCGATGATATAAATTCCTGCCATGGTCAGAAGCGAATGCAGAAGCTTCTGCGCACTGCTGCCCTCCCCGGTCAATCCGTTGATGATCGGACGCAGCATATAGGAGCCTGCAAGGTTCGCAATCGTCCCGGCAATGACACAGAAAAAGACGAAAATCAGCCGTCCCTTATCTTCAGAAAGATATCCCATCAGACGCACAATCGCTTTTTTGGTATTCTGCGGCTTTTTGACTTTCATTTTTCCACCGCCAGGACCAGGTCTTGGACCTCCCGGGCCTCCGGGACCGCCGAATCCTTCAGGCCTCTTTGCGCTGCTCTTGCTGTATTTGGCAATCAGTCTTTTCTTTCTCTGCTCGTCCATTATGCGATCACCTCCTTTTTCATCTGGGAGTCGTAAATTTCCTGATAGGCTTTACAGGTTTCCAGAAGGGCTTCATGTTTGCCAAGCCCGACGATTTTTCCCCCGTCCATCACGATGATCTGATCCGCTTCCATCACGGAGCCGATCCGCTGTGCGATGATCAGCTTTGTTGTTTCCTTCAGCGTCGTGGAAAAAGCTTCCCGAATCCTTGCTTCTGTCGCTGTATCCACCGCACTCGTGGAGTCGTCCAGAATCAATATTTTCGGACGTTTTAAAAGTGCCCGCGCGATACACAGTCTCTGCTTCTGACCGCCGGAAACGTTTACGCCGCCCTGACCAAGCTCCGTATCATATCCATCTGCCAGTTTTTGAATAAAGCCTTCCGCCTGTGCACTTTCTGCAGCTTCCCGAATCTGGTCTTTGTCAGCATTTTCATCGCCCCACTGCAGATTTTCTTCGATCGTACCGGAAAAGAGTACATTTTTCTGCAGCACCATACCAACGCCCTCCCGCAGATGATTCAGGGAATAATCCCGAACGTCGATGCCATCCACCAAAACCTTTCCCTCATCCACATCGTACAGACGCGGAATCATGGACACCAGCGTTGTCTTGCCGCAGCCCGTCGATCCGATGATACCGATCATCTGTCCCGGCTCGATCGTCAGATTGATCTGATCCAGCACTTTTTCTGCACTGTCTTTGTAATATCGGAAGGAAACATTCTGGAATTCGATCTTTCCGTTTTTTACAACTGCTTCCGGACATGCTGCATGATCGTCTGTAAGACTCACTTTTGTATCCATCACTTCGTTAATCCTGCGTCCGCTCGCAAATGCCCGGGAGCTCTGCAAAAATACCATAGCCAGCATCATCAGGGACATCAGCACCTGCACAATATAGGTTGTAAACGCCGTCAGATCACCGACCTGCATCTTTCCGCCCAGGATTTGATTGCCTCCAAGCCATACCACAACCAGCGTTGTCAGGTTCATAAACAGCATCATCAGCGGCATCTGTGCAACTGCGATCTTAAATGCATTTAAGCTGGATTCCTTTAGCTCTGCGTTCGACTTTTCAAAACGGGCACTTTCATAATCCTCACGGACGAAGGACTTGATGACCCGCACATTCGTCAGTACCTCCTGAATATTGGAGTTTAGAGCATCCAGCTTTTTCTGCATAAACTCAAATCTCGGATATGCAATGCGTAAAAGCAAAAGGATCACTACTGTCATAACCGGCAGAACGATCAGAAATACCGCCGCCAGCTCCCGATCCATCAAAAACGCCATAATAATCGCGCCGATCAGCATGCCGGGGGCGCGAAGCATCATTCGAAGCGCCATCATGATCAGGTTCTGCACCTGTGTGATATCGTTGGTCAGACGCGTAACCAGAGAGCCCGTGGAGAACCGGTCGATCTCCGAAAACGAAAAGGTCTGGATTTTTTTGAACGCATCTTTTCGAAGCCCTGTTCCGAAGATGATCGCCGCAACCGATGCAAACCATGCTCCTCCAACGCCGCCGGCCATCATGATGAACGCCGTCAGGATCATGATCATTCCCTTCTGAAGGATGTAGCCTACATCATGATTGGCTGCCCCGACATTAATGATATCCGCCATAAAAGACGGAAGCAGTACTTCTCCTGCTACCTCCGTCAGCATCAGAAGCGGTCCCAGTATAAACGCATACCAGCAGGGCCTGATATATTTTCCGTAACGTTTCATTTGATCCTTATTCCTCCTTTTGCTGATCCCGCAGAAGATTTTCATAAATTCGTTCGAAAAACTGCTGCAGACTCTGCATTTCCTCTTCTGAAAATCCTTCAAACATCGCTTTTTCCGTTTCCCAGAACATCTGCTCACTCCGCTCAATGACACTGCGTCCCTTTGGCGTGATCGTCACCCGGTGTGTCCTGTTGTCAGACTCTGTGGTTTCCCGTGTAATGTATCCGCCGCTTTCCAGCTTTTTTAAGGAAACTGCAACCGCTGCCGGAGAAATCTCCAGCTCACGCGCAATTTCAACCTGGGAACAGTTCGGATGATGATTTAAGTGCATCAAAAGCCGGTGCTGACTCTGATAGACTCCCGTATGATTCACCTTTTTTTCAATACAACGGCGCAGCTGCCGATCCGTGCGTCGAAACAGAAATGACAGCCTGCCTTCCGGTGTCGGATTCCCGCAGTGCTTCGCATTTTGTTCTTGTTCCATCACATTTCCCTCTTGTTAACTAGTTAATTGTTTACTTGTTAAGTATATGTATGACTAACTCTGTTGTCAAGAGAATTTTAAAAAACTGATTTCCTTACTGTAACTTTTTTTCGAAATAGATTATAATGATATGCATGACTTCACAGTGTCTTTTTTGATTTTTATATTTTAACGGAGATTTTTAACCTATGTCTTTGACAACCTTTTTGAAAAAGCTTTCCCCCGGGCGCATCATTGCCCTCGGTTTTCTTTTCTACATCCTGCTTGGCTCCCTTTTACTGATGCTGCCCTGCAGCCTGCAGCCCGGTATCGCACTGCCCTATCTTGACGCCCTTTACACTGCCACCAGCGCAGTCTGTGTAACCGGCTTAAACGTCATCGACCCCGGCAGTACCTTTTCACCCTTTGGTCAGTTTGTCCTCGGCTGCCTGATCCAGATCGGAGGACTGGGTGTCGCTTCCATCGGTGTCGGGATCATGCTCGCAATGGGAAAAAAGATCAATCTGAAAGAACGCCGTGTTATCCGTGATGCAATGAACCTGGATTCCGGCAAAGGCCTGATCCGATTTGTCAAAGCAATCTTTTGTACGACACTTCTCATTGAGCTTTTGGGCGCGTTTCTTTCGTTTCCTGTCTTTTTCCGGGATTATCCGCTGCCTCGCGCCATAGGCTTAAGCCTGTTTCATTCGGTTGCTTCCTTTAACAATTCCGGCTTCGACGTGCTCGGAAACGGGACAAGCCTGATTCCGTATCAGAAGGATGTGCTTCTAAATCTCGTGACCTGTGCTCTGGTAATCGCCGGCGGCATTGGCTTTCCGGTCATTTTTGAGCTGCCCCTGAAACACTTTTCCTGGAAACGCCAGTCAATGCACACACGGGTTGTGCTGAGCACGACATTTGCCCTGCTGCTTTTCGGAACACTTTTATTAAAACTCACAGAGAGTATCAGTTGGCTCGGCGCTTTTTTCTACAGCGTCTCCGCCCGGACAGCCGGTTTTTCCACTTATAACCTCAGCGATTTCTCTACTGCAGGTCTGCTGGTCGTTTCCGGACTGATGTTTATCGGGGCCTCTCCCGCGTCCACCGGCGGCGGCATCAAGACCACCACCTTTTTTGTCCTGCTCTCCGGCATCTATTCCGCAGCAACAAACCATTCCGAAAGAGCCTTCCACAACGCGATCCCAAAGGACGCGTTCCGCAAGGCCTCCGTCATCAGTATGCTCGCTGTCTTTTTGGTTATGACAGCCTCCTATCTGATGCTGATCTTTGATCCGCAGCTTTCCCTGCGGGATGTACTGTTTGAAATGATCAGTGCTTTCAGCACCTCCGGTCTTTCCACCGGCATCACACCACAGTTGAGCGCTCAGAGCCGGATTCTTTCTATTATTATGATGTACATCGGCAGACTCGGACCCCTGACTGTTGCATCCCTGTGGTACTTTACGATCGGGGAACGCGTCCGCTACCCGGAAGGGACAATTGCCATCGGGTGAGTGACCGTCCACGGCACGCAGAGACTCTGCCAGCACTGCGCAAGATCACAATTCAGGAATACCGCGCAGATCTTTGCATAACTTATTGGAAAAATATGCGAGCGAACCGCTCAGAAATGAGGATATTATGTTTGGAAAAAAGAAAAAAAATGCCATTGCATACGGTATTATCGGACTTGGGCGCTTCGGGGAAGCGCTGGCGACAGAGCTTGCACGCTCCGGCGCAGAGCTGCTTGTCATGGATCGCGAAGAAGAGCGGGTCCGTGAGATGCGGGAACTGACCGAAAATGCACTCGTTGTCAATACCCTGGACAAAAAAACCCTGACAGAAACCGGTATCCAGAACTGCGATATTGCGGTCGTCTGCATCGGCGAGCATATGGAATCCTCTATCCTGACGACATTAAATCTCGTCAGCCTCGGTATTCCGACTGTCATTGCCAAAGCCACCAGCCCGGAGCATGGCGAGATTTTAAAACGCCTCGGCGCACAGGTCGTTTATCCCGAACGTGATATGGCAATTCGCCTGGCAACCAGGCTTTCCAACTCCCGGGTCCTGGATTTTATCCAGCTGAGTGAAAAATTGAATATCACCAAGCTGTCCGTCCCGGATGCCCTCGTTCAGAAATCTGTCGTTGAATTGAATCTGCGAGCCCGGTTTGGTCTAAACATCATCGCCATCGAGCATAACGGTCAGGTGATCGAGCACGTCGATCCAAACTACCGCTTCTGCCCCGGCGACATTTTGATCCTGTCCGGCAGCAAGGAGAGTCTTTCCCGATTTGACCGCTGGATAGATAAGCAGGAGTAACACGTACAGGTTGCATGTAGACAGCGCACTCCGTCAGTGCGGTACACAGCGCGGGACGCAGCCAACACTGGAGGACATCTACTCCCGGTACGCCAACCGGATTTTATCCGCGATCAGCGCGATGAACTCCGAGTTGGTCGGTTTTCCCTTTCCCGTATTAATCGTATATCCAAACAGCGCGTCCATCCTGCCGCGGTTCCACGCAACCTCGATCGCATGGCGAATGGCGCGCTCGACTCTGCTCGGTGTCGTTTCATACTTTTTCGCAATTTCCGGATACAACGTCTTTGTGATCGAGCCGAGCATATCCATGTCCTTGACTGACATCTGAATTGCTTCGCGCAGATACTGATATCCACGGATATGCGCCGGTACGCCGATGTCATGGATCATGTTCGTGACATCCCGTTCCAGGTCCCGTTTGGGCACTTCTTTTGCCTGTACATATTCCAGGGAGTTTTCTTCGCCTGCCGCTCTGGCGGGAACGGTAATCATAATCTGAAATTCTCTATTATGTTCCATCAAATCGGTCAGAATCTGAACCACGTTTTCTTTTTCTTTTCCTGCTGTAAGGCTGAGCTGTTCCATAGTTTTCCTCATTTCTGCGCACGTTTTTTGCGTAGGTCGAGTTTGTATCAAGTGCGCACAGACACAAATCTCGCGATTGAAAAAATTTTTTTTCAATCTTTTTTCCTTTCGCAATACCGGTTTGCTTCCTCTTTACAGGCATCATTATAGGCTGATTCTGCTGGATCCTGCAAGAAACTGTCATCGCAAAAAAAGAGCCAGAAATTCCTCTTTCCGAGAATTTCTGACTCCTTTTTTTACAAAAATTGGCGAAAAACCACGATTTTACAGAGAATTTCTGTTTTTTGTGATCCGGAAGGTCACCTCAACCATCGTAATCATCAGCGCCACGAACACCAGCAGATATAGCGGCAGGATGAAAAATCCGATGGAATTTCCAAGGATACCGAAAATCGGCGGGATAAACGTCGTTCCAATGTATGCGCTCGCCATCTGAATGCCGATGATCGCACCGGAGTTCTCTGCTCCAAAATTGGACGGGGTAGAATGAATGATGCAGGGATAAATCGGTGCGCAGCCAAACCCGATCACAAGGAATGCCGCAAACG
>ERZ827522.2667-NODE-2667-length-11757-cov-3.161596_pt1 | contig 11757 bp, 6 predicted proteins | sample MGYA00519580_ERZ827522 | MGnify/ENA primary metagenome ERZ827522 (study PRJEB31778, sample SAMEA3449340) | human gut metagenome | biome: human gut; feature: human-associated habitat; material: faeces | place: United Kingdom | collected 2010/2012 ... | reverse complement strand
CACTTGTGAAGCCCACGGATAACATTGTATTCTCCGCCGCCTTCCCATGCTCTAAAGCTTCTTGCTGTACGGATTCTTCCTTCACCCGGATCAAGACGAAGCATTACTTCACCTAAAGATACGGCATCAAATGTGCACTCTTCGGCTGGTCTTAAATTTAATTTCATTTTTTAGATACCTCCAAAATATTTTATTACAAATGTATTCTATCATACTTGTCCGATTTAATCTATATTTTTTACCGAAAGAATTTCATGAATTTACAAAACTATGAATTGACAAAAAAATGTACCAACTCTATAATAAAAAGAAATTACATATTCTAGTAAAAGGAGAAGTTGAAATGAATAAAGTTGTAGAAGAATTGAGCAAGATTGGTATTGTACCGGTTATCGCATTAGATGATGCAAAAGATGCAGAACCGTTAGCAAAGGCTTTAATTGAAGGCGGACTTCCTTGCGCAGAAGTAACATTCAGAACAGCAGCAGCAGAGGAATCTATCCGTATCATGGCTGAAAAGTTCCCTGAACTTGTTGTCGGAGCCGGTACAGTATTAACACCGGAGCAGGCAGACAGAGCCATGAATGCAGGAGCAAAGTTTATTGTCAGTCCGGGACTGAATCCTAAGGTTGTAAAGCATTGTCTGGATAAGGGTTATCCGATTGTTCCGGGTACAAGCAATCCTTCTGATGTAGAAACAGCGATTGAATTAGGACTTGATGTCGTAAAATTCTTCCCGGCTGAAGCAGCAGGCGGACTCAACATGATTAAGTCTATGGCAGCACCATATACAAATATGAAATTTATGCCGACAGGCGGTATCAATGCAGGCAACTTAAAGTCTTATCTTGACTTTGGTAAAATTGTATGCTGCGGCGGTTCATGGATGGGAAAGAAAGACATGGTTGCAGCAGGCGATTTTGAAGGCATTAAGAATCTGACAAGAGAAGCTGTTGATACGATGCTTGGATTTGAAGTTAGACACGTTGGTGTCAACTTACAGAGCGGTGAAGAGGCAGAAGACCTTGCAGATACATTCAATAAGATGTTCAGCTTTGAAAAGAAAGTCGGTAACAGTTCAGTATTTTCAGGAACAGGCTTTGAGCTGATGAAAAAGCAGGGTCGTGGAACACATGGCCATATTGCAATCGCAACAAACTATATTGAAAGAGCAATCTATCATTTAGAGAAACGTGGATTTGAATTTGACAAGGATTCAGCCGTTATTAAAAATGACAGATTAAAGGCAATTTATTTCAAGGGCGAGTTCGGCGGATTCGCTATACATCTTGTTCAGAAATAATTGCAGGAATTGTTTTTAAGTCCATGGGACTGCCGTGCTTTGAAAGTGCGGCAGTCTGTTTATGTAGTACCTTTGTAACAGAAGCCTCCCATGCGGGGGAATTAAAACGTAAATTTTGTGGAAAATGTTGAAAAAATTGTGAAAATATAGTAAACTAAACACAAAATGTAGTCGATAGACTAAATAGGTATTTAGAATACAGTAGAAAAGAGGTCTGTTATGAAAAAAATTTATCAGATTAGAAGATTGCGTAAGGGCTGGAAGGTGCTGGCAGCTGCAATCTTTGCAATCGCTCTGTTAGGAGGATATATGCTCTATGCCAACGCTGCGACCAGTGTTGCCATGAGATTGTCAACGACTTCTGCAAGCATTGCATTCAATAAAGAGTCTAACTCGGTTGTACAGGTTAGTTCTCTTACCGGTACGGATGATAATGGGGATCCGAACCAGAATTACGCACCAAATGGTAATAATATCGAATGGACATCTTCTAATAACGATATTGTTACATTCCGCAGAGAAAATGATGTAATGGATCACGACACTGCAAAAGGTATGATTCCTATTATTAAGGGTGCACATGCCGGTAAAGCGGATGTGACAGCTACATACTATTCTATTCAGTATGACAGCACAGGTTCCATTATCAATAAGTCACTGGTTACCAGCCTGACGGCAAAGGTTGTTGTACCGCTTGAAGTTACGACAACTCATTCCAACAGTACGATTTATACAGTTGGTGATCAGATCACATTTACAACCAATACCTGTGATTCTAACAAGATTTTTATTGAAACAAAGAACGACACCAGTGGAAACGTTTCTCATGACGGTGTAGTTGAACTGGTTTCATCATCCAGCACACAGGCAACTTTAAAGGTTGTCGGCGGTGGACAGGCAACGGTTATTGTAAGAACAGCAGACGGCGGCGGTGAAGAGGCTCTTTGCAAAGAATTTACAGTTCGTGCAAAAGTAGAATTTAATGATTCAAACATTTACAGAGACAATAATAACCGCAAGTGTTTAAAGTTAAATGATGAACCATATGTAGAGTTTACGAAGTATGTTATTGGTTCTAACATCAATAATCCGGCAACGGCAGGTGTTTTTTACGAGTCATCTGACCCGAAGGTTGTTGAAGTTGCACAGGACGGTTCAGTACTTGGTAAGTATGCAGGTGTTTCTACGGTAACAGTAGGTATTCCGGCATATGATGCACAGGGCAATAAGACATGGTATACGCATGATACCGTTGATGTTGTTGTACCGTTTAAGAAACTGGGCAATCAGGTCAGCAATATGAACGTTGATGACCAGCTGCAGTTATCAACATCAGCAAATCCGACAGAGATTACATGGACAACATCGAACAATGCAGTCCTGCAGGTTGATGCAACAACAGGTCTTGTTACGGCAATTGGTGCCGGTACTGCAAAGATATATGCATCAAGAGCAGCAGATGATTTCAGTACAAAGTACAATCAGCCGATTCAGCTGGTGTATGAAATTACTGTTATTGATGATTTTGCATTAAGTGCAGATAAGACATCTGTTAACATGGGCGAAACCATTGAAGTGTCAGCCCTTGTAACAGCTACAGATATTACAGCCAATCCAATTACTTATAAGCTTGAAAACCAGCCAAAGGATGACGGAACAATTCCGACAGGTGATCTGGTTACAGTAGAGCAGGACGGTAAGACATTTAAGATTACCGGTGTGAAGTCCGGTACGGTACATTTGATTGTTACACAAAACGTTAACGGCGTTATGAAGACAGCAACCTGTGTTATTTATGTAACGACACCGGTTAATGAAGTATCCATTAATCCGTCGTCTATTCAGATTGACAGAGGTTCAACCGGAACGGTCCAGCTGTTATTTAATCCGGCAGGACCAACCAATGATAAAGTATTATGGTCTTCTTCAAATACAAGCGTTGCAACAGTTGAAGGTGACAGCTACACGGCAACTATCACGGGTGTAGCCGGTGGTACAGCAACCATCAGTGTTATTACAGAAGATGGATTAAAGACAGCAACTTGTGATGTTTATGTAAGAGAACCGGTTACAGGTGTTGTATTAAATGAAACATCGGTAGAATCTTCTATGTCTGTCGGACAGTTCCAGTTAGTGGCAACTGTTCTTCCTGCAGGGGAAGGTGTTAACAGAAATGTTACATGGCAGTCTACAGATGAAAGCATTGTAAAGGTTGATGAGAGTGGTCTTGTAACATTTGTAAAACCGGGACATGCAGCAGTAGTTTGTAAAACCGAAGACGGCGCATTTCAGGCATTCTGTAATTTTGTCATTGATATTCCGGTAGAAACGATTACACTCGATTATACAGATGAAATTATGAGAATCGGAGATACATTAAGAATTACAGCAGAAGTACTTCCGTTAGAGGCATCTAACAGAACAGTACGCTGGACATCTTCTAATACCAATGTTTGTATTGTAGACTCTAACGGTTTAGTACAGGCAGTTGGAACAGGAAGCTGTACAATTCTTTGTGAATCATTAGATGGCAAGGCATCTGCAATGTGTAATATCTATGTAAAACAGCCGGTTACACAGGTTGTTTTAAATACAACAGATATTACAGTAAGAAAAGGTCAGGTATTCTGGCTGAATGCAACCTGTCTTCCGGAAAATGCGGATAACAAAATCATTACATGGGAAAGCCGTGATGAAGATGTGTGTACAGTGGAAAGCGACGGTAAGGTAACAGCTACCGGTGCAGGTACAACTTCTATTATTGCAACAAACCCGGATTCCGGTCTGACAGCATACTGTGTTGTAACAGTTACACAGCCGGTAACAGGTATTACCTTAAATTCTGATTATCAGGAATTATGGGTAGGTGCAAAGTATGCGATTATTCCGAATATCGAGCCGTATGATGCTGAAAATAAGAATGTAACGTATCGTTCAAGTGATCCTGATGTTGCAACCGTTGATGAAATGGGTGTTGTAACAGCAGTAAAGGGTGGCTCCTGCGTAATCATTGTTACAACAGAGGAGTGCCAGCTGACAGCAGCTTGTACGATTGATGTAAAAGAATATGTTTCTTCTATTACATTAAGTGAAACACATAAATTTATGAATGTCGGAACTTCCGGAACTTTAACAGCAACGGTAGGTTCTGATACGGCAACCAATAAAAATATTATATGGACCTCATCCGATAATTCAATCTGTTCCGTAGACTCTTACGGTACATTAAATGCGGGTGAACCGGGTATTGCAGTTATTACTGTAACAGCAGCTGATGGCAGCGGTGTATCCGCTACCTGTGTTGTTCAGGTTGTAAATCCGGTGACATCTATCCGTATTGAACCGGATACAGTCCGTATGTTAGTTGGAGAATCCCGCATTGTACAGGCAGTTATTGAACCGGACGATGCATCGATTAAAGATGTAACATGGGAATCTTCTAATGAAGAAATTGCAACAGTTGATGAAGCCGGCGAAATCTTTGCTTTAAGTACAGGTAAGTGTAAGATTACAGCGACTTCGAAGGATGGAAATAATGTAAAGGGTGTCTGCTGGGTATATGTAACACCGGTAGTTAATATTACATCCATTAAGATTAATTCAAGCGAAATCTATATGCTCACCGGTAAGTCAAGACAGTTATCTGTCAGAGTGCGTCCGGCAATTAATACGGATTCCTATGAATGGTATTCAACAGATACCGGTATTGTTGTAGTAGATGGTAATGGCGTAATTACAACAGTGGGTCCTGGTACTGCGGAAGTTGTGGCAGAAAGCGTCAATGGTACTGCACTTTCATCTTGTACAGTCCATTCACTGGCTATCAGCCGTTCAAGCATCACTTTGGAACAGTATGATTCATACTGGCTGGATGTTATCGGTAACGACAGTAATAGCAAGGTGACATGGAGGAGCAGTAACCCGAGAGTCTGCACAGTCGACTCAACAGGTCATGTAGTTGCCCGTAAGGCAGGTACGACAACTGTAACAGCAGTCTTAAATAATAAGACTTTGTCATGCACAGTAAGAGTAACAAATATCCGGTAAGAATAACACAGTAGTGGTATTCCGGTATTAATAAAAGCAGCCGCAGGCGGTTCGTGAAGAACGTCTGTGGCTGCTTTTTATTGTAGTGCAGGAATTATTGAAAGCCGATTTAGCAGATATAGAATTAAAAAAAGTAATAAAAAACCGGTACCCTTGGGGAGAGTACCGGTCAAAAAAATATGAGGGGGAGATAGAAAGAATATCTTTGCTATCGAAATTTATTATATCTGGGAATTGTGAGCAAAGTGTGTACAAAATATAAACAAACAATAAAAAATATAAATAAAAAGTGCAAAAGAAGGGTGGATTTGTTTCGTCAAAAAATTCACAGTATCATTTATTGCTAAAATCATTTGTATATGGTATGATTGTTCATGTTAAATAAAGAAATAGGAGTTAGCTATGGGCAGTCATGATGAAAGTAAACCAGACGATACGCGTACTGATTTAGGCTCAGTGAGTAACGATAATAAAGAAGAGATTGATATAGAGCTTGCAAAATCCATTGAAAAGCTGGTAGAAGAAGAAACCAATGTAGCAAAGGCTGCAATGGGAAAACAGGAAATACCTGTCCGTTCTACAGCCGCGGGAAATGCAGGGAAAAAAGATGCTGCCCAGATGAAGACTCAGGTTTTGCCGGATTTAGTAGATATCCAGCTTCAGGCAAGACAGGCGGAGAAGGAAAAACAGCAGAAAAGCATGCAGAAAGCCGCCATGGAGAAAAAAGCTGCGACAGAAACAAAGGTGTCTTTAGAAACACAGGTAATAGAACCGGTAAAAGTACACCCCGGAATGGATAAACCGGGGAACGGTAAGCAGGACACTGATAAGCCGGAAACAGATTTATCGAAAAAAACATCCAAAACGGCTTTGAAAGCAGATAAAAAAAAGAAAATACTGATTGTGGGAATTGTGGCGGCAGTGACCGTCGCAGTGATTGCAGGAATTACCGTATGGGGTATTTCCAACCGCAAATCCTATTCTTATAATTATCAAAAAGCCATGGAATTGTTAAAAAAACAGGACTATCATAATGCAAAGCAATATTTTGCCAAAGCTTATCAGACCGGTGAAGGTAAAAAAAATGTAGATATGATGTATGCACTTTATCAGTGCTATCAGCAGGATAAAGAAGAACAGCAGGCATTGGATATGCTGCTTGCGATTTTGCAGGTAGATAAAAATAATGAGAATGCATTATCTGCACTGGCACAGTTTTATGCGGATAAAGAAGACGGCGATGCCTTGAATAAATTGATTGCACAGTATCAGGGAACAGATGCCCAGAAGTTGTTATCCCAGTATGAAGTACAGGCACCGACTGTATCCGAAACACCTGGACAGTATCAAAGGGAATTACAGGTTTCTTTATTTGCAGAGGATTCCTGTACGATTTATTATACAACAGACGGTACACAGCCGGACAGCAGCAGTACACAGTATACAGAAGCGATTGCGCTTGAGGGTGGTATTACGGCGTTGAAAGCCGTTGCGGTCAATACAATCGGTGTATACAGTCCGGTTGCGGAATTTGAATATACTATTAACTATCAGAAGCCGGATGCGCCGGTCATCAGTCCGTCATCAGGCACTTATGAATATGGAGAAAAAATTTCCATTGATGCTGCAGATGGCACGAAAATTTATTACACAACAGACGGAACGACACCGACAACAGATTCACAGGCTTATACAGAGCCTTTTTCAATGCCGGAAGGCAATATTGTTGTATCAGCCGTTGCAGTTGATGAACATGATCTGGTAAGTTCTGTTGCAAGGAAGAATTATATTGTGAATCCACAAAAATCCTATACGTATACAGAAGCGTTAGAGATTTTAAAAGACCGCATGAAAGAACTTGGGATGCTCAATGCAGATGAGCAGACAGCACCAAATGGTGCGGCGGCAGTCTTTTCTTATGTGGGAAATGTCACAATTAACGATACGGAACTGTATGAGATCCGGGTGGATTTAAAATCCGGCACACAGACCACGACAGAGGGAAACTACGGGGTAGGCATTAAAAATGGAAAATGCTACCAGATTACAGGAACAGAAGGCGCATATCAGGCATCTTCTTATTAAAAAGGCAGCAATGCCGCGATTTACTATGTTATAAACGTGTCTTTTTATATACACGGAATATAAATTGAAAGGGGTACTAAGATGTATAAGATTCAGAAAGCTGAGAAATTAGCAGACAAAATTTACCTGATGGATGTTGAGGCGCCAAGAGTTGCCAGACACTGCCAGCCGGGTCAGTTCATCATTGTAAAGATGGACGAAAAAGGAGAGAGAATTCCTCTTACTATTTGCGACTTTGACCGTGAAAAGGGCATTGTTACAATTGTATTCCAGACAGTGGGCGCATCTACAGAAAAGATGGCACATTTAAAGGCAGGAGATGCTTTTGAAGATTTCGTAGGACCACTCGGATGTCCTTCAGAATTAATTGGAGAAGATATTGAAGAATTAAAGAAAAAGAAGCTTGTGTTTGTAGCAGGTGGTGTTGGTACAGCACCGGTTTACCCACAGGTAAAATGGCTGCATGAACATGGCATTGATGCCGATGTTATTGTGGGTGCAAAAAATAAAGATTTACTCATCCTTGAAAAAGAGATGGAAGCTGTAGCCGGTAATCTTTACATTACAACCGATGACGGAAGCTATGTCAGAAAAGGCATGGGTACAGATGTATTAAAGGATTTAGTAAACAATCAGGGCAAAAAGTATGACCGTTGTATCGCAATCGGACCTCTGATTATGATGAAGTTTGTCTGTCTGTTGACAAAAGAATTGGGAATTCCTACAATTGTCAGCATGAACCCGATTATGGTTGATGGTACAGGTATGTGTGGTGCCTGCCGTTTACAGGTTGGCGACGAAATCAAATTCGCCTGCGTAGACGGACCGGAATTTGACGGACATCTGGTAGATTTTGATCAGGCAATGAAACGCCAGCAGATGTATAAGACAGAAGAAGGCCGTGCCCTTTTAAAACTCCGTGAGGGCGATACCCACCACGGCGGATGCGGCAACTGCGGCGACTAAGATCGGTGATTGGAGGAAATGACATGGATGGAATGAAAAAAGTCCCGGTAAGAGAGCAGGAGCCGAAGGTTCGCGCAACGAACTTCGAGGAAGTCTGCTATGGATATAATGAAAAAGAGGCAGTCGCAGAGGCGTCCAGATGCTTAAACTGCAAAAACGCGAGATGTGTACAGGGATGTCCGGTTAAGATCGATATCCCGGCATTCGTAAAAGAAGTAAAAGAAGGAAATTACGCAGAGGCTGCAAAGGTCATCGGCAGATCCTCCGCGCTTCCGGCTGTCTGCGGACGTGTCTGCCCGCAGGAGAGCCAGTGCGAGGGCCAGTGTGTCCGCGGCATCAAGGGCGAGGCTGTCTCCATCGGTAAGCTCGAGCGTTTCGTGGCTGACTGGTCGAGAGAGAACGGCGTCGTTCCGGAGAAGCCGGAGAAGACAAACGGCATCAAGGTCGCTGTCATCGGTTCCGGCCCGTCCGGTCTTACCTGTGCAGGTGATCTCGCGAAACTTGGCTACGAGGTAACGATCTTCGAGGCTCTTCATGAGCCGGGTGGAGTTTTAACCTACGGTATCCCGGAATTCCGTCTCCCGAAACAGGGTGTCGTACAGCCGGAGATCGAGAACGTGAAGAAGCTCGGCGTTGATATCGAGACAAACGTAATTATCGGTAAGTCTGTAACGGTGGATGAGCTGATGGATGAAGAGGGCTACAAGGCAGTCTTCATCGGTTCCGGCGCAGGTCTTCCGAGATTCATGGGAATCCCGGGTGAGAACGCAAACGGCGTATTTTCCGCGAACGAGTACCTCACAAGAAGCAACCTGATGAAGGCGTTCCGCGATGATTACGATACCCCGATCGCTGCAGGAAAGAAGGTTGCTGTTGTCGGCGGCGGAAACGTAGCGATGGATGCAGCGAGAACCGCGCTCCGTCTCGGTGCGGAGGTTCATATCGTATACAGAAGAAGTGAGGCTGAGCTTCCGGCAAGAGCGGAGGAAGTTCACCACGCAAAGGAAGAGGGAATCATCTTCAACCTCTTAACGAACCCGACGGAGATCCTGACCGATGAAAAGGGCTGGGTCAAGGGCATGATCGTAAGAAAGATGGAGCTTGGCGAGCCGGATGCATCCGGAAGACGCCGTCCGGTAGAGATCGAAGGTTCCGACTACACCATCGATGTCGATACCGTCATTATGGCTCTTGGCACTTCTCCGAACCCGCTGATCTCCTCCACAACAGGCGGACTTGAGATCAACAAGCACAGATGCATCGTTGCGGATGAGGCGAATGGCCAGACATCCCGCGAAGGCGTATTCGCTGGTGGAGATGCCGTAACCGGTGCCGCTACCGTAATTCTCGCCATGGAGGCAGGAAAAGCAGGAGCGCGCGGAATCCATGAGTATCTGAGCGGTAAGAAAGCGGAATAATAAAAAGCAGGCTGTATACCGGGTCCGCTGACGTGGTCCGGCTGCGGGTGCGTAAATCATAATTATATAGAGAGCTGCCGTTGGAAGGGGATTCTTCCGCTGGCGGCTCTTTATGCTTATACCAGGGGTAAAAGGTCAGAAGTCAGACGCGAGCCTGCCTGCAGGAGGATTTTTGACCTTGGGACCCGGCCGGAGCGAAGCGAAGACGTGGGAGCACGCAGTGCGGAGCAATTCGGTATAGGAAATAGAGAAAACGGAGGAAAAAGAACATGAGCAGTCCCATGACCCAGGAACAGCGCTACATAAAAATGACAGAGACACCGATTTCACGGCTGATCCCGAGCCTTGCGGTACCAACGATCATCAGTATGCTGGTGACATCTATCTATAACATGGCGGACACCTTTTTTGTGAGCCAGATCAGCACCAGCGCGTCGGCCGCTGTGGGTGTCAGCTATTCCCTGATGTCCATGATCCAGGCCCTGGGATTTACCCTTGGAATGGGAAGCGGAAACTATTTATCGAGAGTCCTCGGAAGCCGGGATACGGAAAAAGCGGAGCGGATCGCCTCCACGGGGTTTTACTCCGCAATTTTTGTGGGACTTCTGTTTGCGTTAATCTGCCTGCCGAATCTTGACCGGGTGGTGCGGATTTTAGGAGCTACCGATACCATCGCGCCATATGCGAAGGATTATGCCAGATACATTTTGATCGCGGCTCCGGTGATGACGGGAGCATTATCCATGAATAACCTTTTAAGATTTCAGGGACTGGCGGTTTACTCCATGATCGGGATCACCACCGGAGGAATCTTAAATATGATTTTAGACCCGATCTTTATTTTCGGTCTGGACCTCGGAATTTCCGGCGCGGCGCTGGCAACAGCGATAAGCCAGTGCATCAGCTTCGGGATCCTGTTTTTCCAGAGCTTATTAAGAAAAGATTGTGTCCATTTAAAGCCGGGAAAGATCACACTCTCCCTTTCACTCTACGGAGAGATCCTCCACGGAGGAATCCCATCCCTCTGCCGTCAGGGCGTTGCAAGTATTGCCACTGCGGCATTAAACCTTGCGGCAAACCCCTTCGGGGACGCGGCAATCGCGGCACTTTCGATCGTGAGCCGCTACATGATGTTTATCGGCTCCGCCATGATCGGATTCGGGCAGGGCTTCCAGCCGGTGTGCGGATTCAACTTCGGAGCGAAGCGGTATGACCGTGTGCTGGAGTCCTTCTGGTTCTGTGTGAAGGTTTCAGCGGTATTTCTGACGACACTGGCGGTTGTAAGCTTTATCGGCGCGCCGCAGATCATGCGGGTGTTCCGGAAGGAGGATCTGGATGTGATCGAGATCGGAACCTGGGCGATGCGGTTCCAGTGCCTTACCCTGCCGCTTTCCGCCTGGATCGTCATGTCCAACATGCTGACCCAGACCATCGGATACGGATTCCGGGCGTCCTTTGTCGCTGCGGGCCGTCAGGGACTGTTTCTGATCCCGGCCCTGTTTGTTCTTCCGGTCAGGTTTGGAATCCGGGGGCTGCAGTGGTGTCAGCCGGTGGCAGATGCTCTGACATTTGTACTGGGAGCGGTGATCGTACTTGGGATTTTGAAGGAGCTGAAAGGAAAAGCAGCGGAAGCGGATAAAGAACCGCGGAATGTGGCCTGAATATAGATTTTTGAGTGAAAATATGTATGAAGAAAGGGAGAGCAGCGATGCTCTCCCTAAATATTATATTTAAGCTAAAAGTCCCATAAAATAAGGATTTTTTAGAACTTACCTTCATCAGCAGCCTGCTGTACGGAAACAGCAACAGCAACTGTCGCACCAACCATCGGGTTGTTGCCCATACCGATCAGACCCATCATCTCAACGTGAGCCGGAACGGAGGAAGAACCTGCGAACTGTGCATCAGAGTGCATACGTCCCATAGTATCTGTCATAC
>ERZ827522.2658-NODE-2658-length-11820-cov-2.995750_pt1 | contig 11820 bp, 8 predicted proteins | sample MGYA00519580_ERZ827522 | MGnify/ENA primary metagenome ERZ827522 (study PRJEB31778, sample SAMEA3449340) | human gut metagenome | biome: human gut; feature: human-associated habitat; material: faeces | place: United Kingdom | collected 2010/2012 ... | reverse complement strand
CCCGCCGCAGGCGGAGAATCCTGCTTCGCAGGATTCTTTTTTACCATTGCCTGCGGTATTCTCCGGGTGAAATCCCTTCGACCTTTTTAAACATGCGGGAAAAATAGTTGGCATCCTTCATGCCGCACTGGATGCCGATTTTTTCGATCGAAAAATCTGTAAAGCGCAGCAGCTGTTTGGCGTGAGTAATGCGCAGGGACAGAAGGTAAGCGTTGATGGAGACGCCGAACTGTTCCCGGAAAACTGGTGACCTCCTTGAAGATGCGGCTCAGGTAAAATTTGTTGATATAAAAAGTTTCCGCAAGATCGTCGAGCCGAATTGTTTCAGGATAATGGAAATCCAGGTAATCTTTGATTTGCTGCAGATTATATTTGCGGGAGGTCGGTTTGGCGGTGCTCCCGGGATGCCAGCTGTCCTGCATCAACAAAGAAAGCAGGGCAGTGAGCTGCTCAAAAATCTTCATATCGCGGACATAATCAGAGGAAGACGCCGTTTCACAGAGGCTGTCAAGAATTTTCTGATACGGGGCAAGGCTTTGGGGGCGAAAGCAGGCAAGACCGCCGCGCTCGGTATATTTTTCATAGATTCCGGGCATGTTCGGACCATAAAAGTGCGCCCATTCAAGTGTCCAAAGCTGATTGGAGCAGCGGTGGAGGTAGCTCTTTTTACAGTCCAGAAACACACAGTCCCCGGCAGAGAGTGTGTAATGCTTCTGGTCGTATTCGAGGGTACCTGAGCCTTCCAGGACAATAAAACACAGGTAGGAGGCGAGATTTTCCCGGTGGCTGGTGTGGGGGGACAGCGCTTTTAAGCGGCCGCATTCCTGCAGATGGATGAGGTTTGTCCGGGCAAAGGTGGACGGTGTATACAAAATCCGTTCGGATTCCACGAGAGTTCCTTCAAAAAGAGCGGTATCCATAAAAAATTCTCCTGTAGATTTTTTAATCAGAGTAGCAGCTTTTAGTATATCAAAAAAGCCAATATAATGCTAGTTCTGTGCAAGATATGCTCTTCTAAAATCGAAAAAGATCAGGTAGAATATCAACTACTATGAGAAGGATATGACATCAGAGCGATAAAATCAGGAAAGGATGAAATTTTTATGAAAAAAGCATTGATTACAGGCATTACCGGACAGGACGGCTCTTATCTGGCAGAGTTTTTGCTGGAAAAAGGCTATGAGGTGCACGGCATTACCAGACGCGCTTCCATTTCGAATACAGCAAGAATTGACCATCTGATCGCAAAGAATGCGATTACCTTACATGACGGGGATCTTTCCGATTCCTCTTCCCTGATCCGTATCATCAGCATTGTACAGCCGGATGAAATCTATAACCTGGCTGCACAGTCCCATGTACAGGTTTCTTTTGACGTACCGGAGTATTCCGGCGACGTGGACGCGATCGGCGTGCTGCGGATTCTGGAGGCAGTCCGCATTCTCGGGCTGACCAAAAAGACCAAGGTTTATCAGGCTTCCACTTCCGAGCTGTACGGCAAGGTAGAAGAGGTTCCCCAGAGAGAGACAACACCATTCCATCCCTACAGCCCCTATGCAGTTGCAAAGCAGTACGGCTTCTGGATCACCAAGGAATATAGAGAAGCTTACGACATGTTTGCAGTAAACGGTATCCTGTTTAACCATGAGTCTGAGCGCCGCGGCGAAAATTTCGTAACCCGTAAGATTACGCTGGCAGCGGGCAGAATCGCAGAGGGTCTGCAGGATCATTTGGAGCTGGGCAATCTGGATTCCAAGCGTGACTGGGGCTATGCAAAAGACTATGTAGAGTGCATGTGGATGATCTTACAGCACGATACACCAGAAGATTTTGTTATTGCAACCGGTGAGCAGCACACCGTCCGGGACTTTACCGAAAAAGCGTTTGCAGCAAACGGTATTGAACTGCGCTGGGAAGGTGAAGGTCTGAACGAAAAGGGCTATGACAAGGCGACCGGCAAGATGCTTGTCTGCGTCAACCCTGCATGGTTCCGTCCGACCGATGTAGACAACCTCTGGGGCGACCCGACAAAGGCGAAGACTGTTCTTGGCTGGAACCCGCAGAAGACCAGCTATGCAGAGCTTGTCCGCATTATGGCAGAGCACGACAGAATGCTGGCAAAACGTGAAAAGGCAGTGAAAGAAGCAGGCACGCAGGCGTAAGCCTCGGAAAAAAGCACGCATAGGTGCAAAAAAGGCGTGCATGCATGGCATATGTTATGTACGGCAGTTACATAAGGAAAGAAGGATAACATCATGATGGAAAAAGACGCCAAAATTTATGTGGCAGGACATCGCGGCATGGTTGGCTCCGCAATCGTGCGCGCACTAGAAAAAGCCGGATATCACAATATTGTAACAAGAACTCATAAGGAACTGAATCTTTGCAGACAGCAGGATGTGGAAGATTTTTTTGCAGCAGAGAAGCCGGATTATGTTTTTCTGGCAGCAGCAAAGGTCGGGGGCATCGTCGCAAACCAGGAAGCGCTGGCGGATTTTATGTATGACAACATGACGCTGGAAATGAATGTCATACATTCCGCATGGCAGAATCAGTGCAAGAAGCTGCTGTTTTTAGGCTCTTCCTGCATTTATCCGAGAATGGCTCCGCAGCCGATGCCGGAGAGCTGCCTGCTCACTTCCGAGCTGGAAAAGACGAACGAAGCCTATGCGCTTGCAAAAATTTCCGGTCTGAAATACTGCGAGTTCTTAAACCGCCAGTACGGAACGGATTATATTTCTGCAATGCCGACCAATCTTTACGGACCGAACGATAACTATCATCCGACCCACAGCCATGTGCTTCCGGCGCTGATCCGCCGTTTCCATGAGGCGAAGGTTTCCGGCGCGACAGAGGTAACCTGCTGGGGAACCGGCACGCCGCTGCGCGAGTTCTTATATGTGGATGATCTTGCGGATGCCTGCGTATTTCTGATGAACAATTATTCCGGAAATGAAACCGTTAATGTCGGAACCGGAAAAGAGCTGACCATCAAGGAGCTGACGGAGCTGACCGCGAAGGTGATCGGCTACACCGGTGAGATCAAGTGGGATTCCACAAAGCCCGACGGCACACCCAGAAAACTTCTGGATGTTTCCAAATTGAAGAATCTGGGCTGGACTTACCAAACCGAGCTGGAAGATGGAATCCGTCTTGCATATGAAGATTTCTTAAACAATCCGATGCGTGCAGAGCGGTAAAAAAATTCCTGTTGTATTTTCGGGATGAATTGGATATAATGAAAACAACCTGAAATGTACGAGAACTCCTGTTGTTTTGAACCTACATTTACTTTAAACGGGATTCCTATATTGCCGGGTAGATGTCAGGCCCTCATTGCGCAGGGGAAGGCAGAAGCGCCGGTTGCGGTTACCCACCTGGCCTTGGCTAGGAGTCAGAAGATGGGAGGCGGCATTTTGGGGGATACAAAAGATAAAGAGACGATCCGGAAGGGTTGTCTCTTTATCTTTTGTAAGAAAACTTCATGGGAGCGATAAAATCAAATGGAAAGACGGGAGTCGTTTCGGGAACGCAGGAAGAGACAGCAGGCGCGCAGGCGTCTTTTGGGGAAACTGGCAGCGGTTCTGATCGGTGCCGTTTTTTTGTTTGGGCTGTGCAAGAAGACGGCAGATCAGTTTTTGCTGACGGATGAAAAAAAACAGGACAGCTATATCGGGATCGAGGATGCAGGCCATATGGTCTGGCTCCTTGCAGACTGCAGGCAGGGGCAGATGACACAGGCGCCCGCAGAGACAACCGATGCTGCGCAGGAGTTTGACGGGGATAATACACAGGCGGCTGTAGTATCTGCGCATGCTGCCGGCAGTCGGTCAACCCCCGACCAGGTGCTGGATTTGATGAAAAAATTTCAGGCGGAATCTGACGACGGCTATTTGACGTGGGCCCAGGCAAAACAGTATTTTTCCTGCCTGCCGGGCAGCCGGGAGTTGTTTTTAGGCGGTGCGTATACGGGGACTGAGCGGGTGGAGAAAGCGGACTGGTACGACTGGTTCGACCGGGCAAAAAGAAAGTATGATGCTGCCGGAAGGATTCGGGAGGAGACGGTCGTAGTGTTGGGCATTTTGAAGGGGGATGAAAATGGACCGGGAGATGCACAAGAAAGCGCGCAAGCTGCTCTGATGCGCGAAATGGGGACCGCTTCCGGTGGCAAAAAGGATGCGCAGAGCCGGAAAACAGAGCTGCGCATCCTGACGCAGAACGGTGTCCGGATGGCTGCGTCGGCAACGTTTTTGACAGAATCCATGCAGTTTTGTCCAGTGCGGGCGATCGTAAGGGAGGATTGCCTGTATGCAGTTCGAAATAGATTAACGGAACCGGTCATATTAAAAAATGTCTGGATGATCGAGACGACCGGACAGAGCATACACGGGTTCTGGAAAGACTGTGAATTTTCCGGCGCGGCGGCAGTTGAAGTAAAAACAGATTCTGCGGAGGAACAGAGGACAGAAGAGAACAGAGAATCGGATTGGAAAAGTGACAGAAAAAGTACGACGGTGGTTTCAGATACAGCACAACTTTCCGAAGCAGTCTGTGATCTGACGTTTGAAACAGGAAAGCCTGTCATTGTGTGCCAAAAGCCAGACAAGATTTCCGGACGGCTGCTCGGCGTGTCGCGAAACGGCGCAGAAATCGAAGGTCACGGGACGATTCCTTTTTCGGAGGATCTGCAGTGTTATCGGTTATATGGGCGGCTTTCACAGATGGACATCGGAGAATTGAAAATCGGCTATGGGTTTACGGATTTTGTAGTGGAGGACGGAACGATTGAGGCAGCGCTGGCGGTGCGGGAAGAAAAGATGGAAACCATTCGCGTGCTGATTAAGACGTCTGGCTATGCAAACAGCATACATCAGGCCGTGGAGCTTTTCGCGGACTGTGATTGTAGGATTTTGAACGTCGAGAACGAGCTTACCACGCTCGAAAAAGGTCAGCGTCTTGTCATTACGCGGGATTCTCCGTTATTTGATCAGACCGGGCGGATTACAATCGAACCGAAAATCCTGACCGGGCATTTGATGTTATCCGGCGTGGAGCGGGCACAGGGGCAGGCAAACTACCGCGGCAGGCTCGAGCTGGTGCGCCGGGAGGATGGAATTGTTGTAATCAACGAGCTGCCGCTGGAAGAATACCTTTATGGGGTCGTGCCGGGCGAAATGCCGGCGTCTTATCCACTGGAAGCGTTAAAGAGCCAGGCGATCTGTGCCAGAACCTATGCATATGAAAGGCTGCAGCGCGCCGGATTACCGGAGTATGGGGCGCATGTGGATGACAGCACGGCGTTTCAGGTGTATCAGAATCTTGCAGAGCAGGGGCAGACGACACAGGCGGTCAAGGAGACGTCCGGACAGGTATTATTTTACGGGGAGGAGCCGGCGCAGACCTATTATTATTCCACGTCCTGCGGCTATGGCACGGATTTGTCGGTCTGGAGAGGAACCAGGGCAGAAGCATATCCGTATCTGTGTGCGCAGGCGATCGATGAAAGAAACATGGAGCTGACGAGACTGCTTGGCGGACAGGAAAGCGTTGCTGCGATGGCACCGATTTTGCAGCAGGCGCAGCTGCTGGAGCAGTCGGATGTAATGGAAGCGTTTTTGAGGCAGAGGGACGGCGATTTTTATGAGAAAGAAGAGCCGTGGTACCGTTGGAGCTATAGGGTAGAAACCGTTGATGAAAAGGCATTCTGGGAAAGGGTATGGATACGGGCACAAGCGGATGGACAGTGTGTGTTCGTGCCTGGTGAAGCTGGAGAATGGAATGCAGTAAAGGAGCGCACGAAACTGTCTGAAAACACAGGGAAAATCCGGGAAATCCGTGTTACAAAACGCAGCAGCGGCGGCGCTGCGCAGGAGCTTTTGATCGAAAGCGAAAACGGACAGGTACGGATACAGTCGGAATACAGCATCCGGTATGTGCTGTGTGACGGAAAAACACAGGCGGTCAGACAGGATGGGAGCGCGGCAGCGGTAACATCGCTTTTACCGAGCAGCTTTTTTCAAGTCAGTACTTTTAAAACGGACGGCTTTATGATAGGATATACTTTAATTGGCGGTGGTTACGGGCACGGAATCGGCATGTCCCAGAATGGGGCGAAGCATATGGCGGAGGCGTCTGTCAGCGCAGAAGAAATTTTGACGTTCTTTTATAAAGGATGTCAGTTAAAAATGATTTCCTGAAAAGTCCACGCAGCGACGCACCGCAAAATGAAAACCGGAAAGGAAAAGATCTGTTTATGAAAAAGAAAATCCGGCTGATTACAGGGTTTGGCAGGCATATGTCAAAATCAAATGTCAATGCATTTGCATCAAGCTCTGCATACTTTATGTTTTTGTCGATCATTCCGATTATTATTTTATTGTGTTCCCTGCTGCCCTTGACGACGCTGCAGAAATCCGACCTGTTAAAGGCGGTGTCAGAGGTCATGCCATCGCCGATTGTGCCGATGATGAGCAGCCTGATCGAGTCGCTCTATAACAGTACCGTTGGCGTTACGAGCGTCGCAGCGATCGTAACTGTATGGTCGGCAAGCAAAGGCATGCTGTCCATCATGCGCGGCTTAAATGCGATGAACGGCGTTGTGGAGGATCGTAACTATTTTGTGCAGCGGATTTTGGCATCTTTTTATACGATTCTGTTGTTGATCGTCCTTTTGCTCTCTCTCGTTTTCATGGTATTTGGAACAACGCTGGTACGTCTTTTAAACGACAGGATCCCGATACTGGATCATCTGATGTCCATAGCGATGCATTTTAAACCGCTGTTTTCCTGGGGCATCCTGACGCTGGTGTTTATGGTGATCTATGCCTATGTGCCAAATGTGAAGCTGAAACTGACGAAGCAGTTTCCCGGTGCATTGTTTACGGCGATAAGCTGGAACCTGTTTTCCTGGGGCTTTTCGGCATACATAGAGCAGTTCAATGATTTCGGCGTATACGGAAGCCTTTCTACAATCATCGTCGTGATGATGTGGTTATATTTTTGTATGTATCTGCTGTTAGTCGGGGCACACATCAACCGGTTTGCTGTTCCGTTTCGAAGAGAGATTCTCGAGAAATAGTATTGACTTTTCGGGATGGATTTTTTACAATAAGGCGTAAAGGCGATGAAGGTGTCAGTAGTATTTCCTGTACCGGCAGAGAGGAGAAGCCAGTGGCTGAGAGCTTTTCCAACAGGATCGGATACGAATTTCCCACCGGAGCTGTTCGGCTGAAGAGAGCCTGCTGTCAGTGCTTTTGGGTAGGTCGGAACGCACAGGACACGTTACGTCTGCAATGAGTGCCTGCCGATGGCGGGAACAAGGGTGGTACCGCGGAATTTTTTCGTCCCTGGTTTAATAAACCAGGGGCTTTCTTTTTATTCAGCTAATAGAAAGGATTCTATTGGGCATGACAGTAAAAATTGCAGGGCAGTTTTGCTGTTTACAATAATCAAAGGAAGGTCCCGGGAAAGTAGAAGGCCGCACAGAAGAAAAACGGCTATCTGACAGAAAGGAGTTTGCTGTGAAAGAGAAACTGGCAAAAATCAGAGAAGAGATTTTGAAACAGATCGACGCCTCCGAGAACCTGGATAAGCTCAACGAGGTAAGAGTCAGCGCACTGGGTAAAAAGGGCGCCCTGACCGAGCTGTTAAAGAGCATGAAGGAGGTTGCGCCACAAGACCGTCCGAAGGTTGGACAGATGGTCAATGAAGTGCGCGCTGAAATTGAAACAGCGCTGGAAACGGAAAAAGCAAAGCTGGAAGACCGTGCAATGGAAGCTCGTTTAAAGAATGAGGTTATTGACGTTACCCTGCCTGCAAAGAAAAATTCCGTTGGACATCGTCATCCCAATACGATCGCTCTGGAAGAGGTAGAGAGAATTTTCGTTGGCATGGGCTACGAAGTGGTTCGCGGTCCCGAAGTCGAGAAGGACTACTACAACTTCGAAGCGCTGAATATCCCGAAGGACCATCCGGCAAGAGACGAGCAGGATACCTTCTATATCAATGAGGAAATCGTCCTGCGTACCCAGACCTCTCCGGTTCAGGTTCGTACCATGGAACAGGGCAAGCTGCCGATCCGTATGATCGCGCCCGGCAGAGTATTCCGTTCCGACGAAGTGGATGCAACCCATTCTCCGTCCTTCCATCAGATCGAAGGTCTGGTTATCGATAAGAATATTACATTTGCCGATTTAAAGGGCACGCTTGCAGAGTTTGCAAAAGAGCTGTTCGGCGAAGATACCAAAGTAAAATTCCGTCCCCATCATTTCCCGTTTACAGAGCCCAGTGCAGAAGTAGATGTCAGCTGCTTTAAGTGCGGCGGTAAGGGCTGCCGGTTCTGTAAGGGCTCCGGCTGGATTGAAATCCTGGGCTGCGGTATGGTACATCCCAAGGTACTCAAGATGTGCAATATCGATCCGGAAGAATACTCCGGCTTTGCATTCGGCGTAGGTCTGGAGCGTATCGCCCTTCTGAAATACGAAATCGACGATATGCGTCTGCTTTATGAAAATGACATCAGATTCTTAAAGCAGTTTTAACGGGAAGGAGAAAGAGGAAGATGAATACAGCATTATCATGGATTAAAGCATATGTGCCCGACCTTTCCTGCACCGATCAGGAGTATTTTGACGCCATGACGCTGACCGGCACCAAGGTAGAAGGCTATGAGCGCATGGATAAAAACCTGGAAAAGATTGTAATCGGACAGATTGAGAAGATCGAAAAGCATCCCGATGCAGACAAACTGATTATCTGCCAGGTTAACGTAGGTGACCGTACGATTCAGATCGTAACCGGCGCACCTAATGTAAAAGAAGGCGACAAGGTTCCGGTTGTTTTAGACGGCGGTAAGGTTGCAGGCGGTCATGACGGCAGTCCGTTGCCGGAGGATGGCATTAAGATTAAGGCCGGCAAGTTAAGAGGCATTGAGTCCGACGGTATGATGTGCTCCATCGAGGAGCTGGGCAGCAGCCGCGACATGTATCCGGAAGCACCGGAGAACGGCATTTACATTTTCGACGACAATGTAGAAGTCGGTACAGACGCAGTAGAGGCGCTCGGTCTGCATGACACCGTATTTGAATATGAAATCACCAGCAACCGTGTAGACTGCTACAGCATTTTAGGCATCGCAAGAGAGGCGGCTGCAACCTTCAGAAAGCCGTTCATTCCCCCGGTTGTGGAAGTACACGCAAACGGCGAGAATGTACACGATTATGTGGACGTAGAAGTACAGGATACCGATCTGTGCACCCGTTACTGCGCAAGGGTCTGCAAAAATATCAAAATCGCTTCGAGCCCGAAGTGGATGCAGAGACGTCTGGCTGCAGCAGGTATCCGGCCAATCAATAACCTGGTAGACATCACGAACTACGTTATGGCAGAGTACGGACAGCCGATGCATGCATATGATCTGGACACGATCGCAGGACATAAGATCATCGTCCGCCGTGCAAAGGACGGAGATGAGTTCGAGACGCTGGATGGTCAGATCCGCAAGCTGGACAATCAGGTCCTGATGATCTGCGACGCGGAAAAAGAAGTCGGCATCGCTGGTATCATGGGCGGCGAAAACAGCAAGATCACAGACGATGTGCACACCGTTTTATTCGAGGCTGCAACATTCAACGGTCCCAACATCCGGAAATCCGCAAAGAGAATCGGTATGCGTACCGAGGCTTCCGGTATTTTCGAAAAAGGTCTGGATCCGGTCAATGCAGAAGCAGCAATCGACAGAGCGTGCCAGCTGATCGAAGAGCTGGGCTGCGGCGAGGTAGTAGGCGGCATGGTAGATGTATGCGAGCCGATCAAGCCCCTGCGCAGAATCCCGTTTGAGCCCGAAAAGATCAACCGTTTCCTCGGAACAGATATCACAAAAGAGCAGATGCTGGAGTACTTCGGACGCATCGAGCTTGCATATGACGAAGCTGCCAACGAAATTGTTGTTCCCTCGTTCCGTCAGGATCTGGAAGGCTTTGCCGATATCGCAGAAGAAGTAGCACGTTTCTACGGCTATGACAAGATCCCGACCACCCTGCCCTCCGGCGAAGCGACAACCGGTAAGCTTTCCTTCGAAGAAAGAATTGAACAGAAGGCAAGGGATATCGCAGAATACTGCGGCTTCTCCCAGGGTATGTCTTATTCGTTCGAAAGCCCGAAAGTGTTCGATAAGCTGCTGATCCCGGCAGACAGTAAGCTGCGCAAGACTGTAACGATCTTAAACCCTCTGGGCGAGGATTATTCCATCATGCGTACCACTTCGTTAAACGGCATGCTGACAAGCCTTGCAACCAACTATAACCGCAGAAACAAGGACGTTCGTTTATATGAGATTGGCAACATTTATCTGCCCAAGGCGCTGCCTCTGACAGAGCTTCCGGACGAGCGCATGCAGTTTACACTCGGTTTTTACGGAGAAGGCGACTTCTTCACGATGAAGGGTGTTATCGAAGAGTTTCTGGAGCACATCGGTATGAAGAAGAAAGCGGAGTACGATCCGAACGCACAGAAGCCGTGGCTGCATCCCGGCCGTCAGGCAAACGTTGTTTATGATGGAACCGTAATCGGCTATCTCGGTGAAGTACATCCGAAGGTAATGGCAAACTACGGCATCGGTCAGAGAACCTATGTGGCAGTTTTGGATATGCCTGCAGTGGACGGCTTTGCATCCTTCGACCGCAAGTACGAGGGCATCGCAAAATATCCTGCAGTGACCAGAGATATCAGTATGGTTGTACCGAGAACAGTTCTGGTAGGTCAGATTGAAAAGATTCTGGCACAGCGCGGCGGCAAGATTCTGGAAAGCTACTCGTTATTTGATATTTACGAGGGCACACAGATCAAGGAAGGCTATAAGTCCATCGCTTATACCCTGACCTTCCGTGCAAAGGATAAGACGCTGGAGGATGTAGAAATCACAGCGGCAATGAAGAAGATCTTAAATGGTCTGGAACAGCTTGGCATTGAATTAAGACAGTAATAAAAAGACGTAAGCAGAGCCCTGATGCCGTTTTGCAGCAAAAAGGGCTCTGCGTATGGAACATCGGACAGGGAGGAATATATGGAGAAAAAAACGACCGCGCTCGGAACGGTGAATAATGAAGTGGATTTCTGCAAGGTATACGATATGGGGACAAAGGAGCAGATCGAGAGAATTCTTCTGGCAAACCGGATTTCCAATTCCTGCCGTTTCGAAAAGCAGGGATTTTTTTCAAAACTGTTTGGAGTCGGGGAAAAGGCTCTTTGCACCTTCCGGATTCACGATGAGGAAGTGCCGCGTGCCAAGAGGCTGGTAGCCTCGGTGCTCGGTAACAAGAACAAACGTAAGGAGATAAAGAAATAATGGAACGCAAAAATGCTTGGAAAGGCTATGACGAAGCCAAAAGCGCAAAGGTAGATGCGCTGGCAAAAGACTATATGGATTTTCTTGACAACGGTAAAACAGAGCGGGAATGTGTCGATACGATTGTAAACCAGATTGAAGCGGCAGGATACCGCGAGCTGCCCGAATTGATGAAAGAGGGCAAGAAGCTTTCTGCAGGCGACAAGGTATATGCGGTATGGATGAACAAGACGGTTGTGATGTTCCAGATCGGAACAAAGCCGATGACCGAAGGCTTAAACATTCTGGGTGCACATATCGATTCCCCCAGACTGGACATCAAGCAGAACCCTCTGTATGAGGATTCCGATTTTGCCCTCCTGGATACTCATTATTACGGCGGTATCAAGAAATATCAATGGGTAACCATACCTCTAGCTTTACATGGGGTAGTAGTTAAAAAAGATGGTACAAAAATAGACGTGGTAGTTGGAGAA
>ERZ827522.2655-NODE-2655-length-11849-cov-3.331440_pt1 | contig 11849 bp, 8 predicted proteins | sample MGYA00519580_ERZ827522 | MGnify/ENA primary metagenome ERZ827522 (study PRJEB31778, sample SAMEA3449340) | human gut metagenome | biome: human gut; feature: human-associated habitat; material: faeces | place: United Kingdom | collected 2010/2012 ... | reverse complement strand
CAACCGAGAATAATCAAAAAGGGGAAAGCAGTATGAGCATTCTGACAGACATTTCTGAAAACCTCCAGCGGGGTAAAGCCAAGATCGTGAAAGAATTGGTTCAGCAGGCCATCGACGAAGGCATCCCGGTGCAGCAGATCCTGGATGAGGGGCTGCTCAACGGCATGGGTGTCATTGGCGTCGTGTCACCCGCGGTATGGATGTCAATGGGATGCGCTCCCCGGCTTACGGCGTCTTCAAAATGTACGGCATTCAAATATTCTTCTCCGGTGAGAACATGTTCGCCTTTTATATGCCGGGTCTCGCGCACGCCCGTTTGCGCGGCGGTAAACAGCAGTTCTGCGTTTTTGAATTCCGGAAAATATTTCTTCAGCAACGCTACAAAAGCGTGTACGTCCTCCCTCAGCCTGCATTCGGCACGGGTCGCCTGGGCAGGGTCCAGCATATCCGCGGGCGTCCTGGTCATGTTCACCATTACTCTGCCGTCGCGGTGAATACTGCAAAACCAAGGGCCGCCGAATACTGGAACATCCTCCGTCTCAGCCAATTCACGCAGTTTTGTCTGGACGCGCAGATTGTGATAATTGAGCCCCTGCTTTTCATGATGGATCAGCTCCAGAGCGTCCGTATCCACGCCGCCGATACAAAAGCACAGGGAAGGCGGCTGAAGCGGCATTGTATTTTCCTGCATCGGCACACCCGCCATAGCGCAGAGATCGCCGTCTCCGGTGCTGTCGATCACATATTTTGCCTCCAGCGCCCTGGGACCGCTTTTGGTGTCCAAAATCACATGCGTTATCCTGCTGTCCTCCCGGACGCAGCCTGTGAGCACTGCGTGAAAATGCAAATCAACGCCGCTCTCCAGCAGCATCCGCTGCGCGATCAATTTATAGCATTCCGGATCATGGGAAATATTCCCCAACGGATGCTCTACCTCCGCTCCGTCGGCTTCCACCATACGCTGTACGAATTCCCAGGGAATCCCCCCGCATACCAGCTGTCCGTTGTAGGTGAATACGCTGATCGGCACTACAAGGGCCGCCGTAGCCATACCGCCCACAAACCCATAGCGCTCTACCAACGCGGTACGGGCGCCTGCGCGCGCAGCGGCTACCGCTGCGACCCAGCCACCGGGGCCTCCCCCGCACACTACAACGTCATAGCTTCCCATCACAGGGACGCTGCGCGTCTGCACGATCTGTTCCATCTCCGCATCACTCCTTTTTTGTTCTGTTTTCATCATACTCTCCGGTGATTGCAGCAGGCAAGAATCTGGACCTATCTTTGAAAAAAAGCGACAGAATCATAACAAAGCAACATAAATGACCGCGCCCGGCCGTTGTTACGGCCGGGCGCGGTTTGGTTTTGTTTTCTGCCGCTACGGCAGGCTCACGTCCTGCGAGCTTTTCAGATACTCGCGCAGCGTGTGCCCTGTCTCGCGCTTGTAAAACTTGGAAAAATAGTGGATGGAGCTGAAGTTGAACAGATCCGCCAGTTCGGTGAAATTTTTGTCCATTTGACGGATGTGATACTCGATACGCCCCACCACGCTTTTGCGATAGTACTGCATCACACTGTATCCCGTCACCTCACGGAACAGCTTTTTCAGCTGCGTTTCGCTCAGGTTGAAATGGCTGGCAACGTCCACAAAGGGGATGTTGTTGTAGATGTTCTGATCCAGAAAGGTGACGACCTGGCGTACGATCTGATACTCCATCCCCAGAGACTGCATGGGCAGCGACTGCACCTGTGCTGGGCATTCCTGCTGCTTGCGGTAAAGCGAGATCAGCAGCTGCTCCAGCAGATTGCGTATCATCTGCTTTGCGCCGGGCAGATGCTCCGGTTCATGCGGCGCATCCTTCCGGTAAACCAGATTTTTGCCGAAGGGCTTATCGTATACCTGTTTTCCTTCCTCGATCATCTCCCGGAACAGATGGCGCTCGTGCATGCTCAGGGTAAAAATATGGTCCCTGAACTGCTCCAGCATCTCCAGCTCGCCGTTGAAGGATACCACAAAGATGTCGCAGTCCGCGCCATCCTCAGCGTCGGGCGCGCCGTCCGTTCGAAAGTTGTGGAAAACATTGGGATGGTGAAAAATGATCTGCCCTTTTTCCAGCGTATAGGGCTCGGTGCCGTTGATGCCGCTGGCACGCCCCTTGTCCACATAAATAATTTCCCAGAAGTCATGGCTTTCCCCCGCAAAGCGGTAACCGCTTTCATGGTGAAAATAATACAGCGTATAAAGCTCTTTCACGCTGAGCACTGGCTCGACAGGTACCGGCTTGAGCATCGTTCCTCATCCTTTGACTGCGCCGGCCGTTGCGCCGGACATGATCTGCTTGGACAGCAGCACATAAATGATCACCGTGGGCACGAATACGATCACCACACCCGCGAACAGGCCCTGATAATTGCCCGTCGTCTGCATACTGGTCACCAGCGTCTGCAGCGCCACGGCCAACGTGCGGTTGGCCTGCTTGCCGGAGAACACCAGCGCCCAGATATATTCATTCCAGTATCCGATGAAATTGAAGATGGTGATGGTCACGATCCCCGGTTTTGCCAGCGGAAGGATAAGCCTGTAAAACGAGGTGATATGGCTGCACCCGTCAATGAGGCCGGATTCAAATACCGTCATGGGCACCGTGGCGAAAAAGCCCATCAGATACACCGTTGTCGCGGCAATGCCCGTGCACAGGTAGACCAGGATGAGCGTGCCGCGGAAATTGTGCAGATTCGCCCGAACCAGCATCATGTACAGCGGTGCCAAAATCATTACGCCCGGCAGGCCCAGCGCAACGGAGAACAATGTCTGGAACAGGCGGCGGCCGCGGAACACGAACTTCGTCATCACGAAAGCCGCGGGCGCGCAGAAGACAATGAGCCCCGCACAGGCGCAGACCGTGTACAGCACGCTGTTGAGGAAATAATCCATGATGTGATACCGTTCCATCACCACTTCATAGCCGCTCAGGTCCAGCCCGGCGGCCAGCAGGTCGTTTTGGAAGATGTCCCGGGTGGGCGTGAAGGACGCCAGCACCACCCAGCCGATGAGTGCGACCGTGAAGGCGCACCAGCACAGGATAAGAGCCTTGCCCAGAACGTGCACTGCCTTTCCCGCCCAGCCGCTGACGCGGCCTGCGGGAGGGCTTTTCTGCCGCAGGCAGAAAGACGGATATTTTCGCATAGGGGCCGTCCTCCTTACATCTCGTATTTTTCCTTCGGGAAGATCAGATTGATGAGCGCCATCGCCGCGACGGTAATCAGGCACAGCACCACGCCGATGGCCGCGCCCATGCCCACGTTCGTGCCCGACGCCACCGCATTCGAGCTGATGGACGTACCGAAGATCTGGTCGTACATATAGCTGGCGGGCGTGATGGTCGTGGGGTCCGACGGGACCACGCTGAACACGCGGGACCACAGAAAGAAGCCGATGCAGCCGATGGTCCAGAAGGTGAACTGCGTTTTAACATTGTCCGCGATGAGCGGCAGGGTGATGCGAAAAAAAATCTTTCCTTCCGTCGCGCCGTCCACAAACGCCGCCTCGAACAGGTCGTCCGGGATCTTTTTCATGGCGGCCATGTACACCAGCAGGTTGCCGCCGATGCTGCAAAAGCAGAAAGCGATGAGCATGGACCAGAACGCGTATTGAGTGCTTGTCCATGGTATGGCCGCAAGGCCGTCCAGGCCCAGCGCCTCGAACACCGTTTTGAGCAGGCCGTACCGGCTGTTGTACGCATACTGCGTCCACACCGTGATCATGGCCACGGGCGTGATGACCGTGGGCAGATAGATAAGGTTGCGCCACAGGTTGCCCATGAACATGCCCTTGTGCAGTACCCAGGCAAAAAACAGCGAGATCAGAAATACCGCCGCGCCTCCCGCCAGGAAGATCAGCATCATATTCTTGAACGATACCCGGAACAGCTGACGGCTGAACAGGTCTACATAATTATAAAGCCCTACGAATTCCCAGGTATCCCGCGCGGCGCTGATATCCGACACCTCAAAAAACGACATCTGAACCGTGCGCAGCACGGGATACAGATAAGCGATTAAAAATGCGATCACCACGGGCGAAAGGAACGCCAGATACATTCTGCGCAGCCCTTTTTTCACCGCTGCCCCTCCTTGTTGCTTTGCCGGGAAGCCTGCCCCCCGGCTGTATCATTTGAAAAAGCGGATGCCGGCGCGCATTTGTGCGCGGCCGGCATCCCTATCCTGTTTCCTTGTTTTATCCGGCCGGCGTCAATATTTGGAAGCTTCGCCCGTCAGGGTGGATACCGCCTTGTCGGCCGTCGTCTGCTGGGTGAGCACCTTGTTCATCTCCATTGTAAACACTGCGCTCACAAACTCGCTGGAAAGGTCGCAGTTCAGGCTGGCCACCTTGTCCGCAGCAGCGATCACATCCGTGCATTCGGCACGGGCGCCGGGCCACTCGGAGCCGACGGTCGCCGGAGCGCCGCCCTGCTCGGCCAGATAGTCCTGCACTTCCTTGGACGCCACATAGCGCAGGAACTCCTTCGCCGCCTCGGGGTTCGGGGAGCCGCTGTATACGGCCAGGGGAACACCTCCGACGGAAACGTAGCCGCTGCCCTCAGCTCCGTCTTCCACCTGCGGGAACGCGAAGAACCCCCAGGGGAAGTCCTCGCCCGCCGTGTCGGCCACCTCGGAAGGCATCCAGCTGGCGTTCAGGTACATGGCCGCCTCGCCCAGCGCGAATTCCTGCTGGCCGGCGGGATACTTATTGGTGGCTGTCTGCGGGGACATAAACGGCGACAGCGCCTCCATGGCGGCAAACGCCTGCTTCACTTCCTCGGACTGCCACGCCGGGTCGGACGCGCTGGCACTCATGGCTGCGATGGTATCGCTGCCCACCAGGCGGGCCAGATAGTTGTTGGGGATCAGCGTCATGTATGCGTCATCACAGGTGACGGCATTGATGCCCGCGTCCTTCAGCTTCTGGCATGCTTCCATGAATTCCGTCCAGGTCTCGGGCGTTTCGGTGATGCCCGCCTGCTGGAACAGATCCTTGTTGTAGAAGAAGCCCACCACCCAGGGGAACATCTGCACGCCGTAGTATTTGTCCGTCTCCAGCCCGGCCTTTTCCTGTCCCTGGGCGTTGGCGAGATTCAGCACCGGCAGAATGCTCTCGGCCACGGTCATATCCTCCTGGCCGAGGGCCGGCTCGTTCATCATGTCCGTGATGTCAAGATAACGGTCCGTGCTCTTATCATACGAAAAATTGTCCAGGATGTCCAGCTGCTCGCCGCCCTCCAGCGCCGGGCCGGTGATGTCCTGGTTGGAACGGCCGATCCACTGGATCTCCACCTCGCAGTCGGGGTAGTCCTCCATGAACATATCAGCGGCCTTTTGGATGGCCATTGCCTCGGGCTCTCCCTCGTTGTACATGGACCAGTACACGACCTTGCCCGAAAGCTGCTTGCCGGTGGCAGAGCCGCCTGTGGAAGCAGAGCCGCTGGCGGAGCCGGCGGCCGGCGCTGAAGAAGAAGCTGCGCCCGAGCATCCGGCGAACACAGCCAGTGCCATCGTCAGCGCAAGACAGAGTGCCAATATTTTTTTCATTTGCGTTTTCCTCCTAAAAGATCCTTTGGAAAAGGCTGCGTCGCCCTTCCTGTTCTGCACTTTCAGTATAACAAGGACGCCGCGCAATGTATTTGTCTTTTTCGGCGCTTGTTTTACTGTTTTCCGGCACCATCAAAAAATATTATCATATTTTTGCAGCAAAATGAACAAAGAAATTTAAATCATTTGCAAAACAGAGTCCTTTTTTATTCATTCTGTTTTCAATATTGAAGCATCAAAAAACGATCTCCTTAACAAAAAAGACAAATTCCGAACTATGCTCACAGCTCCACGGGCAGGCTGCGGCCATGTTCCAGGCGGGAGCGCTCGGCCAGAAGCGCCACCAGATGGCTTTCGATGGAGTGTTCCACAGAAGAGAGCATCTCGTCGTCCCGCCCGCTGGCCAGCAGTTCTACAAACTGTTTCACCATAACGGCGTCTCCTCCGCCATGCCCGGCCATGGAACCGTCCGTTACATTCAGGTCCATTTCTTCGCTGTGGCCGAAGAAGTCGTGCCACACCAGGTGGGAGAGATCCATATTTCCCTCCACACAGCCGTGGGTACCCATCACCTTGATGGTGCGGTAGCACCGTTCGGTGAACGCGGACATGGTAAAATTGATGGTGGTGCCGCCGTCCAGCTCGATATTTACCACCTGGTGGTCCACAACGTCGTTGTCGCAGTGATAAACACAGCGTCCGTAGGGGCCGGTGCGCAGCGCCTGCTCGATGTTCTCGGGTGTGGGGTGAGGGTCCAGCACGTTAATGGGCCAGTGCACGCGCCCCGCGCGTACGCTGGTGCGGCCGCTCTCCAGATAATACCGCACCGCGTCGTAGGGACAGCCGGCGCGCACAGCGCAGTCCATGCAGCGCTGCGCCGCGCCCGCGGGGGCTTTTTCCGCACGGAACAGATAATTGTTGCCGTAAGAGCTTACATAGCGCGCCCGCTTGCCCGTAAGCCAGATGAGAATGTCCATATCGTGGCAGCACTTTGCCAGGATCATCGGGCTGGATTCGTCCGCTCGGCGCCAGTTGCCGCGCACATAGCTGTGCGCCTGATGCCAGTAGCCCACCTGTTCCATGGCCTGGATGGTTACCACCTCGCCGATGCGGCCGTCCTCGATGATCCGCTTGATGGCATTGTAAAAAGGCGTATAGCGCAGCACATGGCAGACCATGAACTTCCGGCCATACTTGCGCGCCTGATTGAGCAGGTCGACGCATTCGTCCTCCGTGCGGGCCAACGGCTTTTCCAGCAGCACATCGTATCCGTCCGCCAGTGCCTTCATGGCCGGTTCATAATGCATACTGTCTTGTGTCGCAATGACCGCAAGATCGGCAAGCCTTGGCTGCGCCAGCAGCTCCTGCCAGGTATGGAAAACGTGATTGTCCGGCAGGCTGTGCTTATTCTGAATGTTTCTGCGATGGTTCTCGTTCGGATCAGCAACGGCAACAACGCGAAATTTTTCCGGCAGCGTCTTCATAATATCGGTGTAAATTTCGCCGCGGTTGCCTGCGCCAATCAGCGCAACGGTAAAGACTTTCATTGAGCTCTCTCTTTCGCTTTCTTCTTTTCTTCTGCTTTCCCACGCGGAAGGATCGGGATAATCTATACCGTACATCCGGCCAACCAGCGTATAGCGCTGCATCGGATACCGGTTCTCCTCCAGATGTACCAGCCGGTCGGCCTCCGGCGGATTGACCGAGTAGACGGCCGCGCCATAGGGCGCATCGCCGAAGGTATTCCGGCAAAGCGCAAAATGCTCATTGCCGGTCGCGTGGGAAATACGCCACAAAAACACATGGTGTCCCATCGGCTGCGGCCAGATCTCCGACCGGCGCGGCATCGTCTCGCCAAGCCTGGAGAAGCCCTCGCCGGCGTCCTCGCAGACGTTGTCTGTGAACTCCGCATATGTCGGCAGAAGATCGCGCTGCTCATAGGCCGCCATGCCGCAGCAGCGGAACGTATTGTTCCGAATCAGGAAGTGGTACGCGGGCCTGCAGTCCGCGCCGCCCTGATGCGTGACGGCGGAATCGTAGATATCGTCGAACACGCAGTGCTCGACCTCAACGTTTTCCGCCACGTTCCAGCACTCAAAGGCGTTGCCAAAGCGGATCTTCTGGTCTTTATCCCAGACGGCGCCGCCGATTTTGGAAAACCGGCAGTTTTCGATGCGCAGATTCCGGCCGCCCTCCTCGCCTGCGATCCCGTGCAGGCCGTTGTTGCGGAATTCCAGATCGGAAATGACCATGTCGTGTCCGCAGTGCGCCAGCCAGCGGTATTGCGATGTGGCACATTCAATCGTCTTGTAGAAAATAGCGGGGTTTTCGTGCGAATAAACCAGCAGCGTATGATCCTCCGCAAGCGGGAGATGCTGAATGGAATATCCAAGGCAGGAGTCGAACCAGTCGCCCTGCTCGCAAAGCTCCTCGCGTGTCCAGCGCAGCGCGCCGCACGTTCCGTCGCCGTAGATCAGGTTGGCCGTCTCACCGGAAAGCATGCCGGTAAACCGCCAGATGCTTCCGCCGACGTTTTCCCATTGTGCCGGGTCGGAAAGGCTTTGGGAGCCGCAGAACACAGGCGGTTCGCCCTCGCCATACGCGCCGTAATGGATGGGATGCTCCCAGCGGCCGGACGGATTTTGCAGCGGCCCGCGGAACACGCTGCCGCGCCGGAACAGGACGGTATCATCCGGCTGAAGCAGCTCCGGGTGCTGCGTCCGGAACGGCGTTTCGGGACGCAAGCCGTCATTTTCGTCGCATCCGTTTTGAAAATCAATAAAATATGTCGTCATTTTAACACTATTTTTTTCAATAATCAGGAAAAAACTTATAGGAAAAGCGGAAGAGACGGAACGCCTCTTCCGCTTTTGGTTAGATGCTTACCAGGAAGTGATATTGTTGGCCTCAATATAGGCGTTGAGCTGGTTCTGGAACTCGGTGACAAGCTCTTCGATGCCTGCGTCCTTACGGGCAGCCATATAGTTGTTATAGAGTTCTTCCCAGTTGTCGCCTGCAACGCCGTTGTCAATCTGCGGGCCATACTCGTAGTACACGTTCAGGATGCTCGCGCAGATACCCTCGACATTCGTTCTGTCGAACGTGAAGTTCAGGAACGGGTTGACGCGGGCAGTCTCCTCCAGCGCTTCCAGATCGGCATAGTAGTTGGGATCGGTGCCGTTGTTGATGAGCGCGTTCTTGCAGGAGCCGATGATCCATCTCTGGATGCCGTAGCTGTCGTCCGCCGTGGGGCTGGCGCCGACATAGCTGGTGGTGATGGTGCCGTCGGCGTTCTTGGTGTAGTCCTCGCCCTCGATGCCGTAGATCAGCGTGTTGTACAGGTCGGGCTGGGAGTAGATCGCGTTGAGGACCATCATGGCGCGCTCGGGCTCATCCGCGCAGTACGGGATGGCGTAGGAGGTATCGCCGCCGAGAATGAGGTAGGCGTTCTCTTCGATGGGCAGGTAAGTCATGTCCATACCGGCGTCTGCAATCGCTGCTTCCTGATCGGCCTCGGTCAGATACGGATCGCAGCTGAAGACATAGGTGGTGTCGGTGATCTCACCGTTCTTCGGCATCGTCAGCGTGGAGGTGTCAACAGACATGATATCGGAGCGGATGTAGCCTTCCTTGTACCAGTCGGCCATCGTCTGGGCGTACAGCTTGTAGTGTTCGCCTGCAACGCCGTCCTTTACGGTGAAGGTGCCGTCGCAATAGGTGATGCCGATCTCAGCACCACCAACGCCGAGGAAGGAATACATGCCGTTGTACATGGACCAGCCAAATGCACGGCCGGTGTTGATGCCAGCGCCGAGCTTGCCGGCTTCCTTCGCAGCAGCCAGATATTTGGTCGCCTGATCCAGAACAGCCTGGAAGTCTTCAATGCCGGAGTAGTTGTTGCGCCACTTGTTGAGCGCTGCCTCGGTATCCTCGATCCAGGTGTCGCCTGCGAGCTCTGCGATCTCCGTGACGACGAGCCAGCCGCGGCGCTCGCCGCACAGGCCCTGCCAGCTGGGCAGATAGTAGATGTTGCCGTCGGCGTTGCGATGGATTTCAACAACGTTCTCGCCGAGAACGTCAACGATGCCCTGACCATACTCTGCGAGCAGATCGTCGAGCGGCATCAGGTTGCCGTCGGCAATGTTCTGCGGCTTGTTGATCAGCCAGCCGGTCCATGCGAGGTCAACGCCTTCGCCGGAAGCCAGAACCTGGGAGAACTTCTCGCTGTACTCTTCAAACGGAACGTCAATGAACTCAACGGTGGTGTTGGGAACGTACTGCTGGAGCTGCTCATTGAAAGCGGCCCAGACCTTGTCGGAGTTGGCCTGCTTGCCGGCGCCGGTGATCATGAGCTGAATGGTCTTCTGCTCAAGCGCGGGCTCGGCAGTCTCTTCGGGAGCTTCAGGGGTTTCGGTGTTGTCGGTGGTTTCCGCCGGCTCAGTCGTGGCGGGGGTTTCGTCCGCAGCGGGAGTCTCAGCAGTCTTGCTGCAGCCCGCCAGAACGATGCTCAGAACCATGATCATGGCAAGGAGCAGGCAAATGGTTCTCTTTTTCATGATATCCTCCTTAGATTTTAGGTGATATGGGGTGTCGTTTTCTCTTGTAAACGCCTCAAAACGCGGTACCATTCGTTTTCAGGCATACAATTCATAAAACAGGCTGTTCTCTCAGCCCTTGACTGCGCCGATCGTCAGACCCTGTGCAAAATACTTCTGGAAGAACGGGAACACAACCAGCATGGGGCCTGCGGCGATGACGCACATGGCGAATTTCAGCGATTCGCTCGGCAGCATACTCGTGTCCAGCGAAACGCTGCCGGACATCATGGGGTTGTTCGCAAGATTCTTCATGAATTCCGCCTGATCCATCATGCGCTGTAAGAGGTATTGCAGCGTATAGAGGCTTTCGTTGCGGATGTAGATCATGGACGTGGTATAGTCGTTCCAGCGGGCGACCAGCGCCATAAAGCCAAGGGACGCAAAAACGGGCGTGGACAGCGGCAAAACGACCGAAAAGAAGATGCGCAGCTCACTCGCGCCGTCCAGATACGCCGCCTCAAACAGCGTCTCGGGCAGACCCTTGAAGAATGTGCGGAATACCATCGTATTCCATGCACCGCCGGTGATGCCGGGCAGAATGTAGATCCAGATGGAATCCGCCAGCTTATAATACTTGGCGAAGATAATGTAGTTCGGAATCATACCGGCGCCGAAGAGCATGGTGAAGAAGATAAAGACCGTGATGGGCCTGCGGAAGCGGAAGTTGCTTCTGGAAAGCGGATAGGCTGCCAGTGCTGCGACGAGGCTGCTGAGAACCGTGCCGACCACAGCCTGAAAAATGGTCACGCCGTAGGCGCGCAGCACGCGCGTGCCGCTGGAGAATGCCGACTTGTACGCGTCGAGCGTAAAATCACGCGGCAGCAGGGAAAAGCCGCCGGAGGTCAGGGCCTGTTCGCTGGTGAACGAGGCGGAGATAACCACGATCAGTGGAAGCACGAAGCAGGCGCACATCAGGAAGAAGAAAATATACACAAAGCGCTTGAACGCCCTGTCGCGGCTGTGCTTGATTTTCGGATTCATAAGATTCTCCCTTCCGCTTAAAACATCGAGTTGTCCGGGGAGATCTTCTTGACGATCCAGTTGGACAGCAGAACAAGGAACATACCCACAACAGACTGAATGAGGCCCGTCGTCGCGCCGATCGCATAGCTGGATTCCTGCAGGGAACGATAGACGTAGGTGTTGAGGATATCCGTCGTTGCGTACAGCGTCGAGGTATTTCTCGGGATAACATAGAAAAGGTCGAAGTTGCCGCTGATGAGCGTGCCCGCATTCATGATGGTGAAGATGCAGATCAGCGGGACAAGGTGCGGCAGGGAAATGTGGAGCATTTTCTGGAAGCGTCCTGCGCCGTCAATCTCCGCCGCTTCGTAGAGCGACGTGTCAATGCCCATCAAGGCTGCAAAGTACATCATGGAGCCCATGCCGATGCCCTTCCAGATATTCACGACGGTCAGGATGAACGGCCAGTATTTCGCGTTCATATACACGTCAACGGGGTCTCCGCCGAAGAACTGGATGATCTGGTTCATAAGACCGGTTCTCGGGCTGAGGATGGCGTAGACGATGTAGCCGACGATAACCATGGACATGAAGTTGGGGAAGGTGATGATGGTTTGATACGTTTTCAGCCGGCGTCTGCTTGTGATCTCAAACAGCAGAAGCGCGATGATTACGTTTGTAACCGGGCTGAGCACCATG
>ERZ827522.2644-NODE-2644-length-11902-cov-2.777328_pt1 | contig 11902 bp, 7 predicted proteins | sample MGYA00519580_ERZ827522 | MGnify/ENA primary metagenome ERZ827522 (study PRJEB31778, sample SAMEA3449340) | human gut metagenome | biome: human gut; feature: human-associated habitat; material: faeces | place: United Kingdom | collected 2010/2012 ... | reverse complement strand
AAGCGCAGACTGCAGGCAGCACAAGCAAAAGCTGTTGGCTTGTAATCGTGATTTTTTTTCGTTTCTTTTTGACTACAGGACTCATTTACCCATCCCTTCAATAGCATATGCTACAGATTTGTAATTGTCCTCTTTCAGGATGCGGCCCATGCCGAGTACGACGCTTTCAAGCGGGCGCTGCGCCTGATTGACCTTTAAGCCGGTGGATTTCTGCAGAAGCTCTGCGAAATGGCTGGTCTGGCTGGCACCGCCGGTTAAATAGACACCGTGTTTGAAAATATCGGCACCGAGTTCCGGAGGGGTTCTCTCCAGAATCACTTTTACGCTGTCGATGATGGTGTTGAAGTGCTCTTCCAGGCAGCTGTTGATTAAATCCGTCGGGATTTCACGTTCTACCGGAAGTCCGACTACGATATCGCGGCCGTATACGACAGCTCCCTTGCCCTCTTTTTCGAGATCGCCGATGGACTGACGGATCGTTGCGGCTGTTTTCTGACCGATCAGAAGGTTAAATTCACGGCGTACGGTCTGGCGAACCGCTTCGTCGAATTTCAAGCCGCCGGTTTTGATCAGTCTGCTCAGCACGATGCCACCGAGGGAAAGAATGGAAACCTCCGTCGTATCGTAGCCGATATCCACAACCAGGACACCCTGGGAATTTTTTACGTCGATGTCCATGCCGAGGCCGTCCGCAATTGCCTTTTCCACGACCATGATCTTGCGTGCCTTGACGTTCGCATCCTTGATCAGATCATAAAACGCGCGCTTCTCCACTTCCGTGATATCGGTCGGGACTGCAATATAGAAATCTGCCGGACGGATATTTCCTTTGGACATATCGGAAATAAACAGATGAATCAGCCGTTCCATGTTGTTGATGTCCGCGATGACACCGTTGGAAAGCGGATGGCTGATCTGAATATTTGCCGGGGCTTTTTCATACATTTCATAAGCGGAATTACCGTAGGCAAATATGTTCTTTTTATTTTCGATGGCGATCATATTCTTTTCCATCATGACTGAATCGTCGGAAAGACTGTAGATTTTGATGTTGCTCGTTCCGAGATCGATTCCGTATGCGCAATTTGGCACCATGTTATTCTCCTTCCTTAGATCAGCCCTGCCTGCCGGAAACTGAAAAAATCCGAATCGCCGACAATGATATGGTCGGTCAGGCAAAGCTGCATCATCCCGCCAAGCATGGCAAGGCGCTTTGTAAGTTCTTTGTCCTCGGGGCTCGGAGTAACGTCCCCGCTGGGATGGTTGTGCAGTAAGAGGAAGCTGACAGCCCCGACGCGTAGCGCCTGCAGAAAAATTTCGCGCGGAGAAACAAGCGCCGCATCAATGGTTCCGATCGAGAGAAGCTTTTCCCTGATCAGGCAGCCTTTGCCATCTAACAACAGCAGAATCGTGCGTTCGAGCATACCGCCGTCCTCTTCAAACATCGGTCTGCAATAGTCTGCCGCCGTTGCCGGGTTCGGAAAGGCGGGAAGCTTTTTACGCTGCCCGAGGGCGATCCTTCTTGCCAGTTCAAAAATGCAGCAGATCCGCACGGCTTTTACTTCGCCGATTCCCCTGATCTGCTGCAGCTGGTTGCAAGATAAGCTGGAAAGTCCCAAAAGTCCGCTTCGGGAACCGAGCGGCAGGGAAAGCACCTGCTCTGCCAGCGCGAGCGCCGGACAATCCCGAAACGCCTGCGGGGCGTCCGGTCCGGGATCAGGCCCTGTACGCAGCATAATCGCCAGAAGTTCGGCGTCTGATAAGGATTCTGCCCCTTTTTGCAGAAATTTTTCATACGGGAGACGGTCAGAAGCTGTCAGCTGTGTTTCTTTTTTGGATACTTTCATTTGGTTTGTCCTCCATTTCCCTCTCCATGAAAATGCAGGACAGCATGCTCTTTTTGTCTCCCTGAGCTTTTATCATATTAACATAATTCTTTTTTTCTGTATAGAAAGAAAAGGCACTTTTTTTCGCACCGTCCGACAGCAGGCGATTATTTCTGACACAAAATGGAAGAAACGACGCCCTTTTTGACGCACTGCTGCAGGGATTTCAGGATGCCGAATTTTGCGTGCTGCCAGGTCAGTCCGCCCTGAAAATATACGGCGTAGGGAGGCTTGATCGGACCGTCTGCGGACAGCTCGATGGAAGCGCCGGATACAAATGCCCCAGCCGCCATGATGACCTGACTGTCATAGCCGGGCATATCCCACGGCTCCGGGGTAACGAAGCTGTCTACCGGGGCAGCGTACTGAATGCCTTCGCAGAAGGAAATCAGTCCTTCCGGCGTGCCGAATTCGATTGCCTGAATGATATCGTAGCGGGGGGCGTCCCCGGAGGGAACGACCTTAAAGCCGAGCTTTTCATAGAGGTTCGCCGCAAAAATCGCACCCTTTAATGCGCCTGCGGTGACGGTCGGCGCCAGGAACAGTCCCTGATAAAAGGAAGGGAGCACCTGCAGCGATGCGCCGACTTCTCTTCCGAGTCCGGGAGAGGTTAAACGAAAGGCAGCATTTTCCACGCAGTCCTTTTTGCCGACGATATAGCCGCCGATCGGTGCAAGTCCGCCGCCGGGATTTTTGATCAGAGAGCCAACGCACATATCTGCACCGACGTCTGTGGGTTCGATCGTCTGGGTGAATTCGCCGTAGCAATTATCCACCATGCAGATGATGTCCGGCTTGATGCTTTTGAGAAAAGCAATCAGCTCGCCGATCTGCTCTACGCTCAGGGTCGGTCTGGTTTGATAGCCCTTGGATCGCTGGATCGTTGCGAGTTTAGTATTCGGATGGATGGCGTTTCTAATGCCCTCCCAGTCAAATGAACCGTCCTCTTTTAAATCGACCTGACGGTAGCTGATGCCATATTCTTTCAGGGAACCACGGGATTCCCGGATGCCGATAACCTCTTCGAGGGTGTCATAAGGCTTTCCAACAGGGGATAACAGTTCGTCTCCCGGTCTTAAATTGCTCATCAGCGCGAGCGCGAGCGCGTGTGTTCCACAGGTGATCTGAGGACGCACCAGGGCTGCCTCGGTATGGAACAGGGACGCATAAACTGCTTCCAGCGTGTCTCTGCCGATATCGTTATAGCCGTAGCCGGTTGTGCCAAGCAGGCAGGCTTCACTGACACGACAGTCCTGCATTGCCTTTAATACCTTCAATTGATTGTATTCTGCTGTTTTGTCGATCTCGTCAAATCGGTCTTTTAAAGAAACAAGGGTCTGTTCCCCGTATTCATATACTTTGGGGGAAATTCCCATCGCGGTATACATATTCTGCATCATTGTTTTAACTCCTCTGCTTTTGTAATCAAAAACTGTAAAATACTATTTTCATCTGGAAAGTCCTGCCTGTCAACCCATGTCACACATTTTTCTCGGCGAAACCAGGTCAGCTGGCGCTTTGCAAAGTGCCGGGTATCGCGCTTAATCAGATAAACTGCGCGTTCGAGGTCATATTCGCCCTCCAGGTAAGCCAGGATTTCCTTATAACCAAGTCCCTGCATCGACACCATCCCTCTGTGACAGCCTTCCTGCTGCAGCCCTTTGACTTCTTCCACCAGTCCGTCTTTTAACATCTGGTCGACGCGGCGGTCAATCCGTTCATAGAGTTTTGCGCGGTCATCCGTCAGGACAAAATAATAAAACCGATAGGCGGCGTCCCGCTGATGCTGCGCTTCATTATGCGCAGAAATCTTCCCGCCGGTCTGTTCGTGGTATTCGAGCGCCCGGATGACGCGCTTTACGTTGTTTTCGTGGATTTCTTCCGCGGCTTTCGGGTCAGCCTGTACAAGCAGCTCATGCAGCGCGTGTGCGCCGTTTGTTCTGGCATATTCTTCCAGCCGGTTTCGCAGCGACGTATCCTCTGCGTGCTCAGTAAAGTCGATATCATATAAAACGGACTGGATGTAAAAGCCTGTCCCGCCGACAAGAATCGGGATTTTATGACGGCTTAAAATATCTGAAATCGCTTCTTTTGCCAGCTTTTGAAACAGCACGACATTGAAATCCTCATCCGGGTCGAGCACGTCGATTAAATGATGGCGGATCCCTTGCATTTCCTCGGTGCGCACTTTGGCAGAGCCAACATCCATGCGCCGGTACACCTGCATGGAGTCGGCGGAAATAATTTCACCGTTCACCGCCTTTGCAAGGGCAACAGACAGGGCCGTTTTTCCGACAGCGGTCGGACCTGTCAGGATGACGAGGGGCGGCTTTGGGGGCGCACTGCCTGCGCTGGGGCAGTTTTGAACGTTGAGTCCGGTGTCGGGAGAACCTTTTTCATTATTCGCTACGCTGCAGGCAGAAGGTTGTATCTTTTCCATAAAATTTTATCTCTCCAAATTGAAAGCTATATCTCCCGGTTCTATCTTCGGGGATCGAATTCCCATTACACGATTCGCTTGAATTTGCGTTCCAGCTCCTGCTTTGTCATCACAATCATTGTCGGGCGGCCGTGCGGGCAATGATATGGATTATCGAGGGTCAGAAGCTGCTCCAACAGTTCCTGCATTTCGGCAAGGCTTAAACGATTATTGCCCTTGACCGCAGATTTACAGGCCATCGTAGCGATACGTTCTGCAATCGCGGTCGGTGCATTCGGAGCCTGGCCGGTTCCCAGCTCATCCAGAATATCCTGTAAAAACTCTGCCTCGCAGTGTCCGTACAGATCGCAGGGAACTGCGCGCATCGCATAGGAACTGCCGCCGAAGGAATCGATTTCAAAGCCGAGCTGTTCGAAATACTCCTGATACTGTTCCAGAAGCGCTGCTTCAGCGCCCGTGAGTGTTACGATCAAAGGCGGCATCAGGTTCTGACTGACGGGCTGTTTGTCGTGAAATCGTTTCATGAGCATTTCGTATTTTACCTTTTCATGCGCCGCATGCTGGTCGATCAGGATCATTTTATCATGATACACGGCGATCCAGTACGTGTCAAAGATCTGACCGATAAGCTGGTATTCGTCCACCGCCTTGCGGCTAAGGATTTTTTCATCAAATAAATTCAACTGCTCTGATTTTGCAATGTCAGGCGCCTGTGTCTCATATGCGATTCGATTCTCACGGACAGCCTGTTCGAAGCGTTTTTTCTCAAACGGCTGCGGCGGAAGAATCGCCGAATGGTGCTGGGGCCTCTGTGGGGAAACGCCGACGTTTTCTGATGTGCCAATCCCTGCACCGGTAGAAGAAACGGGATCTGCCGTAGCTTTGGAAAGCGAATCGCTGGCAACAGATTCTTCCTCTGTCCTTTGTGTGGACAAACCTTCCACGGCTGTATCAAGCATATTGACTTTATTGGTCAAAGCTCGGATGGTTGGCTTATTTATGCTATTTTCTGTACTTTGGTTGCTTATGGCCGTTGACCTTGTAGGTCGACTTTTGTACAAATTGACCATATCGGTCGATTGCTGTTTTGCCGAATCCGGCATCGGTGCTGCTGCCTGGACATCCTTACGCTCCTGCTGGCGATGTCCAGTCGGAATGCCGGAGGAAAGGAGCTTTTGTGTGAGACTGACGGCAGTTTGCTTAGATGCCTGTGCATCGCTTTTTCCCGTCCTTTTGTCGTCATCCAGCACAACCTGCGGGATCATCTCCCGGTCGTGCAGTGCTTTCTGCACCTGCTCTTCCAGAAAATCGAACACCCTGCGGTTGTCCGAAAAGCGCACTTCCATTTTGGATGGATGGACGTTGACATCTACCTGTTCGGTATCGATCTGCAGATGGAGGTATGCCATCGGAAATTTATGCTGCATCAGATAGGCCTGATAGCCGCTCTCCAATCCTTTTGAGAGCACCTGGCTTTTGATATAGCGGTTGTTGACAAAGAAAAACTCGAAATTGCGATTCGGGCGTACCAGCTGCGGACTGCCAAGGAACCCTTTTACAGAAAATCCGTTGCCGAAAGCCTCAAACGGAAAAATTTCCTTTGCGATTTCACGTCCGTAAATCCGATAGATGACCTCCTTTAAATCTCCGCTGCCGGAGGTGGAAAAACGGGTCTGGCGGTTGATCTGGAACGTAAAAGAAATATCCGGTCTGGAAAGCGCCATGTGCTCCATCAGATCTGCAATGTAGCCGCCCTCCGTCGCCGGCGTTTTTAAAAACTTCTTACGGGCGGGTGTGTTATAGAACAAATCGCGGACAAGGATCGTCGTGCCCTCCGGCGCACCGATTTCCGAAAAATCCGCTTCCCGCTCGCCTTCGATGCAATAGCGAACGCCAACTAAGGAATTCTTCGTGCGCGTGATCAGCTCGACCATCGAAACGGCGCAGATGCTGGAAAGCGCCTCCCCTCGAAACCCCAGGCTATGAATCCGGCTCAAATCCTCTACGCCGCGGATTTTGCTCGTCGCATGGCGTAAAAAGGCTTTCCGGATCTGCGCCTTTTCAATTCCGGAGCCATTGTCCGTAACCCGGATAAACGAAGTTCCGCCATCCTTGATTTCGACCGTGACAGCGGTTGCACCTGCATCACAGGCATTTTCCACCAGCTCCTTGACCACACTGGAAGGGCGTTCCACCACTTCTCCCGCTGCAATCTGGTCAATGGTTTTGCTGTCCAGAACCATAATTTCAGCCATATGTAAAATTCCCCCTTATCCGTTTCCCCAGCGGTTTTTAAGCTTGTTCTGCAGCCGATAAAGCGTGTTGAGCGCATCGAGCGGTGTCAGCGTCTGGATGTCGACGTTTTTTAATTCCTCGAGAACATCCTCATCCTTGACCGTATCGAAGAGGGAAAACTGTTCCAAATCCACTTCATCGTAATGCTTTTGTTTCTTTGCCGTCGTGTCTGTATCCACGGAAATGCTCTGTACTTTTTCTGTAATGTCGTTGTCGGAAAGCTGCTTGACGATTTCCTTTGCGCGGTCGATAACCATATCCGGGACACCTGCAAGCCGAGCCACCTGAATGCCGTAGCTCTTATCTGCGCCTCCCTTTATGATTTTACGCAAGAAAACGATATCGTCGCCTTTTTCCTTGACCGCGATACAGTAATTGTTGACGTTGCCGATCTTGCCTTCCAGCTCGGTCAGCTCGTGATAATGCGTTGCAAACAGCGTCTTTGCCCCCAAAAGCTTTCGGTTACTGATGTGCTCGATCACCGCCCAGGCGATGGAAAGACCGTCAAATGTCGACGTGCCTCTGCCGATTTCATCCAACACAAGAAGGCTTTTGGACGTTGCGTTGCGCAGAATATTTGCGACTTCGTTCATCTCGACCATAAAGGTAGACTGACCGCTTGCCAGATCATCGGATGCGCCCACGCGGGTGAAAATCCGGTCGACAATGCCGATATTTGCCGTTTTTGCCGGCACAAAGCTGCCGATCTGGGCGAGCAGCACGATCAGTGCGGTCTGACGCATATAGGTGGATTTACCAGCCATATTGGGGCCTGTGATAATCGCAATGCAATGCTTCTGGTTATCCAGATAGGTGTCATTGGAAATGAACATATCGTGGTCGGTCATCTGTTCAACAACGGGGTGCCGGCCGTCTCGGATATCGATTACGCCCTTTTCATTCAGGACCGGGCGGACATAGTGATTTCGCTCCGCAACAAGTGCAAGGGAGGCAAAGACATCCAGGCGGGCAATTGCCTTTGCCGTGCGCTGGATACGTTCGATCTGCGCGGCAATCTGCTCCCGCACGCTGCAGAATTTATCATATTCCAGTCCCGTCAGCTTGTCTTCGGCATTCAAAATCATATCCTCAAGTTCTTTTAACCGTGGCATGGAATAACGCTCCGCGTTTGTCAGCGTCTGCTTACGCACATAATCGTCTGGCACCATATCCTTATAGGAATTAGTGACTTCCAGATAATAGCCGAATACCTTGTTATATTTGATTTTGAGGTTTTTGATCCCGGTGCGTTCCCGTTCCTGCTCTTCCAGCTCTGCCAGCCAGGTTTTGCCCTCTGTTTTGGCAGCGCGCAGCTGATCGATCGTCTCGTCGAAGCCCTCTTTGATCATGCCGCCCTCACGGATGGAAATCGGAGGCTCTTCGACAATTGCCTCTTCGATCAGCGTGCACAAATCCTGCAATGCGTCGATATCGTTTTCGATTTTTACCAGCTCCTCGGAATGAAAATCCTCCAGCACGCTTTTGATCGGCGGCAGCATCTGCATGGAATTACGGAATGCGATCAGATCCCTCGGGTTCGCTGTTTTGTAGCTGACTTTACCCAGCAGGCGTTCCAGATCGTAAACCGCGTTTAAATATTCGCGGATTTCTTCGCGGGACATTGGATTTTTCAGCAGCTCGTCGACCGCGTCCAGGCGCAGGTTCATCTCCTTCTTCGCAATCAGTGGCTGCTCGATCCAGCTGCGCATCATGCGAGCACCCATGGCGGTTTTCGTCTTGTCCAGAACCCATAACAGGGAACCGCGCTTTTGCTTTTCGCGCAGCGTTTCCGTCAGCTCCAAATTCCGGCGTGTGGAGGAATCCAGCAGCATGTATTTGTTCGTCAGATACGGATCGATATGGGTAAAATGCGCCAGACTGGTTTTCTGTGTGTCATACAGATACTGCATCAGACCGCCTGCCGCAATCAGGCCGTTCGCAAATTCCTCGAGGCCAAGACCGATCAGCGAAGAGACATGGAAATGCTTCTGCAGGCATTTGCGGCACAAATCTTCATCAAAATAGTGCGGATCGAGGGAATAAACCGTGATATGCAGCCGGTTTCTCAGATCTTCGATATCCACACCGCTCATCAAAAACGCGTCGTTGCAGATGATTTCCGACGGGTGATATTTGTTGATTTCATCCAGCAGCTTTTTGGCGTCCTCCACCTCGGTCACATAATAGTCCCCGGTTGTGACATCCGCGATGGACAGTCCTGTTTTTCCGGTAAAATAGGCAACGCACATCAGATAATTGTTTTTGGACTCCTCCAGCGCCTGAACGTCTAAGTTGGTGCCGGGGGTGACGATGCGCACGACATCCCGCTTTACCAGTCCTTTTGCGAGCTTCGGGTCTTCCATCTGTTCACAGATCGCTACTTTATAGCCTTTGGAAACCAGTCTGTCCAGATAGCTCTCCACAGCATGATAGGGAACTCCGCACATGGGGGCGCGTTCTTCCAGGCCGCAGTTTTTTCCGGTCAGCGTAATTTCCAGCTCTTTCGACGCGGTCAGTGCATCGTCAAAGAACATTTCATAAAAATCGCCCAGACGGTAAAAAAGAATGCAGTCCGGATACTGTTTTTTCGTTTCCAGATATTGCTGCATCATCGGTGTTAATTCCGCCATCGGTATGTATTCTCCTTTTTCAAGTCAGAATTTCAAAACTTCTGTCAGTTCTTTCGAACAGGTAACATTATAATGTTGCCGAATCCTTTCACAGCGTTTTCATGTCCGCATGGACGCTCTTCCGAACGATAAAAAAGCAGATGACCTGCATGAGAATCGTCAGAATCCAGGACACCGGATAGGATAGGAACAAGATATCCAGAGAACGGTGATACGGGAAAATCCAGAAAATCCAGACAATTCGCGTTCCGACAGTTCCTATAATCGATAAAATCATGGGCACGGCAGAACGTCCCATCCCGCGCAGCGCGCCCGGAATCAGATCCATAATTCCGCATAAAAAGTACGTCACGGTCGTAAAGCTCAGAATCTCAACGCCGCACGAAATAACCGCAGAACTCTCCGTATAGATCTGCAGAAGCTGTGGTCCGAAAAACCATGCACAGCAGCCCATGGTCAGGGAAAACGCACAGGATAAAATCAGACAGTCGATTAAAACGCGGTCCATCCGCTTCGTTTTTCCCGCGCCGTAATTCTGGCTGGTAAAGCTCATGCACGCCTGCGTCACAGAGTTGACTGAAGTGTATAAAAATCCGAAGATATTGTTCGCCGCGGTGTATCCTGCCATTGCAATCGAGCCAAAGGAATTGACCGAGGACTGCAGCAGGACGTTGGAAAAGTTGATGACGGTGCTCTGAATTCCTGCCGGGATTCCGACCTGGAAAATCTGGAGGACATAGATGCTCTTGAGACCCAGCTTCGAAAAGCGGAATTGATAACAGCCCTGCGTCCGATACAGGCAGGTCAAAACCATAATACAGGAAAGCAGCTGAGAAATGACAGTTGCAATCGCAACGCCTTCTACCGCCATATGGAAGCAGATGACAAAAATCATATTTAAGCCTGCATTGACCAGTCCGGACACAACTAAAAATAACAGCGGACGTTTTGTATCCCCCACTGCCCTTAAAATAGCCGCACCATAATTATAAAGCATGAAAAAAGGCATGCCGATAAAATAAATTTTCATATAGAGGGCTGCCAGATCGATGACGTCGTCCGGCGTCCCCATCCATTCGAGGGCTGTCCTGGAAAAGAATAGTCCGGCAAATGCCATCAAAATTCCGCTGATCAAAGCGAGCGTCAGGGAGCTATGTACCGTTTCCGACATTTCCCGCTCCTTCCCGGCTGCATAATAGCGGGCAGCGAGGACATTGGAGCCTAAGGAAATGCCGATAAAAAGGTTGGTAAATACATTGATGAGGGCGGTTGTAGAACCGACAGCCGCCAATGATTCGCTTCCGGCAAAGCGGCCGACTACAATAATGTCGACCGCATTGAACATCAGCTGTAAAATACCGGAAAGCATTAACGGAATGGAGAAGGAAATCAGCTTGTCCATCAACGTTCCGTTGCACATATCGATTTCAAAGCTTTTTGTCTGTTTCATTTTGTTTCTTCCACCCTGTGCCCCGTGTAATAAAAGCCGTGGCACTCTTCCAGTTTCACCGGTACGATCTGCCCGATCAGGTCAGCACTTCCGGGAAAATGTACAATCGTGTTATTGGACAGCCTTCCGGTGACGAGAGAAGCATCCTGTTCGTTTACTTCTTCCACAAGGGCAGTAAGGGTCTGGCCCTGCAGGCGTGCGACCTGTTTGCGTGCAGTTTCCTGAACTGCCTCCAGCACACGGTCAAAGCCCGCGTGAACCTCTTCTTCCGGAACCTGCTCCATCGCCGCTGCGGGGGTTCCGGTCCGGACAGAATAGATAAAGGTAAACGCGTTGTCAAAACCGACCTTCCGGATCACGTCGATGGTATCGTCCACGTCCTCTGCTGTTTCTCCCGGGAAGCCGACCATGATATCCGTCGTCAGCGAAATATCTGGGATTTCGCGGCGGATTTTGGCTGCAAGCTCCAGATACTGTTCTTTCGTATAACGGCGGTTCATTGCCTTTAAAATCTTCGTAGAGCCGGACTGCAGCGGAAGGTGCAGATGTCTGCAGATCTTATCCGAGTTTTTCATGACCTCGATCAGCTCGTCGGAAAGATCCTTCGGATGGGATGTCATGAACCGGATGCGCTTGATTTTATCGATTTTTTCTACTTCCTGCAAAAGCTGTGCGAAGGAAATTTCATCTTCCAGGTTTTTACCGTAGGAGTTGACATTCTGACCAAGCAGCATAATTTCCACAACGCCGTCGTCTGCGAGCTTTTCGATCTCCTGCAAAATTTCCTTCGGGCGTCTGCTCTTTTCGCGTCCGCGGACATACGGAACAATACAGTAGGTGCAGAAATTGTTGCAGCCGAACATGATATTGATGCCGGATTTAAACGGATATTTGCGCTCTACCGGGAGGTCTTCCACGATCTGATCGGAATCCTTCCAGATGTCGATGACCATGCCGCTGCTTTCAAACATGCGGCATAACAGCTCTGCAAATTTGAAAATATTGTGCGTGCCGAATATCAGGTCAATGAACCGATAGCTTTTCTGCAGTTTATCAATCACGTTCTGCTCCTGCATCATACAGCCGCACAACGCGATCTTTTTGTGGGGATTTTTGCGCTTCATACTGTTGCAGAAGCCAAGCCTGCCGTATACGCGCTGGTTGGCATTATCGCGCACGGTGCAGGTATTGTAGATGACAA
>ERZ827522.2643-NODE-2643-length-11909-cov-3.551628_pt1 | contig 11909 bp, 10 predicted proteins | sample MGYA00519580_ERZ827522 | MGnify/ENA primary metagenome ERZ827522 (study PRJEB31778, sample SAMEA3449340) | human gut metagenome | biome: human gut; feature: human-associated habitat; material: faeces | place: United Kingdom | collected 2010/2012 ... | reverse complement strand
GAAGGAGGTGGCGTCATCCACAGTGGTGAAGCCGCCCTGCTCCGGGGTGAAGAAGAGGCCGCTCTCATCCGCCGCGATCTTCGCATTTACGGCGTCATTGCAGATGCCGACCCAGTCCTCGCCCAGCACGTCCGCCAGGGTGATGTCCTTGTCGTTGGCCAGGTCCAGGTTGTAGCAGTACCGCTGCTGCATGGCAGCGACCCAGCCCTCAGCGAAATCCACCACAAAGGAGACCGTAGTGTCGGTCTGGCTCTTGATCTCGTAGTCGATAAGCACGTTCATCTCCCGGTCGGCCCACTCTTCCTCGGTGCCGCCGGTAGCCAGGAATGCATCCTTGTAATCATCCCAGTCCGCCTGAGCCTGGGCCAGATGGGCGTCCACCCGCTCCTGGATCTCCGCGTTGACCTTCTCGGCCAGGTCGCCCTCAGACTCCACACCGGGGACGGACACCTTGTAGTCGATGCCGTTCTCATCCACGATATAGCCGTTGGAGTCGCACATGGCAATCACCTTGCCGCCCAGCTGGGCCGCCCCTGGCAGGATTGGAAGCTGGTCAGCGCCCACGGCTGTGCCTGCACCCCGGCCCTGGCGTGCAGTGCCGAGACCGCCACCAAGATCGACAAAGAGGTGGTGGAGATCATCCGCACAGCCCACGAAAAGGCCATCGGCATTTTGAAAGACAACATGGATAAGCTGCACGAACTTGCCAAATATCTGCTGGAAAAAGAGACCATCACCGGCGATGAATTTATGGCGATCCTGAATCGGTAAAAAATAAACGGCAGGACGCACAGCACCTGCGTATGACGACCGCACCGGTGCCGGGGCTTATCCTCTCTCTCTCCGTCCCCAGCATCATCACCTGCATCATCACTTCGGTCTACAACATGGCCGACACGTTCTTTGTGGCGCAGCTGGGCACGGCCGCCGTAGCAGCGGTGGGCGTTGTGTTTTCCATATCCTCGGTGCTCTCTGCACTGGGCTTCTGGATGGGTACAGGCGGCAGCAGCCTTGTCAGCCTGTATCTGGGCGCGCGGGAAAAGGAAAAGGCGCACTGCGCCGCCAGTACGGGCTTTTTTCTTGCTTTGGGGCTGGGCGGCGTGATCGCTGCGGGCGGGCTGCTGGCGCTGGAGCCGCTGATGCGCCTGCTGGGCAGCACCGATACCATCCTGCCCGAAGCCGAGGCCTACGCCGTTCCCATCCTGCTGGCCGCGCCTTTCCACTGCTCCAGCCTGGCGCTGGCGCAGTGCCTGCGCGCCGAGGGAAAAAGCAAGGAGAGCATGGCCGGGCAGCTTGCAGGCGGGCTTTTGAACATTGTGCTGGACCCTCTGTTCATTTACACGCTGGGCATGGGCATCCGGGGTGCGGGCGCGGCCACGGCGCTCAGCCAGGTGATGGTGTGGGCCGCGCTGCTCTGGTTCTATGTGCGCGGCAAAACATCCGTGCGCATTTCGGTGCGGCAGGTAGCCCGCACCCCGCGGATGGTGAAGCTGATTTTCACCACAGGCTTTCCCAGCCTGTGCCGTCACTGCGGCAACGCGCTGGCCACCATCGTGCTCAACCGCGCAGCGGGCGGCTTTGGAGACGCTGCCATCGCCGCGTTCAGCATCGCATCCCGCGTCTCGGGGCTGGCGCTCTCCGTGTCCATCGGCTTTGTGCAGGGGCTTCAGCCCGTGGCGGGCTACGCCCACGGCAGCAAAGACCACGCGCGGCTGAAAAGCGCGTTCCGCTTCTGCTGCGCCGCCAGTATGTCCGCTCTGACGGCACTGGCCGTGATCATTGCCGCAGCCGCGCCATGGATCGTGCGCATGCTCAGCCCCAGCGACGGCGGCCTTGTGGAAACCGGTGCGGCCGTGCTGCGCGCCACCAGCATCGCACTGCCGTTCACCACGTTCATCAACTGCACGGGCACGCTGTTCCAGGCCATACGGGAAAGCGCGCGCAGCAGCGCGCTGGTTCTTGGCAAACAGGTGTGCATCTACATCCCGCTGCTGCTGGCCCTGCCCCGCGCCTGGAGCATGAACGGCCTGATGGCCGCAATGCCGCTGGCCGACGCTCTGGGCTTCCTTGCCGCGCTGTGGATGGCCCGCAGCTATTTTCGCCGCGCGCAGCACGCTGCGGCGCTGTAAAGAGCCAATTTTCAGCGAGGTGGCTCTGTCGGGCAAGAGCGGTAAAATGATACTTTTACTTTTTGGGATGCTGCCAAAGATGCAGGCGGGTATCTATTGGTTGTCCCAAGGAGCACTGCAAAAATATTTTGGATTCCGGCAAAGGTACACCCGTGCATTATACAAGGTTATAGATACCGTAAAAAACTTTAAATCATTTGACAAAAATACAGTTGTAAAAGCATAAATTCGTCAAACGCCAGCGATGAAAACGCAGGACAAAATGCACCATATTTCCACATTCATAGTATACCAAGAGCGGAAAAAGACCGCACCGAATGTTCGCTTGAAGAAATATAGAAAAAAATTGCAATCCACCGACTCCCAGCTGCCTTCTGGAATCCAAAATCCGACGCACAGGATGCGAAGCACCAGAAAACTATTTTACGCCTGGGAGAAGTGTTTGAGAAATATTTTTAGCCTCAAAAAACTCTCGCCGCCCGGCTGTTGCAGCTTCCGGACGGCGGGGTTTTTTTATTTTTCCTGCGGCTGCTCTGTTTCCTGCTCCGTCGCAGCCTCTGCCGCGGTTCCCTTCTCCGGCTTCTCCTCCGCCTGTGCGGTGGCTTCGGCCTGCTCCGTCGCTTCCTCCGCGGCAGCCGCCTGCGCGGCGTCCGCGGCCTCCTCCACCGCCTGCGCGCCGGCGGCCACGGTTTCCTTTACGCGCTCCAGCAGGTCCTCCGCGCCGTCGCGCAGACGGCCCGCAACGGCAGGAGCCTCCTCAGCCACATATCCGGCAAACGCCGAGCCAGCGTCCGCCACCGCGTCGCCCGCTTCATACAGCGCGTCTCCGGCGTCGTGCAGCGCCCCTTTCAGCTCCACGGTATCCACGCCCGCTTTCTCGGCAGTGCCTGTCACCACTTCCTTTACCTTTGCGCCCGCGTCGCTCAGCACGCCGCCCGCCGCGCGGGCAATATCCTCCAGCACGCTGCCCGCGGGTACGTCCTGCGGCTCGGCCCCGGCGGCTGCCGCCGCAGCGTCGGCCGCTTTGTTTTCCTCATATTTTTGGGCCACCTTCAATGCGGCGAAAGCGGCGCCCGCCGTTACGCCAAGGCCCAGCAAGCCTTTTAAAAATCCCATAACTCTACGCTCCTTTACAGCAAAATGGGCAACCGCCCGCCCTGCGTCACCGCCCGGCGGGCTTCCTTGCTTTCATTATAGATTCCCCGCGCCGGTTTGCCAAGCATTTCGCGGCATGTCACAAAAAGTTTGCAATTCGTTCCCGGTTTGGCCGCAAATGCGCCGTTTCGCGGCGGCTTATGCCTGCGTGCGCTCGATCTCCCGGATGCGCGCAAAGCCTTCGTGTACCATACCGGCTTTGTCCGGCGTCATGCCGTCGCACCAGTCGCTGTCCACAAATGCCAGCGCCATACGCCCGGCCACCGCGGGGGTCACGACTTTTTCGCCCATGGCCATCACGTTCGCGTTTGTGATGCGCCGCAGCTCGGCGGCGGTATATTCGCTTTCACAGGCCACGGCGTATACGCCGCGAAACTTGCCGGCCGTCATGCACACGCCGGCGCCGCTTCCGCACATCACAAAACCGCGCTCATACGCGCCGCTCTGAATGGCGCGCGCCAAAAGCTCGCCCGCCTCGTAATAGCGCACGGTCTCATCCTCCCGCTGCTGGCCAACGTCCGTAACGTCGTGGCCCGCCTCCCGCAGCACCTGTTTGACATGCTCTTTCAAACGGAATCCCGACGCATCGGATGCAATGGCGATTTTCATACAAAAACTCCTTTCGACGGTGTGCCGCCGTTTGTTTTCAGCAATTTCGCACAGCCGTGCCGCTTTTTATCTTATCTTAAAAAACCGCATGATGCGGTAGCCGATGTAGCGGAGCACATCCGCCGCCAGCCACAGCTCGATGAGCGCGTAATGGGGCAGATTGCTCCAGCGGAATTTCGGCTTTTTCACTTTCGGGATGGCCCGGAACGCCTCCCGCGCGCCTTTGATGTACGGCGTCCAGAAGCCCCGCAGCCCGAACACCAGAATTTTGAGCAGATAGCCCAGCGCAAGCGGGATAAAATTCAGAAGGAGCATGCCCAGCGGCATATTTTTGTAGGGCAGCAGAATGCTGTTGCGCCCGCTCTGCACGCTTTTGAATTCGTTGTACCGCACTGCGCCCGTCGTCGCGCCGCAGATGTGGTAGCACTTGGCCGCCGGGCAATACAGGTTTTTATAACCCAGACTGTTTGCCCGCCAGCTGATGTCCACATCCTCGAAATAAGCAAAAAACAGCTCGTCGAACAGACCTATCTCATCCAAAATGCTTTTGCGGTACAGGCTGGCCCCTCCGCAGGCGGAAAAAATGCGCCCCGGCTTTGTATAACGCCGCCAGTACATGCCGTCGCCCCGCTTGCACGCCCACCCGAACAGCGTGACATAATCCCCCGCATCGTCACAGATGTCCCGTTCAAAATGCCGGATCATCAGGCTTTGCACCGCAAAAGCGCGCGGCTCGGCATCCGCCATGGCAATGAGCTGTGCCAGCCAGTCCGGCTGTGCAAAGGCATCGTTGTTGAACAGCACCACATATTCGCCTTTTGCCAGGCCGATGCCCGTGTTCACCGCTGCGGAAAAGCCGGTGTTTGTCTGGTTCTCCACCAGCGTGTAGCCCGGGCGGCCCACATAGCTGCGGGCAATGGCCAGGCTCTCGTCTGTGGAGCCGTTGTCGATGATGATAAGTTCAAAGTCCTGCTCCGTCTGCGCCCAGATCGATTCAATGGAATCGCGCAGCCAGCCCGCGCCGTTCAGATTCGGTATTACAATACTTGCTTTCAAAAGCGTGGTCTCCTTTGATGAAACGTGCTATACTGTTGTTGACGCATGTTTTGGGTTGTACACGCGGTGCGCAGCCGCAGCAGCGGCGGCCTGAGATTATTATAACATGACGCCGCGAAGCGGCCTCGGCAAAACCGCACTTGCTGCGGTTTTGCATGTTTCAATGTCCCCAGGCCCATGCGCGCCAGCGCATCCGCGTGTGCTGCGCACACGCGCAGCCGCGGCAGCGGCGAGCCTGAGATTATTATGCCACAAGCGTCACGTTTTCGCAACGCCGAACTGCGGTTCTATTTTTATAGAAAAGGAGCCTGTCCCATGTACGATGTAACGACCGCGAAGCTGTTCCTGCTGGATATGGACGGCACGTTTTATCTGGATGATACGCTGCTGCCCGGCGCGCTGGAGTTTCTGGCACTGTGCCGCGCCACCGGACGGCAGTTTGCGTTTTTAACGAACAATTCCTCCAAAAGCAAAGCAGACTATCTTGCGAAGCTCACGCGCCTGGGCGCGGACGTTACCGAACATGACATTTTCACTTCCGGTGATGCAACGCTGCTGTATTTGGCGGAAAACGGGTTTCCCAAAGATATCCTGCTCATCGGCACGCCCAGTCTGGAGGCGCAGTTCGCGGCGGAAGGCTACACAGTGCGGGCTGCGAAGCCCCGCGCCGTGGTGCTGGGCTTCGACACCACCATCACCTATGATAAACTGAGGCTGCTGTGTGACGCTGTGCGCGCCGGCCTGCCCTACATTGCGACACACCCGGATTACAACTGCCCGGTCGCAGGAGGCTTTATCCCGGACATCGGTGCGGTGATCGCCTTTGTAAAAGCAAGCACCGGGCGGGACCCGGATGCCGTCATCGGGAAGCCAAATGCCTACATCGCCCGCGCCGCTGCACACAAATACGGCGTTTCTCTGGAAGACGTATGCATGGTGGGCGACCGCCTTTACACCGATATTGCACTGGGCGCCTGCGGCTGCGGCACCGCGCTGGTGCTGTGCGGTGAAACAACGCCGGAGGCTCTGGCCGCAGGCAGCGTCACGCCCGGCGTCGTGTGCGCCGATTTGGCCGCGTTGGGCAGACTGCTGTAGCCGGTGCGGTCCAATATACCACCGGGAGGACTGCTGTCATGGAATACGCGCAGCGCATCGGCGCACGCATCGCGCGCCTGCGCACGGAAAAGCATCTTACACAGGGACAGCTTGCCCAGGCCGCAGGCGTGCCGCGCGACGCGCTCGCCCGCTGGGAAGCCGGCGGCGGGCTGCCGGGCAGAGCTGAGCTGACGGCTCTGGCCCGGCCGCTCGGCACGACGGCGGCGGCACTTCTGAACGCGGACGAAGACGAACCGGACGAAGCGCCCGTCGGCTTCCTTACATTTCCGCGTACCGAGCAGGCATGGCGCGCCCAAGCCCGCTGTATGCGCGGCAGCGGGCCGCGCACGGCCTATGCGCTGGCGGCGCTGTGCTGTACCGTCTGCGCTGCTTTGAGCCGCGCCTGGCTGTTCGGCTCCGTGCGTATGGCCTGCACCGGCTTTTTTCTGGCCGCGGCTGCATTTTGTCTGTGGGGCTGTGCGGACGGCCCGCTGCGGCTGCGGCTGCGGGCCGCCTGCAAAGGAGATTTTGCGGCCGTTCAGGCAGCCGTATACCCCACCCACTGCCGCTGGCATCAAAACGGAGAACCTTACCGGCTGGAGCACGCCGACTTGATGGGTGCCTGGGAACTGCCCGACGGGTTCGTGCTTCAATGGGAAGGCCCTCCCCTCTTTGTCCACCACAGCGACGCACAAGCTGTGCGGTATATCCTTTCCCGCTCCTACGGCGTGCCGTACCGCGTCCTCAGGCCCCGGCGGGAGCCGTTTTGGGCACTGTGCGCCTGTACGGCGGGCCTGGCAATCTCCCTCTGGCTGAGCGGCGGCGGTCTGCGGCTCCTGCGGCAGAGCTTCGCCCCCTCTGCACCGCTGCCGGATGCTCCGCAGTCTGCCGCCGTACCGGATTTTTCCAGCACAAACGGCCCTTGCTTTGCCGCCGCGGACGGAGGCGTTTGGTTCACGGCGGGGCACGGCTCCGCTGTTTCGCCGGAAACGACCCGTGCTCTCTTTACCGGGGCAGGCCGCATTTTGGCCGCTGAAACCGGCTCCAAGGTGCAGGCTGTACTGTATGCGTCCGGCCCGCTGGATTGCAGTGTCAGCGTCACGCCGGACGAAGGCGTCACATGGTTCGGTCAGTCCCTCACCGCGCTGGACCGTCCTGTCGAATACGCAAAGCTGGAGTTTCTGACGCCGGAGCTGGGCTTTGCGGCGGTGGGCACGCAGCATTCCCCGGGCGGCGGCGAGGAAAAATATGCTTTTTTCACCCATAACGGCGGGCAAAGCTGGACGGCATTCGGCGCCCTGCCGCACTTCGGCACCTCCCACATCCTCAGCGGTTTTTCCATGACGCCGGACGGCACGGCGTTTCTCACTCTTGCCACAGGTCCAGAGGAAAACTGGCCCCTGCTCTACTGCAGTGCAGACAGCGGAGCCTCCTGGCAGACGGCGGAGCTGCCCTGGGACGACTGTGCGCTTGCATACCTGAACCACCTGTCCCGCGCGGAGCAGCGGCCCGAGGGCTTTTATGTTCTTCTGACGCAGCTGCCGTACAGCGGCGGGAACGCCGCCTTTTTCGCCCCAACGGCGCAAGGGCCGTGGAGCTATGCCGGAGATGCCATCCCAGATGCATGATCCACGCCTGCAAAGGGACGGGCCCCGTGCCGGATGCATCAACCGCATCAGCACGAGGCCCTTTTTTCAGGCAATGCTCCCGCCTGTTATTTCAGTGTTTTTTCCAGATTGGCCATGATGTCTGCCGCACCCTCGCTCATCACAAGTACGATTTCTCCGCCGGGCAGCGTTTTGATCAGCGCGCCCTTGGCAACCTCGTACTGGTCGGCCAGATAGTTTTCAAACGACTTGCGCTGCAGCGAAACATAGCTTTCCACCGCAGCCTGCACGGCTTCGGCCTGGCCTTCGGCAGGCTTGAACACACCGATGGCGTAGGCCCGCACATTCATCATCGACATGCTGAAGGCGTACGCGTCCAGCGTTGCGGGATCGATGCCCATGGTGTCCAGCATCATCTGGATGCTGGACGCCGCATCCTCGGCGGACATATCGTTGGGATTCACGGCCAGCATCGGCTCACCGCCCGCGTCGCCGCAGGCGATCTCGGAATACTCATTGTCCTCGGCCGGACGCGCGTCACGGATGGCATAGGCGTAGCGCTGGCCCTCGCTCATCGTGTCCCCGGCCCCGCCGGACGAAACGGACGCGGAACCCGAAACGGAACCCGAGCCGGAGGCGGCAGGCGTAGATACGGCAGAGGAACTGCCGGAATTCGTGCCCGGCAGCTTTGGCCCGCAGGCGGCAAGGGCAAGGCAGAGCGCGGCGGCAAGCGCCAGCGCGGAAATACGGTACAGTCGGTTCATGTTTGTTTCTCCTTACAGTTTGTAATACTGGCAAAGGCGGCCGCACACCAGGCGGCCTTTGCTATGAAGTATACCCCGCAGCCCTGCCAAAAATTGCACGCGGGGCAAAATTTCTCTAAAAAAGGCAAAAAAGGGGCGCAAAAGCGCCCCATACCGGCCAGGCCGCGGGTTCTTTCACTTATACTTCGGCGCGGGGTGATAAAATTCGAAAATCACCGCGTCGTTTTCCGCTTCTTTCGCGTTTATATCGTCTTCGGGGCGCACGGTCCAGCATACGCGGATGGCGCCCATTGCCTCCGCCAGACGGGCGGTCCATGGCTTTTTGCCGGGGCCATAAGCGATAAACTGCGGGCGCGCCAGCACGTTGGTGAACAGGCAGCCCAATGCGAATGCCAGCGGCTTCGGCTCATCCCGAAACGAGGCGGGCGCGTCAGAAAGCTGTCCCCGCAGCACATCCTTCGCATTTTTCCGGAACCAGCGCACGATGCGCGGGTCAAAGCTCTCGATGCAGTAGGGGCCGTTGTACGCGCGCATCAGCGCCAGCCCCTTTTCGCAAAGCTCGTCGTTGCGCCGCCCCGTCTTGAGTTCAATGATCATGGGCGTTCTGCCGCCCATCACTTCAAACACCTCCGTCAGCAGGGGGATCGTCTCCTGTGTGCCGCACAGACGCATCCCGCGCAGCTCCTCGAATGTAAATTCGTCCACACGGCCGTGCACGCCGCACACACGGTCCAGCGTGTCGTCGTGGAACACCACGACCTGCCCGTCCCTGGAGAGCTGGATATCCAGCTCCACGCCGTAGCCGGCCTCCGCCGCCGCGCGGAACGCGGGCAGGCTGTTCTCCGGCACCGTCTTATCCTTCGTATGCAAGCCCCGGTGCGCGTGGTTTACGCCGTACACCAGCTGCTTTTGCGCCTCGCCGTAGCGGCCCGGCCGCAGAAAAAGCCACAGCAGAACGATGCACACGGCCAGAACCCACAAAAATACCGCCATTCAAGATCATCCCATTTCCCGGCGCATACGCGCCGCGTGATCCGGCCCTGCAGGCAGGGGCCTCCGGGGAGGCGCGCCGGTCCTATCTGCCATTTTACCGCGCTCCGCCCGCGCCGTCAATCGGCAGGGACGCATGCGTAAAACATTTTCACAAATTTGACATATCGGCGCTGTAATATGCTACTATAAGAAAAACGAAAAAACCATCTGCTGCCGAAAACGAGGTGTTTGTTATGGCAAAAATTTTGATCGTAGACGACGAGCCGCGCATCCGCGAGCTGATCCGCGAGCATTTGGAGCACGAAGGCTTCCAGTGCGAAGAGGCCACCGACGGCTCCGCCGCGCTGGCGGCGCTGGCCGCCTCCGGAGCGGACCTTGTGATATTGGACATCATGATGCCGTTTGTGGACGGTATGACCTGCCTGCGCGAGATGCGCAAGCGCAAAATCGACACGCCCGTCATCATGCTGACGGCACGCGGCGAGGAATACGACAAGCTTGCGGGCCTGGAGGGCGGCGCGGACGATTATGTGGTAAAGCCGTTCAGCCCGCGGGAGCTGGTGGCCCGCGTAAAGGTGGTCCTGGCGCGCACCATGCCCAAAACGCAGGAGGGCGGCGAAAGCTTTGTATTCGGGGACCTTGTCATAGACACTGCCTCCCACAGCGTGAAGATCGCCGGGGAGGAAGCTCCCCTTACGCCCAAGGAATTCGATCTTCTGGTGTTCCTTGTATCCAATAAGGGCTTGGCGCTTTCCCGGGAAAAGATTTTGCAAAAGGTGTGGAACTACGACTATTACGGCGAGGACCGCACCGTGGATACCCATGTCAAAATGCTGCGCAGCCACCTGGGCAAATACCGCGACAACATCGTGACAGTATGGGGCATCGGCTATAAATTTGACCCCGATGTGAGGCCCGGAAAATGAAGCAGGACAAGCGCCCCGCGGGCGCGGCCGTAAAAAAGCGGCGTTTTTTCAATAGGATCAGCCGCAAGCTGATGCTGTTTGTTGTGCTGATGAGCATGGTGCTGCTGGCGCTGGTGTGGCTGCTGAGCGTAAAGCTGCTGGAGCCCATGTACAACCGGCGCGTGCTCGCGGATCTGAACCATGCGGCGGACGTCTATTCCGCCATCATTGAAAAATACGGCAAATTCGAGAGCTTCGACAAGAGCGGCGGCGTTCATATTCCCTCAGACATGATGGAGGAGATCATGGACAACCGGGGGCTGCTGGCCGGAAAATGCTTTGAGGTAGCCGGAACAGACTGCAAGGTCCTGCTGCATCTTCACCAGCTGCAGTCCGACCAGTGCCTGCTGCATCCCAATCCGCTGAGCCAGCTTATGGAATATTCAGAGCCGCAGTGGAACAGCACCGCAGCCGTCAACCTGCGGGCCACGACCTTCGTACTGGGAGACCTGAACTTTACTCTGCCGGACTCCCGCATCCTGCCCGGCCTGGAAAGCACCTCCGGCACCCGGCAGATGGTGGTGTGCCGCAACATCAACAACCAGTATTCTCTCATCCTCTCCACAGACCTGGAGCGTGTGGGCCAGGCCGCCGACGTCATCAGTGCGCAAATGCCCATCATTGCCGCCGTGCTGCTCATCGTCAGTATTGCGGGTGCTTATGTATTCAGCCGCTGGTTCACAAAACCCATCTCGGCCATTTCCCGCGCCGCGCGGGAGATGGCACGCGGCAATTACAAGGTGCGCGTCACGCCCCAGGCGGATGACGAGCTGGGCGCGTTGGCCGGGGATTTCAACACCATGGCCCGGGAGGTGGGCCGCACCTCGGAGCTGCAGCGGGACCTCATCGCCAATGTCAGCCACGACCTGCGCACGCCGCTGACGCTCATCAAGGGCTATGCCGAGACGGTACGCGACCTGACGGGCGACAACAAGGAAAAGCGGGACGAACAGCTCTCGGTCATCGTGGACGAGACCGACCGCCTCTCCGGCCTTGTGAACAGCGTGATGGAGCTTTCCAAATATTCCTCCGGCACCGAAAAGCTCAATCCCGTCCAGTTCGACCTGGCACAGCTGTGCGACGAAGTGGCCTACCGCTACCAGAATATCTGTGAGCAGAGCGGCTACACCCTCACGGTAGATGCTGCCGACCCCTGTACCGTAACGGCAGACCCGGACATGATGAGCCGTGTGGTGCACAATCTGCTGGCGAACGCCATCCATCATATCGGGCCGGACGGCTGTGTGGCGCTGCGCGTAAAACTGCAGCCGGACGCCGCCGTGCGGGTAGAGATTGAGGACCACGGCGCGGGCATTGCCCGGGAAGATCTTCCCTATATCTTTGACAAATACTACCGCTCCCGCGCGGACGCCGGCAAGGTCGGCACAGGGCTGGGGCTTTCCATCACAAAGGCCATCCTCATCAACCACGGCTTTCCCTTCGGTGTGGACAGCGAACCCGGCAAGGGCAGCATTTTCTGGTTCGTCGCTCATTGAGCCGGATATTTTTCTCTGTAAAAAAGGGACCTCCCGCAGG
>ERZ827522.2641-NODE-2641-length-11912-cov-3.197942_pt1 | contig 11912 bp, 9 predicted proteins | sample MGYA00519580_ERZ827522 | MGnify/ENA primary metagenome ERZ827522 (study PRJEB31778, sample SAMEA3449340) | human gut metagenome | biome: human gut; feature: human-associated habitat; material: faeces | place: United Kingdom | collected 2010/2012 ... | reverse complement strand
CGGGCGGTGGGACGATCCCCAGCCCGGTAGAGGACACACTGTCGGTATATGATGAGGTTTCTGGCGAAACAGTGACTGACAGTGTGGAAAATATTTTGGCAGCCATCGTTCAGAACGAAGTAGGCGGTATACCGCTGACTGGCTTGGATGCAGAACAGCTTTTCAAAGCGCAGGCCGTAGCGGCGCATAGCTGGATTCTTTATTCGCAGGGCAATGGAGAGGCGTATCCGTCGGTAAAATTAGCGCCGGCCGGCAGTATCAGCCAGGCGGTAAAAAATGCGGTCAGTGGAGTAAAAGCGTATATCGTGGCCTACAACGGAACGGCGGCATGTACGGTGTATGGTTCGGCCAGCGCGCCGCAAACCAATTCTGCACAGGATATGGGATGGTCCGCTCAGCCCTACCTGATCAACGTATCCAGCCCATATGAGAATGCCTTTGGTGCGGCTTGGCAGGATAAAACGAATACGATCAGCCTGTCCCGCATGAAAAACAATATCGAAAATAAGCTGGGCATCTCCACCAGTGGATACGATCCCTCCAGTTGGCTGACCAATCCGGTCTATGATCCCCAAACGGGCTATTGCCTGCGCATCACCGTTTGCGGGACGGTGGTACAGGGAGGCCGGTTTTATGAGAACTGCTATGGGTTGTATTCCCCGAACTTTATGTTTACGTATTCCGGATCGGCACAATCGTGGAGCTTTGTTACACGGGGAAACGGCCATTGCGTGGGCATGAGCCAGTATGGAGCCGCCGGCTTTGCGCAGGCGGGCTATAGCTGGCAGCAGCTTTTGCTGCACTATTATCCCGGTACGGTGCTCCAGACTTTGTGAGTACACGGAAAATGTTTTAACAAGCGGTCATCCCCCAAAAAGCCCGGGCGATCCATAAAGGACCGCCCGGGCTTTTTGGGGGATGTGTTCCAAAGCCGTCAGGCAAAAACTAATGCTTTGTTATGCCGGCGGTCGCATGCCTTACGCCTCGCGGGAATAAAGAAGAAAATGCTCACTTTGGTAGGAAAGCGTATAGGCGTTCCTCTGGGCAAACGCTTCGATCTCAAGCCATTTTTCAGGGGCGTAGCGGTAATCCGGCCCAAATGGATAGGCGAAGATGAGCGGCGGCCAGCTTTGCTCCTGCTCCAGCCGGTGCAGAGCGTCCTGCAGCTGTTCCAGCGAATAGGAAGGCAAATCCGGCCATATCTGGCCGAGCGCCGGTTGTGTATCGGATAAATAGTGGCCGATCGGGAATGAGCCGTAAATTACTGCCATGCCGCCTCGGTAAGGCGCGCTGACTTCCATAAACTCCTGATACATGGCGCTGCGCTCCGGGGTCGTTTTCATCCCGGCAAGCTGTGGGATGCTGACTTCCGTTACAGTTGCAGCGCTTCGCCCATCCAGATACTCATAGGTGAAAAAATTGAAGAATGAAAACAGAACGAAAGAAAAACAGGCCGTCCATTGAAGCAGCGTGACGCTGCAATACAGCAGCGGGCGGGAGTTAGGGAAAAAACGCTTTTTCAGTTGCACGAATGCGGCCGCCGCGACGGGTACATAATAAGTCATGCCCATCATGAAAAAAAGGATTCCGTTATTGGTTCCAAGAGTGACGATTAGGATCATTCCAATGGCAAATACGCATAAAGTACTCAGGCGGGGCGAAGCTTTCATAAAGGCGAATGCGCCGGCCAGGCATATCAACAGACAGAACGCAGCAATCAGACACAGGGACGGGCGTCGCGCGCCGAGCCAGTCGGGCGAAGAAACGTTCAGGGCGAAGAAAAAACAGACGGCAGAGCATACTCCAGCGGCGGCTAGCAGGAAGATGCGGCCGGGTCCCTGTTTCCGCTTCCGGGAGAAGAAATGAAGCCCGGCTGCGGCGGCCAGGGCCAGCAGCACAAAGGGGAACATCATCCCGCAGGCGAAGGCCATGCCCAGGATACGCCAACCCGCGCTTTCAAATTCGGACAGCGGCGTGGAAACGGCGTAAAATGCAATGAACAGTGCGCCGACGCCCAACAGCGCGCCAATGAACTGCACTACCAGCAGGCTCAGATATTTTACGGTACGCAGCATCGTTATTCCCCTTCCTTATGGCCGCCCGTCAGGTAGACGAACACCTTTTGAAGCGTCACGCCGCTGATATCCACATCCAGCCCGTCTGCGCTGCGGCGCAGCGTATCCAGGCTGCCGCGCACGCAGGCCGTGCGGCTGCGGCCCAGGCCCTCTTCGTGGATGACCTGCAGCCCGGCGCAGGCGCGGGCCACGTCCTCGTCCCGGCCAGAAACATAGTGGAACTGGGCCACGAAGCTTTCGCAGTTGCCTGTCTCGATGACACGGCCGTTGTCGATAAAAATAATATCCTCAAACACGCCCGCGGCTTCCTCGATGATATGGGTGGAGATGATGAAGGTGCGTCCCGTTTCGGCGTAATCGGCCAGAAGCACATCGTAGAACTGTTCCCGCGCCACCACATCCAGGCCGGCCACCGGCTCGTCGAGAATGGTGATGGGCGCGCGGCTGGCCAGCGCCAGAACGATGGTGACCATGCTCATCATACCCTTGGAGAGCTTGTAGATCTTCTTTTTGGTGTCCAGCCCGAACATCTCGATCAGTCGTGCGGCGTACTCCTTGTCCCAGTGGGGGTAGTACAGTGCGGCGGCGCGCAGGTATTCCTTCACCTTCAGTGTGTTCTGGCCGAACAGCAGCATGGGCGAAAGCTCGCGGGAAAAGCAGATCTCGTCCAGTGCTTTCTGGTTTTCCCACACGCGCTCCCCGTTGTAGGTAACGAGGCCGGAATCGTGGGTATTCTGTGCCGTCAGAATGCTGAGCAGCGTGGTTTTGCCCGCGCCGTTGCGTCCGATGAGGCCATAGATCTTGCCTGGCTCGATGGTCAGCGAGACGCTGTGCAGCACCTCTTTTTTGTTGTAGCTTTTGACCACATCCGTGGCCTGCAATACTCCGTTCGTCATGTCCCTGTCCCTCCGTTACGTTTTGTCCGCCGCGGCCTGTTCAATCATGGCCATCAGCTCTTCCTTGCCGATGGCAAGGGTGCGCGCCTCGTCCACAAGGCTCCTCACATATGTTTCAAAAAAACTGTCTTTGCGCTTTTGGATGATTTTCTGTTTGCTGCCCGCCGCAACGAACATGCCGATCCCCCGTTTCTTGTACAAAATGCCCTCGTCTACCAACAGGTTCAGCCCTTTGGCCGCCGTGGCCGGATTGATGCTGAACGCTTTTGCAAGTTCGTTGGTGCTGGGCGCCTGTTCCTCTTCCAAAAGCAGGTCCCGCACGATGTTGTCCTCCAGCATGGCTGCGATCTGCAGATAGATGGAGGTGGAATCATTCAGGTTTCCATTCAATTGTCTGCGCTCCTTCCCTCCAAAGGTTATTTGGTTATGTGGTTCATTACTTGTGTAACTAACTATACAACACGCAAAGACGGTTGTCAATCCCTCCGTCAAAAATTTTTGTTTTCCCTGCGGCAGATTTCCCGCCAAAGAAAAGCGCCGGAGCCTTCGAAAAGGCTCCGGCGCAGGCGGGGACTTATTGAGCGGATGGCCCCGCATCGGGGTCGAACCGTGTGAGAAACTGGCAGTACACATAAAGGTTCTGGACCTTTGTTGCCTCATTGCCGTACTCCGTGCGGATACTGGGCTGCGTCTCCGACGGCGTGACATAAAGGCGGAACGCAATGGCGTCCTGGTCCACCGCCATGTTCTCCACGGGTGCGTAATTGAAGTTGCGGATGGCAACGTCCAGATGCTTGTACAGCAGCTGTTCGATCTCGGCGTTGGAAAAGCACCGGACGACCTCACGGCTGCCGTGCATTTCAATGATGGCTTTTACTTCCTCGAACGAGATCTCCTGTAAACGGAAACAGCCCTGATGCAGCAGGGCGAGCATGGATGCGTTGTCAAGCAGCAGCAGCGGTTTGGATACGGCCATGGTACTCTTCCTTTCTGTTTGAAAAGTGGAGGAACAGCCCTCCCTGTCTTTATAGTACCGTGCAGACATCCAAATTGTCAATTATTGTTAAATTTATATCGTTTTATAAGTTGATTGTTGTGAAATGTATCAAAAACGAACTGCCGCACTTGGTGGGAATGCGGAATTTACAGCCGGGCGGGATGCTCGGCCAGCCATTCCTCCAGAATTTGAGCCGCCAGCGCCACCAGCTCCGGGCAGGGGCGCTTTTTATAATATTCCGGCGTGCGCGCCTCGGCCTGCGGTGTGCCCTCGGGACGGGCCAGGCCCAGCAGCTCCCGGCAGATGATGCTGCCGTTTTCGGCCCGGAAGCGCCCGGCCAGCTCCTGGATCATCGCGTAGGTATCGGTTTTCTCCGGCCCGGCTTTGGGGTCGTTGTAGCCGCGCAGCGCGCTTGCGGCCAGCGTCATACCGCTTACCGCACCGCATACCTCCCGCATCCGTCCCATGCCTCCGCCAAAGCCGCTGGCCAGGCGTGCCGCGGCGTCTACCGAAAGGCCCATCTCCGGTGCGAACGCCCCGGCCACAGCCTGCGCGCAGTTATAGCCCTCCAGAAACAGCGCTTTCGCGCGTTGTGCTTTTTCACTCATATCCGATCAGTCCTTTACCAGGGAAAATGCAGTTACGTCGAACAGGCCGCGGTCCGTCAGGCGCAGCTCCGGTATAACGGGCAGCGCCAGAAAGGAAAGGCTGGTAAACGGGTCCACATGGTACGGGATACCCATGGCCTTTGCCCGTTCCAGAATGGCGCCCGCTCCGGCCTGTATCTCCTCCCACGGGGCGGTGCTCATCAGGCCTCCCACGCGCAGGGGCAGCGCGCCCAGTATTTTTCCGCCGCCGGCCAGCACATATCCGCCGCCGATTTCTTTCAAATGGTTGATGGCCAGCGCGAGGTCCGCGTCGTTGTCTCCCGCCGCGATGACGTTGTGGCTGTCGTGCGCCACGCTGGTGGCAATGGCTCCGCCTGTGATGCCGTAGCCCTTCAGCGGGCAAACGGCAACGCCCCCGTTTTTGCCGTGGCGTTCCACCACGCATAGTTTGGTATAAACGGCGTTGGGCCGGAAAAAGCCGTTTTCCGAAGGAACCTCCTCCACTGCGTGCCGCGTGACGATCTGGTACGGCACCATCTCAATGACATGGGCCGGGCCCGCGACAGGCAGCGCAAGGTCGGCAGGAGCCACGTTCTCAAAGTGTACCGAATGCAGCAGCGCATCGGGTACGGGGGCGGCGGCAAGGCCTGCAAAGCGCTCCTCCACGGGCCGGCCGTCCTTGTAAACCGCGCGCACGGTCATCTGCTTGAGGCTGTCCAGCAGGACAAGGTCGGCCCGATAGCCCGCGGCCACGGCGCCCAGGTCCCGCAGGCCGTATTCGCGGGCTGCGTTCCAGGTGGCCATTTTGATGGCGGTGACAGGCTTCATGCCCAGGCTGATGGCCTGGCGGACATTCCATCGCAGATGGCCGTCCCGGGCAATGTCGTCCAGATGCTTGTCGTCGGTGCAGAACAGGAACCGGTCGGCAGGCAGGTCGCTATCCAGCAGGCCGTTTACAAGCACCGAAAGGTTTTTCGCAGCGCTGCCCTCGCGAACCAGCACAGCCAGACCCGCGCGCAGCTTTTCGGCAGCCTCTGCAAAGGTGGTGCACTCATGCTCGGTGCGGATGCCCGCGGCTGCATAGGCCTGCAGCTCTCTGCCAGAAAGGCCGGGAGCGTGGCCGTCGGCCCGCTTTCCCGCATCCGCGGCCAGCGCCAGCTTTTCCAGTACGGTTTGCCGCGCGGCCAGCACGTCGGGATAACACATCACCTCGCCCAGGCCCAGTACGCGGGGATGCGCCATAAACGGGGCCATGTCTGCGGCGGTGAAATCCGCGCCGTTTGTTTCAAAGGGGGTGGCGGGCACGCTGGAGGGCAGCATCAGGTACACGTTCAGCGGCAGGTTTTCCGTTGCATCCAGCAGATATTGTACGGCCTGTGCACCGCATACGTTGACGATCTCATGCGGGTCGGCCACAATGGTGGTGGTGCCGCTGCGGGTAGCGGCGCGGGCGAATTCAAAGGGCGCGGCAAGGCTGGATTCGATGTGGATGTGCGCGTCGATGAAACCCGGACACAGGAATTTGTCCGTGCAGTCCAGTTCTGTCCGTCCCCGGTAGCTTCCCACGCCCGCAATCACGCCGCCCGCCACCGCCACGTCTGCAGTGATGATTTCCTCGGAAAAAACATTGACCACGTTGACGTTTTTGAACACGAGGTCGGCGGGGGCGCGCCCCGCCGCCACGTCGATGCATGCTTTGTCCGCTTTCATTGTCCGGCCGCCTTTCCTGTTTTTGGTTTTTACCAGTATACTACATTATATAAAAAACGAAAAGGGCTCCGGCACATTCGCGCAGGCAGGACGCTCTGCGCTTCCCCGCCCAAAAACAAAAAGCCCGCTGAAAGCGGGCTTTCGGCTCTGCATCCTGTCAAATTTTTGTACGCAGTGGTATGGCCGCGTCAGAGCGCGGCCTTGAGCCGCCGGGCCAGCCGCATCAGCAGTGTGGGATTCCGGCGGTAATAATCCGCCCACCAGGCCTTTTCGGCGCGCTTGTCATAGGGAAGACGGCTGTACGGCTGGGTGCGGGGATATGCGCGTTCATACTCGCAGTTGAGACGAGGGTCCATTTGCATGAAAACAAGCCTCCTTTTTGAGGCCGCCCGGCACCGGGCGGCACAGTTGCGTGCAGAGCGTTTTGCGGGATGTGTTATTCTATTTTATGCCCCCGACGGGGACGGTGTGAGCTTCCATTCCTTTCCGCTTTCAGTATATCATGTCCGCCAGTGAACGACAATATACCGTTTGCACGAAAGCGCGGCCATTGCTTACAGCAACCTGCCGGAACGGTTTTTCCGGCGAATACACCTGTGTGCCGCGCGCTCTCATGCTGCGGTTTTTGCCGCAGTTGTGACGAAATTGTAAAAGTTGAAAAATTTCGCGCATTTTGCCCCGCAGGGCTTGACATACTAAAAAAGTGTTGTAAAATAAATTTAGCACTCGAACAGATAGAGTGCTAAACGGTAGAAGGGAAAGGTGGTGTGGGCGGTGCCGATGGACGATCGGAAACGGCGTGTGCTGCGGGCGATCGTAACCCTGTACGGCGCGGACGGAGAGCCGGTTGGCAGCGGTCTGCTGGCCGAACAGTTCGGACATGCGGTGTCCAGCGCCACGCTGCGCAACGAAATGGCCGCGCTGACAAAGCTGGGCCTTCTGGAGCAGCCCCACACCAGCGCCGGGCGCGTGCCCAGCGCCAAGGGCTACCGCTACTACATCGACAATCTTCTGGATACAGGCGCCCGCCTTCCCGCTGAGGAAAAACGGCAGATCGACCTTTTGTTCCGCGAGATGGACTACGACCCCGAACGTCTGGCCGAAAGCGCCGCAAGGGCTTTGGCGGACCTGACGGGCTACTGTGTCGTGGCTACAACGCCCAAAAGCGAGGACCTGTGCATCGCCCATTATGAGGTGATGCAGGTGGGCCGCTACACGGCGGCGGTGCTGGCCGTCACCAATGCGGGCGGTGTGCGCACGCGCACGGCAAAGCTGGATTTCGCGCTGCGGCCCGGCGACGCCCAGCGGCTGTCCCAAGCGCTGAACACCTACCTTACCTTCCGCAGCGCGGCCGACGTGCGCGAGGAACAGATGCGTACCGCAGCACAGAGCCTGGGCAGTGCGGTATATTACCCGGTGCTTTCGGCGGCGGTGACGCTGCTGCGGGAAGCGGGACGGCCCAATGTATATCTGGAGGGCCAGCAGAACCTGCTGAATTATGCCGAGCTTGCGGACAGCTTCCGCACGCTGATGGAATTCTTCAGCGACACAGAAGCCGTCAAGCGCTACGTCAGCCCCAAGAGCGAGCGCACCACGGTGCTGCTGGGCGACGAACTGCCCGAGTACCGCATGCCGGGCTTCTGCATCATGACGAAGCGCTATCTCGCGGGAGGCGGGCTGACGGGGGCCATCGGCATCGTAGGTCCAACGCGCATGCCCTACCGGGAAACGATCCCGCGGCTTGAATATTTCGCATTGCTGCTCGGCGAATGCATGTCGGGCAGGGTGCAGGAGGAGTAGCAACATGGCAGACACGGAAAAAGACGTGAACCGCGCGGCCGCCGCGCCGCAGGAGGAAGCGTCCGCCGCGCAGGCGGCGCCCGAGGCACCGCAGCCTGAAACGCAGGATGCAGAAAAGACGGAAAAAAAGGAAAAGCACGCAGAAGGCAAGGCGCATGCCGAGCTGGCCGCACTGAAAACCAAGCTGGAGCAGGCTGAAAAAAAGCTGGCTGAAACGAAAGACACGCTGCTGCGCACCGCCGCGGAATATGAAAACTTCCGCAAGCGCAGCGCCAGGGAGCACGATGCCGCGTTCGACAATGGCGTGAGCTTCGCGGTGAACACGCTGCTGCCCGTGCTGGACACGCTGGAGATCGCCGCCGACGCGCCCACCGCGGACGAGAGCTATAAAAAGGGCGTGACCATGACGCTGGACAAATGCCGCGAGGCGTTCGGCAAAATGGGTGTGAGCGAGATCGAGGCGCAGGGCAAACCCTTCGACCCCGAGCTGCACGCAGCTGTGCTGCAGCAGCCCTCTACCGACGACATGCCCAGCGGCACCGTCACGCAGGTGATGCAGAAAGGTTATCTGCTCCACGACAAGGTCATCCGCCACGCGGCCGTGGCTGTGGCCGAATAGGCTGACATCTCAAAGCCGAAAGGCTTTTTGATATAAATTCAGAAATCACCACATATATTCACCGAGTTTTGATAAAAGAGGAGTCTGAGAGTTATGAGCAAGATTATTGGTATCGACCTTGGCACCACAAACAGCTGTGTTGCCGTCATCGAGGGCGGCGAGCCCGTCGTCATCGCCAACGCCGAGGGCGCGCGTACCACGCCGTCCGTCGTGGGCTTCACCAAAACAGGCGAGCGCCTGGTGGGCCAGGTGGCAAAGCGCCAGGCCATCACCAACCCCGACCGTACCATCGCTTCCATCAAGCGCCATATGGGCACGGACTATAAAGTGGACATCGACGGCAAGAAATACACCCCGCAGGAGATCAGCGCCATGATTTTGGCCAAGCTGAAAGCGGACGCCGAGAGCTATCTGGGCGAAAAGGTCACCGAGGCGGTCATCACCGTACCGGCGTACTTCAACGACAGCCAGCGCCAGGCCACCAAGGATGCCGGCGCCATCGCCGGCCTGGAGGTCAAGCGCATCATCAACGAGCCGACGGCCGCGGCTCTTGCCTACGGCGCGGACAAAGAAGACGACCAGAAGATCATGGTCTACGACCTCGGCGGCGGTACGTTCGATGTCTCCATCATCGAGATGGGCGACGGCGTCACCGAAGTGCTTGCCACTGCGGGCGATACGCATCTGGGCGGCGATGACTTTGACAAGCGTATCATCGACTGGCTGGCCGATGAGTTCCAGAAAGAGAACGGCGTGGACCTGCGCAAGGACAAAATGGCCGCGCAGCGCCTGAAGGAGGCCGCCGAAAAGGCCAAGATCGAGCTGTCCGGCGTGGCCAGCACGGCCATCAACCTGCCGTTCATCACGGCGGACGCCAACGGCCCGAAGCATCTTGATACCACGCTGACACGCGCCAAATTCAACGAGCTGACCGCGGACTTGGTGGAGCGTACGATGGGCCCGACGCGCCAGGCGCTGAAGGACGCGGGCCTGCAGCCCGGCGACCTGCATAAGGTGCTGCTGGTGGGCGGCTCCACCCGTATCCCGGCCGTGCAGGAGGCCGTGAAGAACTTCATGAAGACCGAGCCCAGCAAAGGCATCAACCCGGACGAGTGCGTCGCCATCGGCGCGGCCATCCAGGGCGGCGTGCTGGGCGGCGACGTCAAGGGCCTGCTGCTGCTGGACGTTACACCGCTTTCCCTGGGCATCGAGACCATGGGCGGCGTATGCACCCGCATCATCGAGCGCAACACCACCGTGCCCACGAAGAAGAGCCAGATCTTCTCCACCGCCGCCGACAACCAGCCCTCCGTTGAGGTCAACGTTCTGCAGGGCGAGCGCGAGTTCGCGCGGGACAACAAATCTTTAGGTACTTTCCATCTGGACGGTATCGCTCCGGCGCCCCGTGGCGTGCCGCAGATCGAAGTCACCTTTGACATTGACGCCAACGGTATTGTGAATGTTTCCGCCAAGGATCTGGGCACCGGCAAGGAGCAGCATATCACCATCACCTCCTCCACCAACATGAGCAAGGAGGATGTGGAAAAGGCCGTGAAGGAAGCCGAGCAGTATGCGGCCGAGGATAAGAAGAAGCGCGAGGAAGTGGATATCCGCAACGGTGCCGACCAGATGGTGTTCCAGACCGAAAAGGCCATGGGAGAATTCGGCGACAAGGTGTCTGAAAGCGAGAAAACCGAGGTGAACGCGAAGCTGGAGGCGCTGAAGGAAGCGCTGAAGGGCAGCGATATCGAGGCCATCAAGGCGAAGCAGGAGGACCTGCAGAAGGCGTTCTACGCCATCAGCGAGAAGGTCTATAAGGACGCGGCGGCGGCCGGGCAGGCCGCGGGCGCGCAGGGCGCCGGCCCCGACATGGGCGGCCAGCCCGCGGGCGGCGGCAACGGCGGCGACGACAACGTCGTGGACGCCGAGTACAAGGAAGTGTAAGCACCCCCGGCGGGTGCGCGGAAGAGGGACAGCCGTGCAAAGCGGCTGTCCCAAACCGCTTTTGCGGGGGCGCGGCTTTACAATGCGCCGCGCCTCTGTTACAATATGGGAGCTGAACGGGAGGCCCCGCGTTCAGCCGCGCACGGCGGACCAAGACGGACCGCCGCGTGCCCACTTCTGAAGAAATCAAGGTGAGAAAGTACAATGGCAGATAAACGCGATTATTACGAGGTACTCGGCGTGCCCAAAACGGCCTCGGACGACGAGATCAAGAGCGCCTACCGCAAACTCGCGAAAAAATATCACCCGGACCTGAACCCCGGCGACAAGGCCGCTGAGGAAAAGTTCAAAGAGGTGGGCGAGGCATACGAGATCCTCAGCGATAAAGATAAACGCGCCCGGTATGACCAATTTGGCCATGCAGGCGTAGATCCCAACTACGGCGCGGGCGCGGGCGGCGGGTTCGGCGGTGGCTTTGGCGGCGGCGTGGACTTGGGCGACCTGTTCGGCGACTTGTTCGGCGGCGGCTTCGGCGGCTTTGGCGGCGGGCGCCGCGCCAACCCAAATGCGCCGCGCAAGGGCGGCGATATTCGCGTCAGCCTGGTGCTCAGCTTTATGGAGGCCGTCCACGGCTGCACCAAAACCGTCAGCGTCAACCGGCAGGACACCTGCCCTGAATGCGGCGGCACGGGCGCGGCCAAGGGAACCAGCCCCGAGACATGCCCGGATTGCCACGGCTCCGGCTATGTGACGGTGCAGCAGCGCACGCCTTTTGGCGTGATGCAAAGCTCGCAGCCCTGCTCACGCTGCGGCGGCAAGGGAAAGATCATCAAATCCCCGTGCTCCAAGTGCCACGGCAGCGGCAAGACCTCCAGCACAAAGCGTGTTGAGGTAAAGGTGCCCGCGGGTATCGACGACGATCAAAGCATGCGCCTGACAGGTCTGGGCGACGCGGGCCTCAACGGCGGGCCCAGCGGCGACCTGATCGTGATCGTGACGGTGCGCCCGGACGCCATGTTCGAGCGCGACCGTTTCGACGTACATGTCACAGTGCCGGTCACGTACAGCCAGGCCGTTCTGGGCGCGGAGGTGGTGGTGCCCACCATCGACGGCAAGGTACAGTACACGGTGCCGGAAGGGACACAGAGCGGCACCACGTTCCGCCTGCGGGGCAAGGGCATCCAGTATGTCAACGGCCGCGGCCGGGGCGACCAATATGTTAAGGTCGTGGTGGAGATCCCCAAGAAGCTGAACCGCACCCAG
>ERZ827522.2639-NODE-2639-length-11916-cov-9.123430_pt1 | contig 11916 bp, 8 predicted proteins | sample MGYA00519580_ERZ827522 | MGnify/ENA primary metagenome ERZ827522 (study PRJEB31778, sample SAMEA3449340) | human gut metagenome | biome: human gut; feature: human-associated habitat; material: faeces | place: United Kingdom | collected 2010/2012 ... | reverse complement strand
AGTTCCAGGACGAGGAGACCGGCATGTTCTGGCAGGTGATGGACCACCCCGGCGTGGAGGGCAACTATCTGGAGACCAGCGGCACTGCCCTGTTTGCCTACGCGGTGCTCAAGGGCGTGCGCCTGGGTTACCTGCCCAAACGGATGGCAGCCTGGGCTGAAAAGGCCTTCTACGGCACCTGCGACAAGTACCTGTCCAAGAATCCGGACGGTAGCCTGCAGCTGGGCGGCATCTGCCTGGTGGCCGGTCTGGGCGGCAAGGACCACCGCGACGGCTCTCTGGCCTACTACTTCAGCGAGCCGGTGGTGTGCAACGACGCCAAGGGCGTCGGCCCGCTGGTGCTGGCCTACACCGAAATGATTGCCCGCAAGAACTGATCCTTCTGCGCGGCATTCCCTGTTTTTCCTGCGGCGTCTGCTTTTTGCAGACGCCGCTTTTTTGCGCAAAAAGGGGACGGGCAGCGTCCTGCGCTGCCCGTCCCCGGGGTTCTTTTTTATAAAGCCTTACTGTGCCTTTGCCAGAGCCTGTGCCACAGCCTCACGGAAGCCGTCGGAGGTCATGGTAGCGCCGGAAGCGCCGTCGATCTCTGCGCTGTTGGCAGCAATGGCGTTCTGGATCAGCTTGTCCAGAGCCGGTGCGCCGATGTCAGAGGACTCGGCATGGGAGTTGACCACGATATCCGAGATCTTGCCGTCGGTGATGGTCACGGTCACTTCCATGTCGCCGCCGCGGCCCTTGCCGGTACCAGTGTAGCTGCCGTCCTTGTAAACGGTGTCGGATGCCACGATGCCGTTCTCGTCCTTTGCCAGGTCGGCCAGCTCATCACGGCTGGTCAGAGCCTCGCCGGAAGCGGTGGCCTTGGCCATGGTCTTGCCCAGCAGGTAGCCCCAGATCACGCAGCGGCCGTTGGAGTTGCCGGCCATGTTGATGGGGTAGTCGATGGCGTACAGGTCACCGGAGGTGTTGCCGGTGGCGTACAGACCCTCGATGGGCTTCTTCTCGTCGTCCAGGACCTGCAGGTCGGTGTTGACCGACAGGCCGCCCACGACAGCCAGCAGGGCAACGCCCACCTTGGCAGCGTAGAACGGAGCCTTGACCACCGGGTACAGGAAGCCGCCGCCACCGCCCGGGACCTGCACTGCGGTGCGGGCTGCCGCAGCGCCTCGGCCCTGTATCAGGACGTGTTTGTCCGCACCATCGCCCAGAGCGCCAACCTCCGGGCCTTCATCCACCCCATGCTGCACCGCCTGCAGGAGCAGAACCTCCATGCCACGGCCCGGCAGCTTTTCATCCACCGCAATACGCTGGTGTACCGGCTGCAGCGCATCCGCACCCTGCTGCAGCTGGATTTGGATGACGCCGCCGTGCGCAATGTCCTGCGCACCGGCTGCATCCTGCTGGAATACTATCAGGGTGCCTTCTGATTTTTCGCACAAAACAAGCCCCGGCACAGTCTGCATTCCACACTGTGCCGGGGCTTCATTGGTTTGTTTTCGTTACAGGGTCTCTACGCGGTCAAACAGGGAGCCTGCGGTCTCCACCGCGTCCCTGCTGCCAAAGGTCACCTTCACACCGGCAGCCATGGCATCGGCCAGACCGGCGGCCTGCTCTTTGAGCAGAGCTGCGTCCACGGCACACAGGGCCTTGCGGTCGGCAGCCTTCATTGCTTCGGTGATGCCGCAGAAATACTGCCGGTCCAGCTCCCGTGCCTCGGCGCGGGGCTTGCGGGGCGTGTCCAGCTTGGCCACGGCACCCACGATCAGGTCGTTCAGGTCCTTTTCGGTGTAATCGCGGGCGGCCAGCTCCGCCGGGCCCTTGGCAAAGGTGTCGTAGCTCTCGGTCAGGTGGGGGTCCCGGTAGGTGTACAGGTACTCCACGCCGTCCGACGACAGCATGCCGGTGCCGTAGGCGCCGCCCACCTCGCGGATGTTGTGCCACAGGTATTCGTAGCTCATCACGCGGGCCAGCACCTTGCGGTCGCTGCGGCGCTCCATGGGCCACACCTGCACCGCGTAGTTCACGCCGCCGTCAATAATAAAGGCCTCGTTCACCGGCGGGGTCAGCGGCTCCGCATAGGGCTGCGCCGCGTCGCGCTCCTGCGCCGCAAACCGGCTGCCCGGCAGCAGGGTGCGCAAGGTGTCCAGCGCCTGCTCCGAGCCGTGCAGGCTCACGGTGAGCTGGGCGTGCTGCAGCACCTGGGCCCGCAGGGTTTCCAGCTTTGTGCCAAGGCCTGCCCAGTCGGCCTTTTCCAGCAGATCGCACAGGAAGTGATAATAGCTTACGCCGCTGCATCGCTCGCTGGCCGCGTTCTCCACATTGTAGTGGGCACTGGCACGGACCGCCGCATAGGCGTTGCCCTGCTGGATGAACTGCTGTTCCATGTTCAGTTTCTGCTGGCTCAGCACCCGGGCAAAGGCGGCTTCCGCCGCCGGGCCGGTGAGCTGCGTGTCATACAGCCACTCGCCGCCCAGCTCCACGGCCTTTTGCAGGCTGCGTTCCAGCAGGCTCAGGCTCATGGTCAGTTTGGCATGGCAGGGTGCGCCCTCCTGCCGGCCGGTCCAGAAGTCCAGCAGTACGCGGCTGTCGCCCAGCCAGGTGCTGCGCAGGGTGTTCAGCTGCTGGGCCGTGTGGGTCGGCGTGTCCAGCTCGTCCAGCACATCGGTGAGCAGGTCCAGATACGGCAGGTCCTCCGGGGCCACATGGCCCAGGTCATAGTAGAAATTCAGGTACAGGCTGCCCGCCGAGGGGTGGCGCAGCACCGTGGCACCGGCCACCTGCTCGGTCTGCCCGGCCGCGCTGGGGGCACCTTCGCCCAGGTCGGCCACGGTCAGCGGATGATCCAGCACCAGTTTGGCGTCGGTGCGGGCCGGGGCCTGTGTCTCTTCCTGCTTCTTGGGCAGGGTGGGCACCTGCAGCACCTGCACCGGAGCCGGGGCAAACAGGCTGCGCAGCAGCTCGTCGAACCAGCCGTCCGCCATCTTGCTGCGCAGGGAGGCAAACAGCTTATCCGTGTGCAGCAGCAGGGCAGGGTCCCCGGTGTGCAGCCAGCCCGTGGAAGCGTTGATGGCGTCCAGCACGCCGTCCGGCAGGCTGCCCGGCCGCTCCAGCGAGGCAAACTCTGCCGAATTCAGCGAGGCCAGCAGCAGCTCCTGCGGGATGCCCCGGGCCAGTACGTCATCCACTGCCTTGCGCACCGCCGGGGCAAACTTGCGGGCGCTCTCTTCGGTGGCACCCCGCAGCACCAGCTCCAGCGTGGGCTGCAGGGTGCTGTCATCAAAGCCCATGTCGATGTCCGCGCCCAGCTTTTCGGCCAGCAGGGCCGCTTTCAGGGGCGAATTGTTGGTGCCCAGCAGCGCGTCCAGCAGGATCTCCACGCCCAGCTGCCGTTCCCGGTCCGCAAAGGCACCGGTGTACCAGGCCAGTGCGCACTGCACCTCGTCCGGCTCCGGGTTCTCGGTGTAATAGGGCAGCTCCACGCAGGTGCCCGGCTGCTCGTCCTGCACCGTCAGGCGGAGGCGGGTGGTGGTCCTGGGCATCCGGGACAGGTAATCGCGGTCCAGCATTTCCAGCTTTTCGGCCATGTCCATCTTGCCGTACAGGGTGATGCAGCAGTTGTCCGCGCTGTAGTGGCGGCGGTACACCCGCTGATATTTCTCATAGGTCAGCGCCGGGATGCTCTCCGGGTCGCCGCCGGACACAAAGCCATAGGCCGTGTCCGGGAACATGGCACGCTCCAGCGCATTCTGCAGCTGAGCGTCCGGGGTGGCAAGGGCCCCCTGCATCTCGTTGTACACCACGCCGCTCACAGTGCCGTCGGCATCCCGGTGCCAGCCCTCCTGCTCGAACACAGCCCTGTCCACCATGGCCAGCGGGCAGAACACCGCGTTCAGGTAGACGTCCATCAGGTTTCTGAAATCCGTCTCGTTGGGAGTGGCAAAGGGGTACACGGTCTTATCCGGGAAGGTCATGGCATTGAGGAAGGATGCCATGCTGCTCTTGAGCAGCTGCAGAAACGGCGAGGCGACCGGGTATTTTTCGCTTCCAGCCAGCACCGAATGCTCCAGAATATGAAAAACGCCGGTGTCATCGGAGGGGAAGGTGCCGAACCCGATGCCAAAGGCCTTGTTGTTGTCCTCATTTTCCACCAGCAGGATGGTGGCCCCGCTCACGTCGTGGGTGAGCACGGTCAGGGTACCGTGCTGCTCGGGGCAGTCCTCTGTGCGGACGAGGGTATAACCGGGAACCTGCTTCATCGCTTTATTCTCCTTTGTGTTTTTGGTCTGGCCCTATTGTATCATTCACCGTTCCAAAACACAATTGCCGGTTTGTAAACAATAACCCAAAAAGGCTCCCCTGTGCATGCACAGAGGAGCCTTTTGAAAAAACGTGTGTTACACCTGCTTGGTGTGTTCCGTCCGGCACGACACCCGGAACAGCACAAAGCCGATGACGAACAGCACCGCGATGCTGCCCACGCCCACGTTGGCACTGCCGGTGAGCTGGCTGCCCACACTGACGATCATGGTGCCCAGGAAGGATGCCCCCTTGCCGCAGATGTCGAACAGGCCGAAGTATTCGCCGGATTTTTCCGCCGGGATGATCTTAGCAAAGTGGCTGCGGCTCAGTGCCTGCACACCGCCCTGGAACATTCCCACCAGCACGGCCAGCACCCAGAACTGCCACTGCTGGGTGAGGAAGAAAGCAAACACCGCAATGCCGGTATAGGCCGCGATGCACACCGGGATCAACTGGCTGGAGGGGTATTTTGCGCTCAGCCGGCCGAAGATCAGCGCCGAGGGAAAGGCCACGATCTGGGTGACCAGCAGCGCCAGCAGCAGGCCGGTGGTGTCCAGACCCAAGGCCGTGCCGTAGGCCGTGGCCATATCAATGATGGTGTACACGCCGTCGATGTAGCAGAAGAACGCCAGCAGGAACCAGAACACCTGCTTGTCCTCATAGAGGTGCTTCAGGGTGTGGCCGATGCGCACAAAACTCTGCCGGATGGCGTGCTGCTCCACCTCCACATAGTTGACCTGCCGGTAGTGCCGGAGCAGCGGCAGGGTGGTGCCCAGCCACCACGCCGCCGTGATGAACAGTGCAATGGTCAGGGCGGTCATCTGGCTCATGCCGATGGCCCCGCTGCCCAGCACCAGCGCCAGACACACCACAAAGGGCACACAGCTGCCGATGTAGCCCCAGGCATAGCCGCGGGAGGACACCATGTCCATCCGCTCCGGGGTGGTCACATCGCCCAGCATGGAGTCATAAAACACCAGACTGCCCGAAAAGCCGATCTTGGCCACAATGAAGATGACCAGGAACGGCAGCCAGGTGCGGGCCGCGCCCATGGCACAGCAGCCCAGCACACCCACGAACAGGCAGAGCATGAAGATGGGCTTTTTGAAGCCTTTGGTATCGGCCAGCGTGCCCAAGATTGGCCCCAGCACGGCGGTGATCACCGTGACCACCGAGCTTGCATAGCCCCAGTAGGCCAGATAGTTCACCTTGCTCACACCGCCGGCCTCGGCCAGCGCATTGAAGAAGATGGGCACCAGGGTAGCGATCATCAGCACAAAAGCCGAGTTGCCCACATCGTACAGGATCCACGCACGCTCCAGCGGCGTGACCTTAAATTTTTTCTTTTGCATTCTTGTTCCTCTCGCACCGCCGTGCGGTGCACTCTCTTTTCCCAGTTGTCTGAACGGCAGGAAGTTTCTCTGACCTCCTGCTGGCCGCCCCTCAGAATTCCCCGAAGGTGTGGTCATAGGCCTTGTCCAGCGGGGTGTCCGTGTCCAGCGTTTCCGCATAGGCTTCGATCAGCCGCACCGCCAGCGGAATGGCCTGCTGGTACAGGGCATCCAGTTTCTCATTGCTCTCGGTGCACTGCGGGTTGGGCTGCGGGTTGGCCACAAGGCCGTGGAGCACGTCGTACTTGCCCACTGCCTTCATGCCGGTGAGCACCACCCAGCGCTTGACCGCGCCGGAGGGCTGCAGCAGCCGGTGCATCGCGATCATCCCCTTGAGGGCGTCCAGCACCTGCAGGCCGGTCAGGCCCTCGTAGAAGGGCGCGATGACCCGGGCATTTTCCGCCGTGGGCCGGATATGGCTGGCCGTGAAGAAGCTCTTCGGGTCATGGCCGTCCTGGCGCAGCAGCATGTCGTCGAACTCGGTCTCGATTTCGCAGTGGCTCACCCCGCTCTGGCGGGTGTAGGCCTCCACATAGGGGTGACAGGTGCTGTCCAGCGCAAAATGACACACGAACCCCAGCGCATAGGCCAGCGCGGCGTCCCGGTCCTTTGCCTGTCGCACCACGCCCCGGGCGCGCTCAAAGAACACCCGGCCCGGCTGCTCGTGCATGGCGTTGCCCAGGGCACTCACGGGGTTGGACTTGGCTGCATGATAGTAGAACAGCAGATCCGGCCCGTGCAGGCCCACGTCGAACAGGGCCCGGTTTTTCCCGATCTGATCCTGCAGGGCTGCGGGCAGCTGCTGCAGAACATCCGCGCCGAAGCGGCGGTGCGCATAAGTTGACGGCATAAGATCCCCTCCTGTTTCTGTCGGGCGCAGTGCGCTCATAGTTTCAGTATAGCAGAAAGTTTCCCGACCTTCTACCCTTTTGTGTCTGATTTCTGTAAAAATTTTGAATGATTCTTACTGCATTTGCCGGGTCGTTTCTGAAAATATGGGCTCTGCACGCAAAGCGCAAAAAAGCACAGCCGTTCTCAGAACAGCTGTGCCTTTCCGGTATCAATTCTTATATGTTCTCGTAGCCCTGCGGCATCTCGTTCTTGCGGTTGCGGTCCATCAGGGTGCGCAGCGCGTCGCTGGCGCTCATGCCCTCCTTGACGATGGCGTTCACCGTCTGCACGATGGGCATTTCCACGTTGTACTTGGCGGCGAGCTCCATGGCGGCGGGCAGGGCGTTGATGCCCTCCACCACCATGCCCACTTCCTTTACGGCCTGCTCCGGGCTCTCGCCCTTGCCGATGAGGATGCCGGCGCGGTTGTTGCGGCTGTGCATGCTGGTGGCTGTCACGATCAGGTCCCCGATGCCGGCCAGGCCCGCAAAGGTGTGGATGTTGCAGCCCATGGCCACGCCCAAGCGGGCGATCTCGGCAATGCCGCGGGTGATCAGGGCCGCGCGGGCGTTGTCGCCGTAGCCAAGGCCGGTGGAGATGCCCACGCCCAGGGCAATCACGTTCTTCAGGGCACCGCTCAGCTCCACGCCCTTGATGTCGGGGTTGGTGTACACGCGCATGCAGGTGTTGCTGAACACATCCTGCACAAAGCGGGCCGCCTCGTCATCCGGGCAGGCCGACACAATGGTGGTGGGCAGGTCCAGTGCCACTTCCTCAGCGTGCGTGGGGCCGCTCAGGGCCACCAGCCTGCAGTTTTTGGGGCCGCCGTCCCTGTTCAGCTCGTCGGCGATCACCTCGGTCATGGTATATAAGGTATCCGGCTCCATGCCCTTGGCCACATCCACAAGGATCTGACCGTCCGGGATATAGGGCCGTGCCTTGGCGGTGGTGCCCCGCACGAACACCGACGGCACTGCAAACAGCAGCACATCCTTGCCGGTGCACACTTCCTCGATGCTCTTGGTGAACTGCAGCTCGGCCGGGATCTTCATGCCCGGCAGGTTGGGGTGCACCCGTGTAGTGGAGAGGTTGTCCACCTCCGCCTCAATGGCCGACCACACCTGCACTTCGTTGCCGCTGACGGTCAGCATCCGCGCCAGCGCCATGCCCCAGGTACCTGCACCCAGAACGCCAATCTTCCGTTTCGTCACGTTTGTGTCCTCCGTTTGCACCGGCAGCCGGGCCGCCGGTGAATTTGCGCGGCACCGGCAAACCCGGTGTGCACGTTGTTATGCCCATTGTACACGAAAGCGCCTGCCGCGTCAACCGGCTTGCCGCATTGCACAAAGTTCCCGCAGCGGCTGGGCCGTTTTTGTTCACAATACGCGATTTTTGCAAACCATTTGCACCGCCGGACGTTTCATGTTATAGTATTCTGGTAGGTTTTGTAGGAATTTCCGCAAACCCCTTGACTTTGAGTATACTCGAAGTTGTATAATACATTCACCGTTGTTTTCTGAGAGTATTTGAGGTACTGTGATTGTTCATGTTTGAAGCACTTTTATCCAACCGCACGGTCAGCGTGCTGGTGGAGGCCCTGCCCCGCATCCTGACGGCCGGTCTTACCATGACCATCCCGCTGACGCTGGTGTCCTTCTTTTTTGCCATGATCATCGCGGTGGTGGTGGCACTGGTGCAGTACGCCAACGTGCCGGTGCTGCGGCAGATCGCCCGGTTCTACATCTGGGTCATCCGCGGCACACCGCTGCTGGTGCAGCTGTTCATCATCTTTTACGGCCTGCCCAGCCTGGGCATCATGCTGGACGCCTTTCCCGCCGCCGTCATCGCCTTTGCCTTCAATGAGGGTGCCTACTGCGCCGAGACCATGCGCGGCGCGCTGGAAAGCGTGCCCCAGGGCCAGCTGGAAGCCGGTTACTGCGTAGGCATGAGCTGGGTGCAGATCATGCGCCGCATCGTGCTGCCGCAGGCTTTGCGCACCGCCGTGCCCGCCCTGTCCAACTCCCTCATCGGCATGATCAAGGACACCTCGCTGGCGTCCAACATCACGGTGGCCGAGCTGTTCATGGCCGGTCAGCGCGTGGCGGCCCGCACCTACATCTTCCTGCCCATCTACTGTGAGGTGGCGGTGGTGTACCTGCTGTTCTGCACGGTCATCACCAAACTGCAGGCTGTGCTGGAGCACCGGCTCAACGCCCGGGGCTTCCAGTAAGAAAGGAGTGTGGAACCCATGGCAATGATGGAGATCCGGAACGTCCACAAGACCTTCCGCACCTACGCAAAAGCCGGTCTGCGCCCCGGTGCACACAAGGTGGTCAGCGAGCTGCCGGTGCTGCAGGGCGTGGACCTGACCGTGGAAAAAGGCGATGTGGTGGCCATTCTGGGCCCTTCCGGCTCCGGCAAGACCACCCTGCTGCGCTGCCTGAACTTTCTGGAGACCGCTGACAGCGGCACTCTGGTGTTCGACGGCGAATCCTTCGATCTTGGCAGGATCTCCCGGGCCGACATTGCCCGCCTGCGCAAAAAAACGGCCTTTGTGTTCCAGAACTACAACCTGTTCCGGAACAAGACCGCCCTGCAGAACGTGACCGAGGGACTCATCGTGGCCCGCAGGATGCCCCGGGAGCAGGCCGACGCCATCGGCCGCCGCATGCTGGAAAAGGTGGGCCTGGCCGACCGGGCCGACTACTACCCCCGCCAGCTCTCCGGCGGTCAGCAGCAGCGCGTAGCCATTGCCCGTGCCCTGGCCACCGACCCGGAGATCATCTATTTCGACGAACCCACCAGTGCGCTGGACCCGGAGCTGACCGGCGAGGTGCTGAGCGTGATGCGCCAGCTGGCCGAAGAGGGCATGACCATGCTGGTGGTGACCCACGAGATGGGCTTTGCCCGCAACGTTTCCTCCAAGACGGTGTTCATGGAGAACGGCGTGGTGGTGGAGCAGGCTCCCTCCCGCGAATTCTTTGCCGACCCGAAGGAGGAGCGCACCCGGGCCTTTTTGCAAAAGATCGCCCACACGGAGTGATATACGGTCATCGGGGAGCTTCCTCCTCGGACACGAATACGGGTTGCGGCTCCCAGCGCATGCGGCGGCCCTTGAGCGAGCCTTGCATTCTGCTGGCCGCTGTCCCAACAGCAACTCCCTGTTTCCGCCGCTGGCGGCGGTCGTTGCCGTTGCAGGCCATTCCATCGCCCGCCCTATTGCCCTACGGGCAACAGGGTCCCACCCCGGCGGACGGTCCTCAGAGAAACTCCCCGCCTGCTGTCCCGGGCAGCAATGCAGTTCTCCGTTACGACCCCCTCCGGTGAAAATGTGTTTGGAGCGCTCCGCAGAGCGCAACAAACACAAAAATATTAAAATAATTTTCCGCTGAAGATGGCCAGAGCGTGAGCGGAGGCCATTTTAAATCGTTCAGTTCAAAAAAAGGAGAAGATATAAAATGGTATCTGTTGCGATCGACGGGCCTGCCGGGGCAGGCAAATCCACGCTGGCACGCCGCCTTGCGGCGGAGATGGGCTACATCTATGTGGACACCGGTGCCATGTTCCGCACCATCGGCCTGTATGCCCTGCGTGCTGGCAAGGACCCCAAGGATAACGAGGCTGTCAACGCCCTGCTGCCGGAGATCGAGCTGCACTTTGCTTTCATCGACGGCGAGCAGCATGTTTATTTAAAGGAAGAGGACGTGAGCACCGCCATCCGCACCGAAGAGGTGGGCATGGCAGCTTCTGCCGTGGGCGCAAACCCGGCCGTGCGGGCCTTCCTGCTGGGCATGCAGCGGGACATGGCCAAAAAGCAGGATGTGCTGATGGACGGCCGCGACATCGGTACCGTGGTGCTGCCGGATGCCACTGTCAAAATTTTCCTCACCGCCAGCCCGGAGGCCCGCGCTGCCCGCCGCTGGAAAGAGTATCAGGAAAAGGGCGTCAACACCCCGTATGAGGAAGTTCTGGCCGACGTGAAGCAGCGGGACTATCAGGACACCCACCGCGCCGCGGCTCCCCTGAAACAGGCCGAGGACGCCGTGCTGCTGGATACCTCGGAGCTGGATTTTGAACAGAGCCTTGCCGCCATGAAGGAGATCATTGCGGCAAAGCTGAACGGATAAAACGGGAAAAGAACGAAATGCTGCTATATTATATTCTGATACCTTTTGCCTGGCTGCTGTGGCACATCGGGTTCCGCATCCGGGTGGAAGGGCGCGAAAACCTGAAAAAGGTGCAGACCCAAGGTTATATCCTGGCGCCCACCCATGTTTCCGCCATCGACCCGGTGTTCATCGTCATTACCCGGTGGGGCAGGCGGATGGTGGTGTTCGCCAAAAAGGAGCTGTTCGAGATCAACGCCTTTCTGACGTGGTTCTTCCGCTGCTGCGGCGGTGTGTGTGTGCGCGGCACCAAGGACGAGATGGCGGTCATCTCCCAGACGGTGGAGGCCTGCAAGCAGGGCAAGACCCTGCTCATCTTCCCGGAGGGCACCCGCGAAAAGGACGGCAAACTTCTGCCCCCCAAGAGCGGACTGTTCGTCATTGCCGCCGAGGCGGGGGTGGACGTGGTGCCCTGCCGCATCCTGTACGACACCCCGGACGGGAAAATGCACCTGTTCTGCAAGGTGCGGGTGATCTACGGTGAACCCATGCCCGCCGCGCAGTTTGCCATGGAGGGCCGCCGCGACACGAAAAAACTGCGTGCCAACAAGCAGGCCCTGCTGGATGCGTGGGAGAAGATGGGACGGTGAGGAGAACGTAATGGAGATCAAAGTTGCAAAGACTGCGGGGTTCTGCTTTGGCGTGAACCGTGCCGTGGAGCTGACCTACGGCCTGCTGGCCGAAGGGCGCAGGGTGGCCACCCTCGGCCCGCTGATCCACAACCCGCAGGCTGTGGCCGACATGCAGGCAAAGGGGGCCTTTGTGGCCGACAGCGTGCCTCAGGTGCCTCAGGGCTATGAGGTGGTCATCCGCAGCCACGGGGTGCCCCGCAGCGTGTACGACGAGCTGGAGGCGCGCGGCATCGCGTACCACGATGCCACCTGCCCCTTTGTGCAGAAGATCCAGCGCATTGCCGCACAGGCCGAAAAAGAGGGTGCCGTGCTGCTGGTGGCGGGCGATAAGACCCACCCGGAGGTGCAGGGCATCGTGGGGCACACCCGCGGAGAGGTGTTCGTTTTTGCCGATTTGGAGGAGCTTGCGGCCTGGAAAGGCCCCTCGGACCCGCAAAAACCCCTTTTTGCAGTTGCACAGACCACATTTCAGGTGACAAAATGGAAAGAAAGTTCGGAGTTTCTCAAAAAAGCCTATACAAACGCCCGAATTTTTGATAC
>ERZ827522.2637-NODE-2637-length-11921-cov-7.409911_pt1 | contig 11921 bp, 12 predicted proteins | sample MGYA00519580_ERZ827522 | MGnify/ENA primary metagenome ERZ827522 (study PRJEB31778, sample SAMEA3449340) | human gut metagenome | biome: human gut; feature: human-associated habitat; material: faeces | place: United Kingdom | collected 2010/2012 ... | reverse complement strand
TGCACGAGGAGATCATCCCCACCCTGCCGCTGGACAAGAAGGATCTGGAAGAGTTTGCTTCCGCCGTTGAGGATCGCTTCAACAACCCCTTCGTCAACCACGAGCTGATGAGCATCTCCCTGAACTCCACCTCCAAGTGGAAGGCCCGCAACATGCCTTCCTTCCTGGCTTACATCGAGGAGCAGAAGCAGCTGCCCAAGTGCCTGACCATGTCTCTGGCCGCTTACATTGCCTTCTACTCCAATGATATCCAGGAGCGCACTGCCGACGGCCTGATCTGCAAGCGCCCCGCAGGCAACACCTACAAGATCCAGGATGACGCATGGGCACTGGACTTCTACTATGCACACAAGGACGACACCGATGCTCAGCTGGTGCACGCCGTTCTGACCAACACCCAGATGTGGGATCAGGATCTGACCAAGATCGAGGGCCTGGAGGCCGCTGTTCTGGCTGATCTGGAGCTGATCCGCACCCAGGGTGCCGAGGCTGCCTACAAGAGCTGCCTGTAAGCTGGAATATCACCTGCACAACAAGGGGCTGCTGCTTTGGGCAGCGGCCTCCTTGTGCTTTGTAAATGTCATTAAGGAGAATAACTATGCCGCAGGCGATTCATATCAGCCCCATTGACAACGTGGTGGTTGCACTGCACCCCATTGCCAAGGGCACTCTGGTGGAGGTGGACGGCCTTGCCGTGACCGCGCTGGAGGATATCCCTCAGGGCCACAAGATGGCAGTAAAGCCCATCAAGAACGGTGAAAATGTCATCAAGTACGGTTTCCCCATCGGCCACGCGACCGCCGATGCCGAGCCGGGCACCTGGATGCACACCCACAATGTCCACACCAACCTGTCCGGTGAGGTGGAGTACAGCTATCACCCCGCCCCCGACCTGGCCCCCCTGCCCAAGGTGGAGCCTGAGACCTTTATGGGCTTCCGCCGCAAGGATGGCCGTGCCGCCATCCGCAACGAGATCTGGATCATTCCCACGGTCGGCTGTGTCAACGACATCGCCAAGAAGATGGTGAACGACAACCAGGATCTGGTCACCGGCTCCATTGAGGGACTGTACACCTTTACCCATCCGTTTGGCTGCAGCCAGACCGGCCACGACCATGCCCAGACCCGCAAGCTGCTGGCTGCGCTGGTCCGCCACCCCAATGCCGCCGCTGTTCTGGTGCTGCATCTGGGCTGCGAAAACCTGCAGCACGACCAGTTCGTGGAAGAGCTGGGCGAGTATGACCACGACCGGGTCAAGTTCCTGACCTGCCAGGATGTGGACGATGAGTTCACCGCCGCCCGTGAGATCCTGAAGGAGCTGGCTGCTTACGCCGGTCAGTTCAAGCGTGAGCCTATCCCTGTGAGCGAGCTGGTGGTCGGCATGAAGTGCGGCGGCTCGGACGGCCTGTCCGGCATCACCGCTAACCCCACCATCGGCCGCTTCTCCGACATGATGGGCCAGCGCGGCGGCTCCACTGTCCTGACCGAGGTGCCCGAGATGTTCGGTGCCGAGGGCTTTCTGATGGACCGCTGCATCAACAAGGAGGTATTCGTCAAGGCCGAGCACATGATCAACGGCTTCAAGGAATACTTCATCAGCCACAACGAGGTGGTTTACGACAACCCCTCTCCGGGCAACAAGCAGGGCGGCATCACCACCCTGGAGGACAAGAGCTGCGGCTGTGTCCAGAAGGGCGGCACCGCCCCCATCATGGATGTCATCGGCTACGGTGACCCCGTGGTGACCAAGGGCCTGAACATGCTCTACGGCCCCGGCAACGATCTGGTGTCCGCAACGGCCATGACCGCCGCAGGCGCTCACCTGATCCTCTTCTCCACCGGCCGCGGCACCCCGTTCTCTGCCCCGGCCCCCACCCTGAAGATCTCCACCAACACCCCGCTGGCCGAGAAGAAATCCGGCTGGATCGACTTCAACACCGGTGTCATCGCGGACGGTGAAAAGACCATCGACGAGGCCGCCCGCGACCTGCTGGATCTGGTCATCCGCGTTGCAGGCGGTGAGCAGACCAAGGCCGAGAAGCACGGCTTCCGCGAGATCTCCATCTTCAAGGATGGCGTTGTTCTTTAATTGAAAAATGGCTGCTGTACGTGCTTTTTGCGCGTATGGCGGCCTTTTTGTATCAAATGATATGGAGGTACAACTTATGAACCAGATCACAACCCAGTACGTCACCGAGGGCGGCGCATGCTTTGAGCAGTATGTCATCACCGACCCCGTGGCAAAAACTGCCCTGACCATCACCCCCGAGCGCGGCGGCATGGTCACCGGCTTTACCCTGGACGGCGACGAGTACATCTGGACCCGCCGCCCCAACTTCAGCGAGTGCAACCGCCCCCGCTTTGGCATCCCTGTGCTGTTCCCCAACTGCGGCAAGCCCGACAACGGCGTGCACATCTTCAACGGCCAGGCCTACCCCATGGAGATCCACGGCATGGCTGACCTGTGCCCCTGGGAAGTGGAGAGCGTCGGCCCCGACGGCGTGACCCTGATCCTGGAGTCCAGCCCCCTGACCAAGTTCCTCTACCCCTTCGATTTCACTGTCCTGATGAACTACAACCTGCAGGGCAACACCGCTTCCCTGAGCATGACTGTGATCAATGAGGGCGATGTTCCGATGCCCTTCAGCTTTGGCTATCATCCCTATTTTGTGGCCTCTGCTCTGGAGAATGTGGACTTTGACATCAAGTGCGCCACCTGCTCCGAGGATGCCAAGGGCGAGCAGCCTGCCGCACCCGAGAAGATCACCCTGACCCGCAAGGAAGGCGCTGACAACTCCATCCGTCTGATGACCGGCGTGGAGTTCCCCATGACCTTTACGGATAAGGGCAACGGCCACAAGGTCACCGTGGATGCTGACGAGAGCTTTACCAACGGTGTGCTGTGGCAGCAGGATGCCGAAAACTTCGTCTGCATGGAGCCCTGGAACGGCTGGGCCAACAGCGTGAACGAAGAGGGCAAGCACGAGGTGCTGGAGCCCGATGAGGCTATGACCAGCGAGTGGACCATCACCATCGAGAAGGTCTAAGCTTGAAATTCCTTTCTATTTGAAATAACAGAAAAGACAAACGCCGCATGTGCTCCGGGGAGGAAGCCATGCGGCGTTTGTCTTGCTGATAGAAGAGGGTCTCAGAGGTTATGCTGGTAAAAAGGGAGAAATGTCATTTGAGGAGGCTGGCCATGGTGCGGGCATCGGGGGTGTCTCCGGCGCTCTTACCGTAGTGTGCGTAGAGGATCTTCCGCTCCTTGTCCACCACAAAGCAGGCGGGCAACTGCAGCTCGTTGCCCTCATAGGCACCGTGCTTGTAGCCTGAGGCAGTTGCTTTGGCAATCTTCAACATCGTCCCGGCATCAGCCATCTTGGCCATAGAGGCCGCGGGTTGGATGCCAAAGCGTTCATAGAGGTCAGCTTTCGGATCACACAGGATGGAGAAGGGGAAGGTATCGGGCTGCAGCTCCTGCGCCAGCCCGGCGGGGTCGGATTGCAGGACAACGATGACCTGACCGCCCACATCGGTGATCTGGTGGTAGTTCTCGGCCAGCTGATGGATGTCGTACTGGCAGAGGGTGCAGCCGTAGTAGCGTAGGAAGAGGAGTGCGGTCTTCGGGGTCTTCTGCACCGTGTCGGACAGTGTCAGACCAGTTGCAAAAGGCGTGTCATAGGTGAAGTTGGGCATCACCTCGCCCACCGTCAGGCGGGCAGCAGTTTCAGCAGCCATAACTCACACCCACTCTCCATTGAACACGTGCTTGTCCAGACGGTCGAAGGCTTCCTTCACGCGGGACAGGGGCAGAGCCAGGTTCATGCGGATGGAGCAGGGGCCGTGGAACATCCGGCCATCCTGGATCGCAACGCCCACATTCCAGCAGGCCTTTTCCAGTTCCTGAATGGTCTTGCCGTGCTTCTCGCACCATTCGGTGCAGTCCACGAACAGCATGTAAGTGCCCTCAGGCTTGGAGACGGTTACACCCTCAAAGTGCTTTGTGATGTAATCGCAGGCGTAATCCACATTGCCGGTAATGGTCTGACGCAGCTCATCGACCCACTCGTAACCCTCGGGCTTGTAGGCACCGATCAGGGCGTGCATGGACAGGACGTTCATATCGTTATAGTGGGGCTTGCTGCTCTTGGCGACCACACGGTCACGGATGGTGGGGTTATAGATGATATGATAGCTGCCCACCAGGCCGGCCAGGTTGAAGGTCTTGGAGGGAGCATAGACGGCGACAGTGCGCATCCGTGCATCTTCGCTGACAGACTGGGTGGGAATGTGCTTGTGGCCTTCCAGAATGATGTCGGACCAGATCTCGTCAGAGATCACGATACAATCGTTGGCCTTGTAGACTTCCATGGCCTTCTCGATCTCCCAGCGTTCCCAGACACGGCCGCAGGGATTGTGGGGGCTGCAGAACACAGCAACGTGGATGTGGTTTGCCTTGATCTTGGCATCCATGTCCTCGTAGTCCATCCGCCAGATGCCGTTTTCGTCCTTGACCAGCGGGCTGTGGACGATCTTATAACCGTTGTTCTCAATGCACATGGTGAAGCCGATGTAGGTGGGGCTGTGCAGCAGCACGGCATCACCGGGGGCGGCATAGCAGGTCAGTGCAGAGACAACACCTCCCAGAACGCCGTTTTCGTAGCCGATGCACTCTTTGGTCAGACCCTTGACATCGTTGCGGGTCTCGTGCCACTTGATGATGGAGTCAAAGTATTCATCAGTGGGCTGGAAGTAACCGTAGGCGGGATGCTTTGCGCGCTCGATGATGGCCTCGGGGATGGTGGGCACGGTGGGGAAGTTCATGTCTGCCACCCACATGGGAATAGCATCATAGCCTTCCTTGGGCAGGTCGGGGGTGAAGCCGGGCATCGAGCCCAGACCATCGATAGCGGTTGCGTCCTTGCCATGGCGATCCATGATAGAGGTGAAATCGTACTTCATAGTAAATTCTCCTTTTCCGGCAAATGCCGATTTCTTACAGTGTGTATGGGATTGAATCTTTCTAACAAACATCGAAACATCAGAAAACTCAGGCAGCTTTTGCCTCGTCAGCAGTGGTATCTGCAATGGCCTGACGGACGATCTCCTCTTTCTTGGCGGCCAGATCTTCAGCCTTGACAGCGCCCTGCTTCAGGCGCAGGATGCTCAGCGCACACAGAACGACCACGATGACCACTGCGAACACAGCATCGTTGAAGGTTAGATCCTTGAACAGGTTGTAGGCAACTACACCGGCGCAGAAAGCACCCAGCACGCAGCAGATGTTGTAGAACCACAGGGGCATCTTGATGCTGCGCTGTGCCCACTGCTCCGGGTATTTCTTGGGCAGTGTCAGGCAGGCCAGGTTCATGTAGATGTTGATGAGCATGGCAGGAATCATCACCTGAGAGACGATGGCATCCAGGCTGCGGCCGGTGACGATGGGGAAGACACTAATGACGTAGAACAGCAGATAAATGGCGTAGGGGTAGCCGTTCTTATCGGTTTTCTTAAAGACGGAAGGCAGCCAACCATCGTTGGCCACTTGCAGCAGGGGATAACGGAACATGCCCAGACCGCCTAGAGCAGAGCTTGCAATGGCACCGATGCCGCCGCCGACCACGAAGAATACATACAGTGCATTGGGGAAGATGGCCCGTGCGGTCACACTGATGTTCTGGCCAGCAGTCTCAGCGTAGGGGAGAACACCACCGGCAACGATACCCATGGCACCGTAGATCACGGCCAGCAGCAGGGTGATGATGATAATGCCCAGAGGAATGGTGCGCTTGGGGTTCTTGGTGACGGCTGCCATGGAGACGGGAGCCATCGTAGTGCCCTGGCAGGCAAAACCCATCACGGCCAAAGCGGAGACGAAACCAGTGAAACCGCCGTGGAAGAAGCCGCCGTCAGCGCTGGTAAAGGTGCTGGCAAAATCAACCTTGGGAATGCCGAAAATAATAAACAGTGCAAGAGAAGCTACCAGAACCAGAGTAATGATGTTTTCCAGAATGGTGATGAAGCGGGAACCCTTGATGGTGGAAAGGAAAAATAGCGTGATTGCAATGAAAGCAACGAGTGTCTGATGATTTTGCAGGGCTGGTACAGCGATAGCCAAATACTGTGCCAGAGCTACCGCATAGCTGGACATTGCCAGACCATTGACCAGGATCATCCAGGCACTGACACCGCTCATGAACGGGTTAAACAGCATGGCCTTCATGCTGTAATCACCGCCCTTCAATACGAACATAGAAGGCATGATCAGATTATACCAGTAGGCCAGCAGCATGAAGAAGCAACCGATGGTAACAACCAGAGAAATGGAGCGACCGGTGTAGGCAACGCCGTAGCCCAGCAGCACGAAGACACCGGTGCCGATGGCACCGCCAAGGCCCAGACCAATAATGTTCCAAAGGCCTAGTTTTTTGCCTTTTTCTTCCATAATGAAATACCTCTCTTTTCTTGGCACCGTTTATTGAGGTGCTCGTTGTGATCTATGGGAAAAGTGAGAAAATCGGCAGGGGGAGGGGGCAGAATGTTACTTGACTGCAACGGCTTCGATCTCTACACGGGCACCTTTAGGCAGTGCAGCCACCTGGAAAGCGCTGCGGGCAGGGCACACACCGGTAAAATAGGAAGCATAGACTTCGTTCATTGCGCCAAAATCGGCGATGTCCTTGAGTAGGACGGTGGTCTTGACCACATCGGACAGCTCGTAACCGGCAGCGGCCAGCACAGCCTTGATGTTCTCAATGGACTGACGAGTTTGACTGGTGATGTCCTCACCGGGGAAAGCGCCGGTAGCGGGGTCGATGGGCAGTTGACCGGAAACATAGACGGCTGTGCCGGTGGCGGTGATGCCCTGAGAGTAGGGGCCAATGGCTGCGGGTGCTGCGGGGGTAGATACCTGATTCTTTGCCATGATAGAAACAACTCCTTTGAATTTAAGAATACCGAAATCACTGTGATAATTTATTTATCACTTGTTGATGCGATTATACAATACCACATCACAAATGTAAATACTTTTTTACAAATATTTTTATCATCGTGAGTAAAATTTTATCACTCTAAATTGTGCAGATTGCTAACTTGCGCTATGCCGCAAAATTCTATATAATAAATAATAATAGAATAATTACGGTGAGAAACAGGAGGACAACGATGTGACAGATCAGGAATTGCTGAAGTGCTACACGGATTTCGTTCCGTTTCTGGCGGCTGTGTGCGGACCGGGGTGTGAGATCGTCATCCATGATGTGACCAACCCGGAACAGTCTATTATCGCCATTGGAAACGGGATTTCTGGCCGTGAGCTGGGTGACCCCATGACCGACCTTGCACGGGAATTGCAGGAAAAGGGAACTTACGCTGATACCGAATGCCTGTTGAACTACAAAGGAAAGACCAAGAGCGGGGAATTCCTGTCCTCGACATACTTCATCAAGAACGAGGGACGGCTCATTGGGATGCTCTGTGTCAACAAGGAACTTGCCGCTGCACAGGAACTGAATCTTGCTCTGCGCGCGCTGTTGGATCGGTTCAATCTCTCGGCCCCGCCGGAAGATTCGCCCTCTGAGGATCTGAGCAGCCCGCTGGAAAGTGTGATGCACTCCCGTATTGCGGAGATCATCAGCAGGGAAGGCACTGCCCCGGCCCACATGTCCATGCAGGAAAAGATCCGCGTAGTACATAAGCTGGATGCAGACGGTATCCTGATGATGAAAGGTGCGGTCGCAGAGATCGCAGACCAGCTTTCGGTTTCAGTTCCTACGATTTATCGTTATCTGAACAAACCGCAGGCCTGAGAAAAAAAGCGGACAAAAAAGCAGAGACGCTTCGGAAAGCTCCTAAGCGTCTCTGCTTTTTGTGCTTTTATCTTACCACATTATAACCCGGTTGGAAAGGGTAAAACTGCACAAATAATAAAATAATTATCAACTGACTTTTTGATTATCAGATAGACTGCAACTCTCTCCGCTGGTACGAACGAACTGCCCGCTGCAAAACCTTTGATACGCAAAAAACTCCCCTGCATTTCGGTAAAATGGAGTGCAGGGGAGTTTTTATGTTACAGGCTCAGGCCTGCGTTTTTTTACTGCTCCGGAGCGGTGAAGCTGATGGGGGTAGCACCTGCAGCAGCATCAACGCTCAGCAGGGAGATGGGAGCAACCTCGTAGCTCAGGGTGTCGAAGCTCTGGGTGTCGCCGCCCTCGGTGGTGAACTCCAGGACATACTCAGCGCTCTTGTCAGCGTCCTCGGGCAGGGTCAGCACAACGCTGTCGCCGTCAGCCAGGCCGTCAGCAGCCAGGTTCTCGCCCTTGTCCTCAGAGCCGGCAACGTACAGGTACAGATCGGTGACGTTCTCGCCGGTGGTGTTGTAGACAGTGTTACTCGGCTGCCTCAGAGCTTGCAGCTTCAGAGCTTGCAGCCTCAGAGCTTGCGGCCTCAGAGCTTGCGGCCTCAGAGCTTGCAGCCTCAGAGCTTGCAGCCTCAGAGGAAGCGGCAGCGGAAGAAGCAACGGAAGAAGCGGTGGTGGAAGAAGCAGAACCGCCGCAAGCGGTCATACCAACAGCCAGTGCCAGAGCAGCGGCAACAACAGCAACATTCTTGAGTTTCATGTGAAATTACTCCTTATGCATTTTCTTTGTGTCAAATTCAGCCAACAAGATCGACTGAACAACGAAGCTCATTATACGGAAAAAGTGACAAAAAATCAAGACCTTTATTGGCATTTTTAACGATAAAGCAGGAACTGTTACCATTTTGACATGAAATGAACACATTTTAATACAGGCCAACTTGAAATAGAACGAACCAGTGCCTGCCTTAGCGCGTAAGTGAAATCGCTTTCTAATGCAGAACAGTGGAAAAAATATTTTGAAAGCGGTAAAATAGCTATGGAAAAGTGCCGCGAAAAAATAAAGCGTATGAGAATAATTGCAGGGATTTAAGATAAATGACAAATATACGACATTAAAATTGTGCAGTGTGCCATTGAATGAATGCGACTTTAATGCTATAATAATACTCAAGGAGGTAATATGAAAAATTATTCCGTTAAGCAGATCGCGGAAATGCTGGACACGAATCCGGAGACCGTACGGCGATGGATTCGTGCAGGGCGGCTTGAATCGTCTCAAACGTCCAAAAAAGATGGGAATGTGATCTCCGAAGAAGCATTAAAAGCTTTTTTGGAGTGTGCTCCCAAGTATGCAGCGGCGGCCAGTGCGGCGGCCGGCATCCTGTCATCAGCTTTTCCCGGTATAGGCATAGGCACATCGCTTGCAATGAGTGCCGGAGTCAGTGTGGCGAATGCACTTACACGGCATGGCAGGAGGAAAGAGGAAACGGCAGACGATGTGAGGGAAAATTTAATTCGGCTTCAAATAGAACAAGAAAAACTGCTTGAGCAAAAACAGGCTGCATTGCGGCAGCTGCAAGAACAACTGAAACAACAAGAACAACAGCTGCAGGAGGAAAAAAGACAGTTGCAGCAGTTGCAGCGCCTGGTGCGAGAGCTTGACCTCAGCCAAAATGAGGAAACATAAATAGGGCCATCGACCCAGAAAGGTGGAGTTACAATGTCACAGAAAACATTACATGTTATTGGAAAGAACGGTAAAAAGCTGGGAGGCGGAGCGGCACAGCTTTGTCGTATAAAGCAGTACGGAGGTTGGGACAAATATCATGAGCAACTTGTAAAAAGAGTTGCGGAGAAAGTTTATAATGAAGTTATGGATGATATGGATAAGCCTGATTTGAAAGTCGCAGATTAAACGATAAAAGGGATGCTGCACGATACTTCGTGTGACATCCCTTTTATTTGTTTGGATAGAACGCTTACTTGGGCTGCTTGCCGATGTAAGCCAGGATGCCGCCATCAGCGTAAAGGATCTGGCCATTGACAAAGTCGGAAGCATGGGAAGCCAGGAACACGCAGGGGCCGACCATGTCCTCGGGGGTGCCCCAGCGGCCTGCGGGGGTCTTGGCGCAGATGAAGGTATCGAAGGGATGGCGGCTGCCATCGGGCTGGATCTCGCGCAGGGGAGCGGTCTGAGCGGTGGCAATGTAGCCGGGGCCCATGCCGTTGCACTGGATGTTGTACTCGCCGTACTCAGAGGCGATGTTCTTGGTCAGCATCTTCAGCGCGCCCTTGGCAGCGGCGTAGGCAGAAACGGTCTCGCGGCCCAGCTCGCTCATCATGGAGCAGATGTTGATGATCTTGCCCGCGCGCTTTTCCATCATGTCGGGCAGCACGGCCTTGGAGCAGTTGAAGGCACCGCCCACATGGACGTCGATCACCCGCATAAAGTCAGCGTGGCTCATCTCGATCATGGGCACGCGCTTCATCAGACCGGCGTTGTTCACCAGAATGTCCACGGGGCCGACATCAGCCTTGATCTGGGCGATCATGGCGTTCACAGCAGCCTCATCGGTAACATCGGCCACATAGCCGTGTGCGTCGATGCCGGCAGCCTTGTAGGCGGCCAGTCCCTTTTCCAGGCTGCCCTCGTTGGAGCAGTTGAAGCAGACGGTAGCGCCGCACTTTGCCATGCCCTCGGCAATGGAGAAGCCGATGCCGTGTGCGCCGCCGGTGACCAGGGCAACCTTGCCCTTCAGATCAAATGCAGTAAGATCCATAAGGAGAACTCCTTTACTGAAAGACCCCGCACCGGTTCGCCGGTGCGGGGTCTGGTTTGTGCTTAGCGCAGGTCGGTGGTAGCGATGTTATCCATGTCGTCAAACTCCATGTTCTCGCCGCCCATGGCCCAGATAAACGTATAGTTCGAGGTGCCAACACCACTGTGGATGCTCCAGGAGGGGCTGATGACAGCATCCTCGTTGTGCATCACGATATGGCGGGTCTGGGTAGGCTCGCCGCACATATGGAACACCACCTGCCCCTCGGGCAGTTCAAAGTAGGTGTAGATCTCCATCCGCCGCTCATGGGTGTGGCTGGGCATCGTGTTCCAGTTGGAACCGGGGTCCAGCTCGGTCATGCCCATGCTCAGCTGGCAGGTCTTCAGCACGTCCGGGTGGATGAACTGATTGATGGTGCGCTTGTTGCAGGTCTCCACGCTGCCCAGAGGACGATGGTTTGCATCGGCCATCTTGATCAGGCGGGTCTCGTAAGCGCAGTGTGCCGGAGCAGACACCATATAGAACTTGGCAGGATGCTCGGGATCGGCGGAAGCAAAGGTCACTTCCTTGGTGCCCTGGGTGATGTACAGGCAGTCCTTATAGCCCAGCTCGTACTTCACGCCGTCGGCCACCACGATACCGGTGGAGTCCTTGCCAATGTTGAACATGCCGATCTCGCGGCGCTCCAGGAAGTAGTGGGTGCCAAAGTTGGCCCACACGTCGATGCCCTTGTCGATGGACACGGTCTCGTGCACCGGCATGCAGCCCAGGGTGACCATACGGTCCACATGGCTGTACACGGCCACGACCTCATCTGCCTTGTACAGGCCGGTGATGAGCATCTCATCGCGCATCTCCTCGGTGGTGTAGCGCTTGAAATCCTTCTGGTTGCAGGAGTAGCGGATATCCATGCGGGATCTCCCTTCTGCTTAGCGCTGGATGCGGCCGGAGCCGTCGCCGCCAGCCAGCTTCTCCACCTCGGAGACGGTCATCATGTTGTAGTCGCCCTCGATGGAGTGCTTCAGAGCAGAAGCAGCCACAGCGAACTCAACGGCTTCCTGGGTGCTCTTGCCGGTCAGCAGGGCGTAGATCAGGCCGCCGCCGAAGGAGTCGCCGCCGCCAACGCGGTCAATGATCTTCAGCTCGTACTTCTTGGAGAAGCAGTACTCGTCGGAAGCAACATCGTACAGCATTGCGCTCCAGCCGTTCTCGGAAGCGTTGTGGCTCTCACGCAGGGTGATAGCGACCTTCTCGAAGTGGAACTTGTCAGCCAG
>ERZ827522.2632-NODE-2632-length-11936-cov-4.266981_pt1 | contig 11936 bp, 6 predicted proteins | sample MGYA00519580_ERZ827522 | MGnify/ENA primary metagenome ERZ827522 (study PRJEB31778, sample SAMEA3449340) | human gut metagenome | biome: human gut; feature: human-associated habitat; material: faeces | place: United Kingdom | collected 2010/2012 ... | reverse complement strand
CGGTTCTTGTTCCGAATGTCTCGCTTCCCACCTCACGGACAGAAAGGTTAACGTCGGCACGCATGGAGCCTTCCTGAAGTTTGCAGTCAGAAACTCCAAGATACTGCATAGTGCAGCGAAGTTTTTCCAGGTATGCGATAACCTCCTCGGAGCTTCTCATATCCGGCTCAGATACGATCTCGATAAGCGGCACGCCACTTCGGTTGTAGTCAACCAGGGAGCAGTCTTCCCACTCATCATGAATCAGCTTACCTGCATCCTCCTCCATATGCATCTCGTGGATACGTACGGTCTTTTTGCCTGCGGAAGTCTCGATCTCAACGGCTCCGTCATAGCAGATCGGCAGATACAGCTGAGAGATCTGGTAGTTCTGAGGATTATCCGGGTAAAAATAGTTCTTACGGTCAAACTTGCAGTACTGATGGATATGGCAGTTTGCCGCAAGACCTGCCTTGATGGCAAACTCTACCACTTTTTTATTGAGGACCGGAAGAGATCCCGGCATACCGGTGCAGACCGGGCAGGTATGTGTATTTGGTGCACCTCCGAACTCTGTGGAGCATCCGCAGAAGATCTTTGTTTTTGTGGCAAGCTCCACATGCACCTCAAGTCCTATGACTGTCTCATACTGTTTCATGCCTTTTCTCCCCCTTCCATTGCTGTTCCGAAATCGCCGCGTTTTTTCTCATATGCGTGTGCCGCACGGAACAGATTGTTTTCTTTGAAGCAGTCACCGATCATCTGGATTCCGATGGGAAGTCCGGCTGCGTCTTTTCCACATGGAACTGTGATTCCGGGAAGTCCGCACAGGTTTACTGCTACCGTGTAAATATCGCCAAGATACATGGCAAGCGGGTCTTTCAGGCTCTCTCCAAGCTTCGGCGCGGTAAACGGAGATGCCGGAGCAAGAAGGACATCATATTTGGAAAAGGCCTGGTCGAATTCTTTTTTGATGAGGGCTTTTGTGCGAAATGCTTTCAGGTAGTAAGCATCGTAGTAACCGGAGCTTAATACGAAAGATCCCAGCATGATACGACGTTTTACTTCCTCGCCGAAACCTTCGGTTCTTGTCTTTTTGTACATATCATGAAGTCCCTCGTACTCTTTTGCACGGAAACCGTACTTCACGCCGTCAAAACGCTCCAGGTTGGAGCTGGCCTCTGCGCTGGCGATGATGTAGTAGGCAGGGATCATATATTCTGTTGTCTTCATGGAGAAAAATTCTACCACTGCACCCATCTCGGTAAGGCTTTTCAGTGTATTCATAAATGCCTCTTTTACCTCAGGGTTCAGGCCTTCGGAAAGATATTCCTTGGGCACACCGAATTTCATTCCCACGATCTTATCTGTCATGGAAGAGGAGAAATCAAGATCCTCTCTCTTCATGGAAGTGCTGTCTTTTGCATCGTGTCCGGCAATGATCTCAAGAAGTGCCGCACAGTCCGCAACGTCTTTTCCAACCGGTCCAATCTGGTCCAGAGAGGATGCATAGGCAACCAGTCCGTAACGAGATACGGTACCGTAGGTTGGCTTGATTCCGGTAACACCACAGTAGGAACTTGGCTGACGGATAGAACCGCCGGTATCAGAACCAAGTGCCAGGTAAGTTTCCCCTGCTGCCACTGCCGCACAGGAACCACCGGAAGATCCTCCCGGAACGTGTTCCAGATCCCACGGGTTTCTGGTCACGCCATAGGCAGAAGTCTCTGTAGTACTTCCCATGGCAAACTCATCCATATTTGTTTTTCCGATAATTACAAGTCCTGCTTCTTCCAGACGGTCAATGACTTCTGCATTGTACTGTGGAACGAAGTTTTCAAGGATCTTTGATGCACAGGTGGTTGTTTTTCCCTTGATGCAGATATTATCCTTGATAGCGATGGGTACACCGGCAAGAGGTCCGGTATAAGTTCCGTCCTCAATGCCTTTCTGTACTTCTTTTGCTCTTGCATAGGCTTCTTTTTTATAGGTATCAAGATAAGCGTGGACTTTGTCCTCTTTTGCCTCGATCTGATCAAATACGTATTTCACACCGTCCAGGACGCTTATCTGATGCTGTTTGATCTTTTCCGCAAGCTGTAATGCGGTTAATTTTCCCAAATCCATGTCCTGTCTCCTGTCTTATCCAATTGTTTTCGGAACCTGATACTGATCTTCTTTCTGCTTCGGCGCATTGGCAAGCATTGCCTCATGGTTGTCGCCGTTTGTCACAACGTCTTCACGGAATACGTTTTCATCCTCAAAAATATGGGACATAGGCTCTACGGAAGAAGTGTCAAGTTCGTCTAACTTATCTACATAGTCCAGCATCTTCTGCATATCCTCTTTTGCCTTTTCCTTCTCATCCTCTGTCAGGGAAAGCTTCGCCAGGATGCAGACATTTTCCATTGTTTCATCATCGATTATCTTTGCCATCTTTTTTCTCCTTATTACGGCTCAAGTCTGTTCATATCACGTGGGAACAGGCAGGTCTCACGAACGTTTTCCTCTCCCAGGATCTGCATGGTAAGACGTTCCAGTCCGATTCCAAGTCCTCCGTGAGGCGGCATTCCATGTTTGAAAGTATCCAGGTACTGCTCCATACCTTCCTCGTCCATGCCACGGGCTGCGATCTTGTCTTTCAGCATCTGATAATCATGGATACGCTGTCCGCCTGTGGTGACCTCAAGTCCTTTGAACAGAAGGTCAAAACTTAATGTAAATTTCTCATCTGCCGGATCATCCATTGCGTAGAACGGACGTTTCTTGGACGGATAATGTGTGACAAAAACAAAATCCGCATCGTATTCTTCTTTAAAATATCTTCCGATCAGCGCCTCTTCTTCCGGCTCCAGATCGTACGGGTTGCGGATCTTACGTTTATATTTCTCAGCCACCAGCTCTTTTGCTTTGTCAAAACGTACAGCCGGGATCTTGTCTACTTTCGGAAGTTCCACTTTCAGAATGGAAAGTTCATGAGCGTAGTCTTTCTTCAGAAGCTCGACTGCATACTGAAGAAATCCGGTTTCCATTTCCATGATATCTTCAAATCCGTTGATATAGCCCATCTCAAAATCAAGGCTTGTATATTCATTCAGATGACGTTTGGTGTTATGTTTCTCTGCACGGAATACAGGACCGGTCTCAAATACGCGGTCAAAAACACCTACCATCATCTGTTTGTAAAACTGTGGGCTCTGTGCCAGGACGGCCGGTTTGTGGAAGTAGCTCAGCTTGAACAGGTTTGCGCCACCCTCTGCACCTCTAGCTCCGATCTTTGGTGTGTGGATCTCGGTAAATCCTTTTTCGTAGAGATAATCACGGAATGCACGCACCAGCGCTTCCTGGATCTTGAATTTTGCACGCTCCTGCACGTTACGCAGAGCGATGGGACGATAGTTCAGTTTTGCCTCCAGGGAAGTGTTCAGTTTCCATTTGTCGATTGCCAGGGGAAGTGGTTCTGCCGGTGAGGAAAGGATCTCCACATGGCTGATGCGAAGCTCTCTTCCGTGAGGAGCTCTTTCTTCCTCATGAAGAGTTCCTGTGAGGCGGACACACATTGCCTCTTTCAGATCATGAATGGAAACATTTGTTTTGTCGTTCTCATATACTGTCTGAAAAAGTCCCTCTTTTTTTCGAAGTATCACAAATGCCACATCACCCATATTACGGATGCTGTGTATTGCTCCTTCCACTGTCGCTTCCTGGTCTTTCATGCTTTCAGAAAGAAGCACGTCCCAGGCACATTCTCTAGTCTTACAGATTCCATCCATAAATTCCATTCCCTCATCCTCCAATTCCGGTGCAAAAAACATTCGGCATTCAGCCTTTTTTCTTTGCGCCTGTATTTTGATAAGCGGGTCTTACGAACCCGCTCTGCCACTTTTTTCTGTCAAATTCTGCTTTTTCTGGTGTATTTTTCTTTTATATTTTTCTTTTATACAGAATCATATAAAAGCATCAGAACCATCTGGGCTGTCTCCACCATATTGGTTCCGGAATCCATACTGCATTTCTGAATATAACGGTATGCATCCTCCTCACTCAGATGATTTCTTTCCATTAAAAGCATCTTTGCATTTGAAATATAATTCTGCTCTTTCCATGAACGCTGCTTCGGTTTTTTCTTATCTTTTTTCCAGCGCCTTTCGATCTGGGAAAGGATCATGCTTACCGTATTTACCAGATCTCCGGCTTTCAGAGGCATTCCCACACACAAAACAGAAGGTGGTGCTTCACTGATCACTCCCCGCGAAGCCATAAGCAGCATTTCAAAATAATCCGGCATATAGTCCAGAAGATCACGGTAATACATATCCTGAAGATGATAGCCGCAAAGCAGGACGCCACCATCAAGTTCCGAGATACTGGCAAGGGCATTTGCACCCGAATTGCATACCGCCGCCACCGTGAATCCATATCGGTTAAGGACTGTGCGGATCTTTTTTGCATCTTCTATTTTCGGTAATGCAATCACGATACTCGTGTTCATAAGCCGCCACTCTCTTTCGTCCCATTATGCCTCAATCATCAGATTCGATACAGATACTCCTCGATCTCCCAGTCGGACTGCAACCGGCCATCCGTCAGGAACAGCACCAGAATGGGAAGAATAATGACAATGGTGGCTGCCATCAAATAATTTCACTCTGTTACATTCTCCCCATTCTTTTCTCTTGGCCTGCGCGTACTGTTTGCAGAAATCTTCTCCAAGGATCTCTTTCATCCAGTCACTTTCCTCAAACAGTGTGATCGCTTCCCGTAAGTTCTCCGGTAAATTCTCGATACCCTGTTCCTTCTGGTCCGACTCGGAAAGAGAACGGTCAGAAGCTTTTGTCGGATAGATCTTCTTCTGGATTCCATCCAGGCCCGCTGCCAGGCATACCGCAAAAACAAGGTATGGGTTGGATGCAGCATCCGGGCTTCGAAGCTCGATCCTGGTATCATTGCCATTGACTCTCGGGATCCTTACCAGTGAATTCTGATTGTTTCTCGTCCAGGTCAGTTCTGTCGGTGCATCGAATCCAGGCACAAGGCGCTTGTAAGAGTTTACCAGCGGATTTGTGATAAGTGCCATCTCCCGGCTGTGTGCCAGAAGACCTCCGATAAAATAGCATGCCTCATTACTTAATTTGGACGGATCATCCGGATCCACAAAAATATTTCTTCCATTTTTAAACAGCGAAAAATGGATATGCATGGCGGAACCATTTACTTCCCGTCTTGGTTTCGGCATAAATGTCGCATGAAGTCCATGACGTTTGGCTACGGTCCTTACAGCCATCTTAAAGGTCATAACTGCGTCTGCCATCTCACGTGCTTCCCCGTAATGAAGGGCGATCTCATGCTGTGCAGGTGCTGTCTCATGATGAGAGGATTCCACCTCAAATCCCATATCCTCAAGAGTCAGTACCATGTCACGTCTTGCATTTTCACCCAGGTCCACCGGACTTACATCCAGGTATCCGGCTTTTTCGTGAGAAACCGTTGTAGGCATTCCGTTATCATCAATATGAAACAGGAAAAACTCGCATTCCGGGTCAACATAGCAGGTGTATCCTGCCTCTTCTGCTGCCTGCGCTGTTTTTTTCAGAATGTATCTGGAGCTCATCTCATGCTCAGATCCGTCTGCACGGCGCATATCACAGATCAGTCTTGCAACCTTTCCCTGCTGAGGACGCCATGGGAGAATTGAAAAAGTATCGTAATCCGGATACAGGATCAGATCCGGCTCCTTCTCTCCCACAATGCCCGCAATATGAGAGCCGTATACAACGCACTGGTTATCCAGGGCTCTTGGAAGCTCTCTTGCTGTGATCGCAATATTTTTCAGAGTTCCAAACATATCTGTAAACTGGAGGCGGATGAACTCTACGTCTTCCTCCTCTGCCATTGCAAGAATCTCTTCTCTGGTATAATTCCCCATAGTATTCTCTCCTTTATTTCCTCATCACACAAAATAATTACCCTAAAAAATAGAAAAAGGGTGCACTTCAGAGAGCTTTCGCTCCTGAAGAACACCCTTGTTCATGGACGTAATTATAGCAATCGGTCAATTCTTTGTCAACTTTTTTTTAAAGGAAATTAGGGGCAAAAAGAACTTTGCCCCTGGTATTTTTAACTTTTTTACTGTAAATATGAATAACTCATCAGAGATTCATCCACTGCCTTCGCAGCCTCACGTCCCTCGTGGATCGCCCATACGACAAGTGACTGTCCACGGTGCATATCGCCTGCTGTGAATACACGGTCTACGCTTGTTGCGTACTGCTCCGGTTTTGTCTCCACGTTGGTTCTTGGTGTCAGTGCTACATGGAAAGCATCGGTTACATATTTCTCGCTTCCGAGGAAACCTGCTGCAATCAGTACCACATCTGCAGGAATCACTTCCTCGCTGCCCTCGATAGGAACCATGTTGAATCTTCCGGTCTTTTCGTCTTTTACGCTTTTCAGTTTGACAATCTTTGCCTTGCAGACATTTCCTTTTTTATCTTTGATAAATTCGGTAACGGTTGTCTGATAGATTCGCGGGTCATGACCAAATACTGCAATAGCCTCTTCCTGGCCGTAATCGGTTTTCAAAACCTTCGGCCACTCCGGCCACGGGTTGGACGGTGTTCTTGTTACCGGAGGCTTTGGCATCATCTCAAGCTGTGTTACGGATTTTGCACCAAGACGGATGGAAGTTCCCACACAGTCATTTCCGGTATCACCACCGCCGATGACCAGAACATGTTTGCCTTTTGCAAGCTCATATGGGAATTTTGCAAAATCGGTATCCAGAAGGCTTTTTGTTACCTGTTTCAGGAAATCCACTGCAAAGTAGATTCCTTTTGCATCTCTTCCTGGAACCTTGATATCTCTCGGATGGGAAGCTCCGCAGCAGAGAAGGACACGGTCATAATCTTTCAGAAGCTGCTCCGCGGTAATGTCCACACCAACGTTGATGTTGGTGACAAACTTCACGCCTTCCTCTTCCATCAGTTTCAGTCTGCGGTCGATGACTTTTTTCTCCAGTTTCATATTCGGGATACCATAGCGGAGAAGTCCTCCGATACGGTCGTTTCTTTCAAATACGGTTACACTGTGACCACGGCGGTTCAGCTGCTGTGCTGCTGCCAGTCCGGAAGGGCCGCTTCCGATGACTGCGATTGTCTTTCCTGTGCGGACAGGCGGGATCTGTGGTTTTACCCAGCCTTCTGCATAGGCAGTCTCGATAATGGCTTTCTCATTTTCCTTTGTGCTGACCGGATCTCCGTTCAGGTTGCAGGTACAGGCAGCTTCACAGAGTGCCGGGCATACTCTTGAAGTAAACTCCGGAAAACTGTGGGTCTTGTTCAGACGAAGAAATGCCTGTTTCCAGTTTCCTGTGTATACAAGATCGTTTGTCTCAGGAACCAGGTTGTGAAGCGGGCAGCCGGAAGCCATTCCGCCGATCATCATACCTGCCTGGCAGAAGGGAACGCCGCAGGCCATGCAGCGTGCTCCCTGAAGTTTCTGTTTTTCTTTATTTAACGGAATACGAAATTCGTTGAAATTCTGAATACGTTCTTTTGGCGGCAGAACTTTTGCCGTTTCTCTTTCATAATCTAAAAATCCAGTTGGCTTTCCCATTTCCTCATCCTCCTTAATGTTTCACGCCGATGCTCTCATAGAATGCTTCCATCTGTGCCTGCTGGCTGGTCAGACCTTTTTCTTCCAGCTTTGCACTTAATGTGATCATTCTCTTGTACTCATCCGGAATGAGTTTTTTGAAGTGAGGCAGATAGGAATCAAAATCAGCCAGCACCTTCTTACCGATCTCGGAGCCTGTTGCTTCCACATGAGCCTCGATGAGATCACGAAGCTCTTTTTTATCATATTTATTATCCACTTTTTCAATGGAGATCATTGCTTTGTTAAGGTTCTTGTAAAGAACGTTGTCCACATCAAGAACATAAGCGATACCGCCGCTCATACCTGCCGCGAAGTTCTTTCCGGTTTTTCCGAGAACTACCACACGGCCACCGGTCATGTACTCGCATCCGTGCTCACCAACACCCTCAACTACTGCCACTGCACCGGAGTTACGAACTGCAAAACGCTCACCTGCAACACCGTTGATAAATGCAGTTCCGCTGGTTGCGCCATAGAGAGCCACGTTTCCGACGATGATGTTATCCTCTGCCTTGTATCCGGCCTTCTCCGGTACTTTAACGATCAGCTTGCCACCGGAAAGTCCTTTTCCGAAGTAGTCATTGCTGTCGCCGGTAAGTTTCAGTGTCAGTCCTTTCGGGATAAATGCACCGAAGCTCTGTCCGCCTGCACCTGTACAGTTTACAGTTACAGTATCTTCCGGAAGGCCCTCTTTATGGTTTCTCGTGATCTCAGATCCAAGGATGGTACCGAATGCACGGTCTGTGTTGGTAACATTTACATCAACGGAAACTTTCTCACCTTTCTGGATTGCCGGTGCACATTTCTTAACCAGAACTTTTTCATCCAGAGTTTTCTCAAGGTTGAAATTGTATACCGCTTTCGGATCAAACGTAACTTTACCTTTTCCTGCATATGGATTGTTCAGGATGGCGCTTAAGTCAACTTTGCCCTTGTGCGGCTCCTGTACGCTGTCAGAAACGGTAAGAAGATCTGTACGGCCTACCATCTCGTCAATGGTTGCAACACCCAGGCGTGCCATGTACTCTCTCAGCTCCTGTGCGATAAATCTCATGAAGTTCTCCACATACTCCGGTTTTCCGCGGAATCTCTTACGAAGTTCCGGATTCTGGGTAGCCACACCAACCGGGCAGGTATCCAGATTGCAGACTCTCATCATCACGCAGCCCATGGTTACAAGGGGAGCAGTTGCAAAACCGAATTCCTCTGCACCGAGAAGTGCTGCGATAGCAACGTCACGGCCGCTCATCAGCTTACCGTCTGTCTCGATACGTACACGGTTACGAAGTCCGTTCATGATCAGTGTCTGATGTGTCTCTGCAAGTCCCAGTTCCCACGGAAGTCCTGCATTGTGGATGGAGCTTCTCGGTGCCGCTCCGGTACCTCCGTCGTATCCGGAGATCAGAACGGTCTGTGCTCCGGCTTTTGCAACACCGGCAGCGACCGTACCAACACCAGCCTCGGAAACCAGTTTTACGGAAATATCTGCATACTTGTTTGCATTTTTCAGGTCATAGATCAGCTCTGCCAGATCCTCGATGGAGTAGATATCGTGGTGTGGCGGCGGAGAGATCAGGCTGACTCCCGGTGTGGAATGACGGGTTTTTGCAATCCACGGATAAACCTTCTTTGCTGGAAGATGTCCGCCTTCACCAGGTTTTGCACCCTGTGCCATCTTGATCTGAATTTCTCTTGCAGATACCAGATAACGGCTGGTAACACCGAAACGTCCGCTGGCTACCTGTTTGATAGCGGAGCAACGGTCATTGTCTGTTCCTGCGGAATCCAGACGCTCATCACTCTCTCCACCCTCACCGGTATTGGATTTTCCATGGAGATGGTTCATGGCGATGGCCAGTGTCTCATGTGCTTCCTGGGAAATGGAACCGTAGGACATGGCACCTGTCTTAAATCGTTTTACAATGTCGTCAACACTCTCAACCTGGTCGATGGGAAGAGGCTCTTTTGCAAACTTGAAGTCCAGAAGTCCTCTTAAGTTCCCATGACCTTCTTCGTCTACCAGTTTTGTATATTCTTTGAACATCTCATAGCTGCCCTGTTTTGTGGACTGCTGAAGAAGATGGATAGTACGTGGATTGTATCTGTGCTCCTCGCCCTGACTTCTCATCTTGTGAGCACCTACGCTGTCTAAAGTAAGGTCTGTGGCAAGTCCCAGCGGGTCAAATGCCTCAGAGTGGAGTTTTTCTACGTTATCCTCGATATCTTCCAGTGTGATTCCGCCTACACGGCTTACTGTTCCTGTAAAGTAGCGGTCGATCACATCCTGGGAAATTCCGATTGCCTCAAAGATCTGAGATCCCTGATAGGACTGGATGGTGGAAATGCCCATCTTGGAAGCGATCTTTACGATACCGCTGATAACCGCATGATTGTAATCATCAACCGCTGCATAGTAATCTTTGTCCAACATATGGGTATCGATGAGTTCATGGATGGTATCCAGTGCCAGGTATGGATTGACAGCACTTGCGCCATAACCAAGAAGTGTTGCGAAATGATGTACTTCTCTCGGTTCACCGGACTCCAGGATCAGCGCAAGGGATGTACTCTTCTTTGTTTTTACAAGGTGCTGATGCACTGCGGAAACAGCAAGAAGAGACGGGATCGGCATATGGTTCTCATCTACGCCACGGTCAGAAAGGACCAGGATATTTGCGCCCTCACGGAAAGCCTTATCAACCTCTACGAACAGGCGGTCAATGGCACGTTCCAGTTTTGTACTCTTATAATACAAAGTAGAAATGGTCACAACCTTGAAGCCTTCCTTTTTCATGTTCTTGATCTTCAGCATATCGGTGTTTGTCAGGATCGGGTTGTTGATTTTAAGAACCTGGCAGTTCTCCGGATTCTGAACAAGAAGGTTTCCGTCTTTTCCTACGTATACGCTTGTGGAAGTAACGATCTCCTCACGGATGGCATCGATCGGCGGGTTTGTTACCTGTGCAAACAGCTGTTTGAAGTAGTCGAACAGTGGATAATGCTGTTTGGAAAATACTGCAAGCGGGGTATCATGGCCCATAGCTCCGATGCTTTCTGAACCATTTAATGCCATGTTGCGAATGGAAGTACGATACTGCTCATAGGTATATCCAAAAGCTTTCTGCAGACGTGCTCTTTCCTCCGGCGTGTACTCGATCACTCTCTGGTTCGGGATCTTGATATCACGGAGCTGTACCAGGTTGCTGTCCAGCCACTCTCCATATGGCTGTTTCTTTGCATATTTCTCTTTCAGCTCATTATCATCGATGACACGGCCCTGAACGGTATCAACCAGAAGCATTTTTCCAGGATGGAGACGCTCTTTTAATACGATCTTCTCCTCGTCTACCGGAAGAACACCAACCTCGGAAGAAAGGATCATATATCCGTCAGAAGTAATATAATATCTGGATGGACGGAGACCGTTACGGTCGAGAACCGCTCCCATCACATCACCATCCGAGAACAGGATGGATGCAGGTCCGTCCCACGGCTCCATCATGGTTGCATAATACTGATAAAAATCACGTTTTTCCTGGGAAATGGTATCATTGTTTGCCCACGGCTCCGGAATGGTGATCATCACTGCAAGAGGAAGATCCATTCCACTCATAACCAGGAACTCCAGGGTATTGTCAAGCATCGCAGAGTCAGAACCATTACGGTTGACTACAGGGAGAACTTTGTGGAGTTCGTCTTTCAGATACGGAGAATCCATGTTTTCCTCGCGGGCAAGCATTTTATCTGCGTTACCGCGAATAGTGTTGATCTCACCGTTATGTACGATGAAACGGTTCGGATGTGCTCTCTCCCAGCTTGGATTTGTGTTGGTACTGAAACGGGAATGCACCACTGCAATAGCAGATTCATAATCCTGACTCTGAAGATCTCCGAAGAATGTACGAAGCTGTCCAACCAGGAACATACCTTTGTATACAATGGTACGGCTGCTCATGGAAACTACGTAAGTATTGTCATTACTCTGTTCAAACTCACGGCGGGCAATGTAGAGCATACGGTCAAAGGCAAGGCCTTTTTCCACATCTTCCGGTTTCTTGATGAATGCCTGCATGATGCATGGCATACACTCTCTTGCCTTATGTCCAAGAACCTCCGGGAATACCGGCACTGTACGCCATCCAAGAAGCTCCAGGCCTTCTTTTTCCACGATGATCTCGAACATCTTCTTTGCCTGGGCACGTTTGATCTCATGCTGTGGAAAAAAGAGCTGGGCTACACCATATTCTCTCTCGCCGCCGATCTCAAAGCCCTCTTTCTTACAGACTTTTTTGAAGAATTTA
>ERZ827522.2620-NODE-2620-length-12001-cov-2.437971_pt1 | contig 12001 bp, 8 predicted proteins | sample MGYA00519580_ERZ827522 | MGnify/ENA primary metagenome ERZ827522 (study PRJEB31778, sample SAMEA3449340) | human gut metagenome | biome: human gut; feature: human-associated habitat; material: faeces | place: United Kingdom | collected 2010/2012 ... | reverse complement strand
TGCAGCAGTATCTTTTTGAAAATAAGAATACGGAAATTTTGCAGGCAAAATATAACCAGTTATTAGTAGTAAGAAGAACGCAGGCGGAAAGAGGAGTTGCTGCATATAAAAGTCTGGTAAATTTATTCAGTGATAAAGCTTATATGTTGTTTGCGAAACCGATGATAGAGGCATCTGTGAAAATGGTAAAATCTGTTGCAGGAGAGCGGCGTGACATACCGCATATGCATCAGGCAAGTATTGACTATATTATAAAAACAGGCAGATGTATCTGTGGAACTCCGATTTTACCGGATTCTAAGGAATTAGAATGTCTGATGGAACAGAGAAATTTTCTTCCGCCGGCAGATATTGGTTCATTGCTGGGTGAGTTTGAACGGACAGGACAGCGCTGGAACCGGCAAAGCAATTCTGTTTATGATGATTTAAGAGAAGATGCGCAAAATGTGGATCAGAGCATCCGGGCTTACGAGGAAACCTGTAATCAGTTAGCCGGGATGGAACAGCAGATGGACAGGCAGACAGACTTTGCTGAAAAAAGAAAAATGCTGAAATATTATCAGAGTGAAAACAGTAAATTAGGGGTGGAAAAGGGAACACTGCAGGGACAGATTATAAACTTTGAGCGGCAGATTGAACGGATCGAAGCGGAGATGAAGAGCCAGGAGGTCAAGAGCGAAGAAAATAAAAAATGGCGAGAGCGTGTAGATTTGGCAGAAGCATTATATACAAGATTAAAAAATGATTTTGAGGTAAAAAAGAATAAGACATTTCTGGAATTAAACGGACAGATCCAAAAAAATTTTGAGCGTATGTTCAATGCGAAAGATAAAAGAATACAGTTGACGGAAAATTATGAGATTCAGATGTTATATCCGACAGATGTGGGTTTCCGCGAAGAGAAGAATCTGTCAGAGGGCGAAAAAATCGCACGCAATTTTGCATTTATCGTTACAATCATGGAATACAGCAGAAATAAAAAGGCTGAGCATCTTGGAGTGGAAAGTGGAGGAGATACACTGCCGATTGTTTTAGACGGACCGTTTTCTAAACTGGGGGATAAAAATATCAGTCTGATTGCAAAAGTTTTGCCGGAAGTATCAGAACAGGTAATTATTTTTATGCTGGACAAGGACTGGAAGTACACAGGACTCGATGAATATGTCGGTGCATCCTATCATATTGAGAAAGCGGCCGACGAGGCATATGCGTCCATACGGAAAGTAGAGTCTGACCAGTAGCGGAAGGGGAAACAAAAGATGGGGAATTATGAGTTTTTTAAGAAGGAGTTTGAATTTCATGGAAAGCATGCCAGGATGGCAGGTGAATTGTGGGTAAAAGGTGACTATGAGCATACCTGTTTCCGGAGACTGATCGATCTGTATATGGTGGCAGCAGTGGTGGGATTTCGCGTAGACCGTAAAGCAAAGGAAGATTTCTCGCCGTTTGGGACAAAGAGCATTTTAGCCGAGCAGATCATCAATGCAAAAGAAGAATTAGATTTTATTATGCAGATGATGATCATGCTGGATGCGAAAGAAAGCATGCCGGCTGAGGAAGCAGTAAAAAAAGCATTCCGGGGTGCGGAGACGGAGGAAGAATTTCAGGCTTATCAGTCCATGTTTCATGATTATGTCAGAGGCGGGGTAGAGGAACTGTATGAGAGACTGATCATTCAAAAAGCAGAACCGGACAGTGAATTTTATGATAATAAAACAGCAAATCTGATGTCTGTGTTAGAAAGATTTGGTTATGGTTTACAGGATATGGAGGAGTAATAATTTTACATGATTTTTGAAGGAAAAATGAAAAAAATCAAAAACAGATATTTACAATCGTCGAAAACAGGGGTATAATCTAAGAGAATTATATCATACCAAGTGATAATTAGGTTATTACAATAAGGTAAGAAACCTAAAAGCTCTAATCCCATTCTTCGGAATGGGATTATCTTTTATACAGAAGTTTATTCATGACAATGACCGGTATGCGGATCATTGTTGAAGCGCGCAGAATAAAACAGTTGTCCCGTTTGCTGGTATGAGAGAGAACGGTTCAGATGAGAGGAGAAGGAACATGGACGAAAAAATGGATTATCGTATTGGGTTGGATATTGGTATTGCATCCGTCGGCTAGGCGGTATTACAGAACAACAGTGATGACGAGCCGGTTCGTATCGTAGACCTTGGGGTAAGGATATTTGATACAGCAGAAATCCCGAAAACAGGTGAATCTTTGGCGGGACCAAGGAGAGCTGCACGAACGACAAGAAGGCGGCTTAGAAGAAGAAAACATCGTTTAGACAGAATCAAATGGCTCTTTGAGAATCAGGGCCTGATAAATATTGATGACTTTCTGAAACGATATAACATGGCAGGGTTACCGGATGTTTATCAGCTTCGCTATGAGGCATTAGACCGGAAACTGACGGATGAAGAATTAGCACAGGTGCTGCTTCATATTGCAAAACATCGTGGATTCCGTTCAACCAGAAAGGCGGAGACGGCTGCAAAGGAAAATGGTGCAGTTTTAAAAGCGACGGATGAAAATCAAAAGCGGATGCAGGAAAAGGGATATCGTACGGTCGGGGAGATGATTTATTTAGATGAAGCATTTCGAACCGGATGTTCCTGGTCAGAAAAGGGATATATTCTCACCCCACGCAATAAAGCAGAAAATTATCAGCACACCATGTTAAGGGCAATGCTTGTGGAAGAAGTCAAAGAAATTTTCTCCAGCCAGAGACGTCTTGGAAATGAAAAAGCGACGGAAGAATTAGAAGAAAAATATTTGGAAATCATGACAAGTCAGAGATCTTTTGATTTAGGACCAGGCATGCAGCCGGATGGAAAGCCAAGTCCATATGCGATGGAAGGTTTTTCAGACAGAGTTGGAAAATGTACATTTCTTGGAGATCAGGGGGAGCTGCGCGGCGCAAAGGGAACTTATACGGCAGAATATTTTGTGGCACTGCAGAAAATAAATCATACAAAACTGGTTAACCAGGATGGAGAGACCAGAAACTTTACAGAAGAGGAACGACGGGCACTGACTTTGCTGTTATTCACACAGAAGGAAGTGAAGTACGCAGCAGTTCGCAAGAAGTTAGGTTTGCCGGAGGATATTCTTTTTTATAATTTAAATTATAAAAAAGCTGCCACGAAAGAAGAACAGCAAAAAGAAAATCAAAATACGGAAAAAGCAAAATTTATTGGGATGCCATACTACCATGATTACAAGAAATGTTTGGAAGAACGGGTGAAATATCTGACAGAAAATGAAGTCAGGGATCTGTTTGATGAGATTGGTATGATCCTGACCTGTTATAAGAATGATGACAGTCGTACGGAGCGGCTGGCTAAGCTGGGACTTGTACCGATAGAGATGGAAGGGTTATTGGCGTATACACCGACGAAGTTTCAGCATCTTTCGATGAAAGCGATGCGGAATATTATCCCGTTTTTGGAAAAAGGCATGACTTATGATAAAGCATGTGAGGAAGCCGGATATGATTTTAAGGCGGATTCTAAGGGGATTAAGCAGAAGTTATTAACAGGAGAAAAGGTGAATCAGACGATCAATGAGATTACAAATCCGGTAGTAAAGCATTCTGTATCACAGACTGTCAAAGTGATTAATGCGATCATCCGTACATATGGAAGTCCGCAGGCAATCAATATTGAGCTTGCAAGAGAAATGTCAAAGACTTTTGAAGAACGCCGGAAAATAAAAGGTGATATGGAAAAACGCCAGAAGAATAACGAAGATGTGAAAAAGCAGATTCAGGAATTGGGAAAATTATCACCAACCGGACAGGATATTTTAAAATATCGCCTGTGGCAGGAACAGCAGGGAATCTGTATGTATTCCGGTAAGACTATTCCATTGGAAGAACTGTTTAAACCGGGGTATGATATTGATCATATTTTGCCATACAGTATTACATTTGATGACAGTTTTCGGAATAAGGTACTTGTCACTTCTCAGGAAAACCGCCAAAAGGGAAACAGGACACCTTATGAATACATGGGAAATGATGAGCAGCGTTGGAATGAGTTTGAAACTCGTGTGAAGACGACGATACGGGATTATAAAAAACAGCAGAAACTTTTGAAAAAACATTTTTCAGAGGAAGAGCGTAGTGAATTTAAAGAGCGTAACTTAACGGATACAAAATATATTACAACCGTTATTTATAATATGATCCGTCAGAATCTTGAAATGGCACCGTTAAACCGTCCGGAAAAGAAAAAACAGGTACGCGCGGTAAATGGAGCAATTACGGCGTACTTAAGAAAACGCTGGGGATTACCTCAGAAAAATCGTGAGACGGATACACATCATGCGATGGATGCGGTTGTCATCGCCTGCTGTACGGATGGCATGATCCAGAAAATATCGCGATATACGAAAGTAAGAGAGAGATGTTACTCAAAAGGTACAGAGTTTGTGGATGCGGAGACAGGAGAAATCTTTCGACCGGAAGATTACAGCCGGGCAGAATGGGATGAGATATTTGGTGTTCATATTCCAAAACCATGGGAGACATTCCGGGCAGAACTGGATGTGAGAATGGGAGATGATCCGAAGGGATTTTTGGATACCCATTCTGATGTTGCCTTAGAATTAGATTATCCAGAGTATATTTATGAGAATCTTCGTCCGATCTTTGTCTCAAGAATGCCAAATCATAAAGTGACAGGTGCTGCACATGCAGATACCATCCGCAGTCCGAGACATTTTAAGGATGAGGGGATCGTATTGACTAAGACAGCTTTGACAGATCTGAAGCTTGACAAACATGGTGAAATCGACGGCTACTATAATCCTCAAAGTGACCTTTTATTATACGAGGCATTGAAAAAACAGCTGTTGTTATATGGAAATGATGCAAAAAAGGCATTTGCACAGGATTTTCATAAACCGAAAGCGGACGGTACAGAAGGTCCGGTAGTACGGAAAGTCAAGATACAGAAAAAACAGACGATGGGTGTATTTGTGGATTCCGGAAATGGAATTGCAGAAAATGGCGGTATGGTCAGAATCGATGTGTATCGTGTGAATGGAAAGTATTATTTTGTACCGGTGTATACGGCGGATGTGGTGAAGAAGGTGCTGCCGGATAGGGCATCAACAGCAAATAAGCCATATAGTGAGTGGCGAACTATGGAAGATAAAGATTTTTTGTTCAGCTTGTATTCGAGAGATTTGGTGCATATAAAGAGTAAAAAAGGCATTCCGATAAAAAATGTGGATGGCAGCTTAGGAGAATCGAAAGAAGTATATGCATATTATATTGGAGCAGATATTTCTGGAGCGAAAATAGAAGGGAAAGCACATGATAGCCGATATACTTTTAGAGGAATTGGGGTACAAAAATTAGAATTAATAGAAAAGTGTCAGGTAGATATTTTAGGGCATATATCTACAGTAAAAAATGAAAAACGAATGGGTTTTTCTTGATAAAAACATGGAGGATAAATGGGGTTTCGAAATATTAAGATAGACAGTCATGTAAAACTGTCTATCAAAAATCAGCAGTTATATATTGAAACAGACATACTCAGACAGATTCCACTGGAGGATATCAACTGTATCATCATAGAAAATCAGACAGTAACAGTCTCTGCTTATTTGCTCCAGAAGATGGCAGATATGGGAATTACGGTCTATGTCTGTGATGAAAAGCATCTTCCGAATGCAGTACTGCTTCCAATGGTAAGGCACAGTCGTCATTTTAAAATTCTGAAATATCAGATAGAGGCAGGAAAACCCTTACAGAAAAGACTTTGGCAGCAGATCGTGGTTCGAAAGATCAGAAACCAGGCATTGTGTTTAGCCTATCTTGATTTAGACGGATCAGAAGAATTAATGAAAATGTGCAAAGAAGTACAGTCTGGTGATCGGACACATGTGGAGGCGAAAGCAGCAGCTTTTTATTTTAAAAGTCTGTATGGATTGGGATTTTCACGGGGCAATGATCATGTCATTAACTCGGCATTAAATTATGGTTATGCCATTGTAAGAGGTCTGATTGCCCGCTCCATTGTCTGTTATGGATTGGAGCCTTCGATTGGAGTGTTCCACCATAGTGAACTGAATAATTTTAATTTGGCTGATGATATGATTGAACCATTTCGTCCCTTAGTTGACCTGTATGTATCCCAGAATTATGATGTAGCAGAAATTGACAGTGATCTTACGCCAGAAAGAAAACGTGATATTTTTGGTATTATAAATTATGATATGGATGTGAAAGGGGAAAAACGCATTATCAGTAATTGTATTGATATGCTGGTGGCAAGTTACAGTAGTGCTCTGCAGGGAAAAAGATCAGATTTGGAGTTGCCGGAACTGATGCAATTACAGGTACATAGCTATGAATAAGTTTATGAGAATGTTAGTGTTTTTTGATCTGCCGGTAGTAACTGCAAAAGAGAAAAAGGATGCCGCGAAATTTCGTAAGTTTTTGTTGAAAGATGGCTACAATATGGTGCAGTGGTCTGTATATTCCAGGATATGCAATGGTATGGATGCAGTTGCAATGCATAAACAGCGTTTAAAACAAAATCTGCCTATAAAAGGATCTGTACGTGCGCTGGTTTTAACAGAAAAGCAGTATGAGTCTATGGAAGTCATGTTGGGAACAAAAACATTTGAGGATACCCCTGAATCGATAGAATTAATGGATGTTTTTTGAAAAAAGAAGATTTTCGATAGAATTTAACTTCCAAATTAAAGATTTTTTTTTAGATGAAATCCCCACGAATCCCTGTAGTTCGTGGGGATTTGTGCTCCCTATTATACCATACCAAGTGATAACAGGGAATTACAACGACTGGAACTTCGCTCCAATCAACATACTGATTATACCATACCAAGTGATAACAGGGAATTACAACCAATGGAGTACCGGGAATGGTCCTTGAGTGATTATACCATACCAAGTGATAACAGGGAATTACAACCAAGTCCCGTTAAAATTACATTTAAAGTAAATTATACCATACCAAGTGATAACAGGGAATTACAACGTATCAGAAGAAAAGAGTTATATTCTCTTTATTATACCATACCAAGTGATAACAGGGAATTACAACAGAGGGTAAGCCGAATTTTGGCTTGTTTATATTATACCATACCAAGTGATAACAGGGAATTACAACGTGCTGATGATGTAAAAAACGGAAAATGTGATTATACCATACCAAGTGATAACAGGGAATTACAACGGCAAAAGGTTCCTTATATAGAGTGGATTTATTATACCATACCAAGTGATAACAGGGAATTACAACCACTACCTAGACCAAAAAGCGAAAGAGATAATTATACCATACCAAGTGATAACAGGGAATTACAACAGTGGAAACGTACTCGGCATTCAAGGAATTATTATACCATACCAAGGGATAACAGGGAATTACAACCATCACCTTTAATAATATTTTTATAAGTTGATTATACCATACCAAGTGATAACAGGGAATTACAACAATTGGCAACTATCGGAGTTTGCAATGCCTATTATACCATACCAAGTGATAACAGGGAATTACAACATATGGAAAACATCCGAAAAAAAATAATGAATTATACCATACCAAGTGATAACAGGGAATTACAACGATTCGATTTACCAAGCTTTGACAGATAACATTATACCATACCAAGTGATAACAGGGAATTACAACGATGAAACTATTTCCTCAAATGATACGCAAATTATACCATACCAAGTGATAACAGGGAATTACAACTATGAGTGTACCAAGTAAGGAAGAGTTCTAATTATACCATACCAAGTGATAACAGGGAATTACAACTGTTTGGATGGTTTACCCTTGCTACATATTATTATACCATACCAAGTGATAACAGGGAATTACAACCAAGCGGAAAAAATGATTCTTGACTTAATCATTATACCATACCAAGTGATAACAGGGAATTACAACCGGAAACACCGGCACCCCTTTAAATTATTTATTATACCATACCAAGTGATAACAGGGAATTACAACTGCAGAAGATAATGACTATGAAAAAGAGTGATTATACCATACCAAGTGATAACAGGGAATTACAACCGAGGAAAGCGGGGTTCTGGAAGAACTTTTATTATACCATACCAAGTGATAACAGGGAATTACAACACCTTGAAATTTGATAAAATAGATATGCCAATTATACCATACCAAGTGATAACAGGGAATTACAACACAAGTTGTTTGTGATAATGCACACTATAAATTATACCATACCAAGTGATAACAGGGAATTACAACATCAATGAATTTCTCCAATGCATTCCATCATTATACCATACCAAGTGATAACAGGGAATTACAACGAAGCAACTATGCAGTTACAATCTTTCAAATTATACCATACCAAGTGATAACAGGGAATTACAACATGTAGAAGAATAAATACTTTAAATGTAAGATTATACCATACCAAGTGATAACAGGGAATTACAACTGCATTTTGGTTGTTTCTAAGTCGTTCATTATTATACCATACCAAGTGATAACAGGGAATTACAACAGCTGTGCAATGCTACTGGTTATGCGGTGCAATTTGACAATGAAAAAACACCTTTAGGTTTTCCATTGTTCTGGAATGAGTTTCAGGACCGAGAAGGTAATTTGTATTATGGCAATTAGGATCAAAGAATGGAGGTAAGAAAATGTTAAAAGGATTAAAACTTACAGAATTTAAAGAGAAATTTCCACAAGTCAGTATATACGGCTTAGAAGATCCGTTAAATGTATTTTTGGAAAATGGAGAGATCTTGATCGAAAGAGAATGGAACGGAGAAAAGTATATCTTGGAAAATGGGCGGAGTTACCGACCGGTATATAGGCAGCTGGATGAAGATGATTATGAAATCATCGGTTATATAGAAGATTAGCGTAGGAGGGGATAAGATGGCGAAAGTATACTGCGTGCAGCTTGAAATATTATTGACTGCTGATGAAAAAGCATTACTTGAGCATTGTGTAAAGGAACACAATCAGAAATATAAAAAATTCGGAGCAACCCGAAACTGGTGGACGTTGGAGAAGGTGCTGCAGTGTTTATTGTCCGATGCAATTTACCAGGCGGTAAAACATCGCAGTGTCCGGGCTGTCTGGCAGAAACTGTCGTGAGCCTGTCCCTGCCTTGTTTGCAAATTCACACAGCGGAGGCGCTTTGATGTTTAGCGTCTTCGCCACAAGGAAAAGATCCTTTCTCTTTGTTTATCAAAAAACAAAATAAAAGGATACCAGCAGACCTTAGCCGCAGGGTGGAGTTTGTGGATAAGCTGCTGTTTATGGAATCGTTGATAACTGGGTGGAGAATGTGTGGGAAAATGGTGGGAAAGACGTTTTTCCTTTTCCATGATTTTTCCATGCATTATCCACGCGGTTATCAATGATGGAATAGCTGTTTATCCATAAAATCCACGCTGTTCCTACGGTGTTGCAAGACGGGGAGAGCGGCCGCTGTCCTGAGGGGTTTAGCACTGTGCCGGAGGGGTGTCCCGCGGCGCGCGGACGGAGTGTAAGCAGCGAAGCGGGGCGCCCCTCCGGGGCGGCGCTAAGCCCTTCAGGGCTTCTGCCGGGCGCGTAAGCGCCCGGCTTAACCCCCGGATTGTAACACGGGGGTACAAATGCGATAGGCGACTCTTAATTACGGGGGCACAAATGCCGGAAATACGGCAAAAACTCCGGTAAAAACCTTAGTTTACATTATGACAACTAAGACACCAAAAGTTGGCATGATGTAAACTATCTGCAAAAACACAAAAAATAACCTGCCTGCATACGGTATTGCGGGGAGTTGCAGGTATTTTGAATTTTGAAAAAAACGAAACGAAAAAGGAATCTTTTAAGGAGGTGGAGAAGATGGCGCAGACAGAAAACAGTGTTACCGCTTATGACGTGGAAGACTGGAAGAACAAAGGCAGAACGCAGATGTCACCGGCAGAGCGTGAAAGCTGGTTAAATGAAGGACAGCTTCTTTTAACTGATTACGCAGAAGGGATCGAACGGGAATGGGAACTGATCAAATTTTATGGACAGCTCCTTGCGGCGGTGGCGGACTGGTGCATCGTCTTTTTAAAAGGCGCACATGGTCCGAAGTGGACGGACGGACAGGAACTTAATTATAAGCGCAGACGGATCGAATACCAGCAGGAAGAGATGATTGCGCACGGCTTTTTCATTCCATCCGAGTTCGCAGATCTGCCGCCGGAGATGGACGTAAATTATATGCGAGGCAGGGAAAATATAAAGAAAAATGCAAAAACATATGTACCCTATATAATTACATCAATATTAACTATCTGCATGTTTTATATCATTTGCTCTTTATCAAAAAATCCAGATTTGACTAAAGCAACTGGAACAGGAACAATGTCTGAAGTCTTATTTTTAGGTACAATTGTATGTGGAATATTCGCCGTAATATTCTTATTTTACACAAATAGTTTCCTTATGAAACGTAGAAAAAAAGAATTTGGACTTTATAATATTTTAGGTATGGAAAAGAAACATATATCTAGAGTTGTATTATGTGAAACACTTATTATAAGCGTAATTAGTTTAATTTTCGGTATTTTAGTCGGAATTTTATTTGATAAATTAATGCTTCTAGTATTATTATCAATGTTTTCAGTAAAAATTCCTCTAGGATTTTATATATCTTCTGCATCACTTAATTCTACTTTTATATTATTCGCTGGAATATTTTTATTAATATTCTTAAATAGTATTAGACAAATCCACTTGGCTAAACCAATAGAATTATTACAAGGTGGTACTGTAGGTGAAAAAGAACCAAAAGCAAAATGGTTTATTGCTTTACTTGGATTTATATGTCTAGGCACAGGATATTATATAGCTGTTACAACTACTAATCCTATAGCTGCTTTAATGTTATTCTTTGTCGCAGTAATTTTAGTAATTATAGGTACTTATCTCTTATTTACGGCTGGAAGTATTGTTTTATTAAAAGCATTACGCAAAAACAAAAATTATTATTACAAAACAAAACACTTTATGAACTGGATTTAGGTTCGCTGGTTGCTGGTGCGAAGTTCCGTGGTGAATTTGAAGAAAGATTGAAAGCTGTTTTGAACGAAATCAAGAAGGCTGAAGGAAATATCATTCTTTTTATTGATGAAATTCATCAATTGGTGGGTGCAGGAAAAACTGATGGGGCTATGGATGCAGCTAATCTTTTAAAACCAATGTTAGCACGTGGAGAACTCCATTGTATTGGGGCTACAACTTTGGATGAATATCGATTATATATTGAAAAAGATGCAGCTTTAGAAAGACGTTTCCAAAAAGTGACTGTTGATGAACCTGATACAGATGATACAATTGCTATTTTACGTGGTTTGAAAGATAGTTTTGAATCACATCATGGTGTCCAAATTACAGATAGTGCAATTGTTGGAGCAGTTCATATGTCACAAAGATACATTACAGATCGTTTTTTACCAGATAAAGCAATTGACTTAATTGATGAGGCTTGCGCATCTGTGCGTATGGAAATTGATTCATTGCCAGAAGAACTTGATGTTATTACAAGAGAAAAGAATCGTCTTGAAATGGAGCGTATTTCTATTGAGAAAGAAGATAAGAATGAGGATAATGAAAGACGATTGGATGAAATTAAGAGTCGTATTGCTTCATTAGATGAGCAAATGATTGGCTTGAGTGATAAATGGAAAGAGGAAAAGAAGGCACTAGATCATATTAAAGAATTAAAGGATCAAAAAGTTCGTTTTGAAGCCTTAAAAGATAAGTATGAAACAGAGGGAAATCTTGAAGAAGCATCTAAGATTAAGTACGAAACGTTACCAAAAATCAATCAAGAAATTTCTGATTTTCAATCTCAGGAATCTGAAGATGCCTTATTACAGGAAAAAGTCAGTGTGGATACAATTAGTGAAGTGATTGCGAGATGGACTGGCATTCCAATGAATAAGTTAATGGAATCTGAA
>ERZ827522.2619-NODE-2619-length-12003-cov-7.907432_pt1 | contig 12003 bp, 14 predicted proteins | sample MGYA00519580_ERZ827522 | MGnify/ENA primary metagenome ERZ827522 (study PRJEB31778, sample SAMEA3449340) | human gut metagenome | biome: human gut; feature: human-associated habitat; material: faeces | place: United Kingdom | collected 2010/2012 ... | reverse complement strand
GAGCTGCCCCACCGCTATTATGAGGAGAATAACCTCCACGGCTTGCTGATCTCGGCGATCCCGGACTATGACGGTGCCGTGGCGGCGCTGGAGACATTCCTGCCCTATGTGGACAACTGGGCCACCTGCGACCTGTTGAGCCCGAAGGCATTCCGGAAGCATCCGCCGGAGCTGCGGAAACAGATCCGCCGCTGGGTGGAGGATGCGCACACCTATACTGTCCGCTTCGGCCTGGGGATGCTGATGAGCTTTTATCTGGATGAGGGGTTTCAGATGGAGGACTTGGATCTGGCTGCCGGTGTCCGGCGGGAGGAGTATTACGTGAAGATGATGGCGGCTTGGTATTTTGCCACCGCCCTGGCCAAGCAGTACGACGCGGCGCTGCCCTATCTGCGGCAGCGTCGCCTGGACCGCTGGACCCACAACAAGACCATTCAGAAGGCTGTGGAGAGCTATCGGATCACGCCGGAGCAGAAGGACGAGCTTCGCAGCCTGCGCTGGAAGGACTGCGCAAAGGAGGAGGGGGTATGAAGGGCCGGAGCTGCGGGCTCTTTCTCTGCCTGTTTCTGGGCATTGCCTGCTTCAGCGGATATCAGGTCCTGCGGATCCTGCACGAGTACCGGGTGGGAGCAGACGCCTATTTCAAACTGGAGCAGTTTGCGTCCCTGCCCCCTGCGTCGGAGGAGACGGAGGAGACGCCGGCACACATTGGCCTGGAAATCGTCCTTGGACAGGTGCTCCGTGATCTCGTCCGTCTCCCGGGCCAGGGCCCGCAGATCCGGGGCGATAGGGGTCATGTCCCCGAAGAAGTGGAGCCGGATGTGGTCCTTCTCCATGGTGTCCACTGCCTCCAGCAGATACCGCTTCAGCAGGGCCATGATGGCAGAGACCTCCACCTCTGACCGCTTCCAGTTTTCCGTGGAAAAGGCGTACACCGTCAGGTACTTTACGCCGATGTTCTTGCAGTAGGTCGCGATGCGGCGGAACGTCTCCGCGCCTGCCGCGTGGCCCATTTTGCGCGGCAGTCCGCGCTTTTTTGCCCAGCGTCCGTTGCCGTCCATGATGATGGCGATATGCCGCGGGAGTGTGTTGTTGTATTCCATATAAAAAGCCTTTCACGACAAAAGCCGCCGTCCGGCGGCTTTTGAGAGGTTCTGGGGAGATTGCATTTAATTGAATGCGAACAGGAGCCGGCCGTACCAAAGCCTCCTCTTGCCGCGCCCCGCGCGGTAAGGGGAGGTGGTATTTCCGAAGAAAATGACGGAGGGGATTCGCCGCAAATTTCTGTAAAACCAGTGCAGTTTGCATGGGCGGACAGAGGCGTCCGCCCCTACAGAGGGTACGCGTTGGAAACACGCACTCAGATCTCCATCAGTTCCTTTTCCTTCTTGGCGCACATCTCGTCGATCTTCTTGACGTGCTTGTCGGTGAGATCCTGAATGTCCTTTTCGGCCTTCTTCTGGTCGTCCTCGGTCAGTTCGCCCTTCTTCTGGGCCTTCTTGACGTAGTCGACTGCGTCGCGGCGGATGTTGCGGACGGCGACCTTGGAATCCTCGGCGTATTTGCGGACCTGCTTCGTGAGATCCTTGCGGCGCTCCTCGGTCAGCTGCGGGAAGACAAGGCGGATAACGCGGCCGTCATTCTGCGGGTTGATGCCGAGATCCGAGGTCTGGATGGCCTTTTCAATCGCCTTGAGCAGCGACCCGTCCCACGGCTGGATGACGAGCGTGCGCGCATCAGGTGAGGCGATGGTGCCGACCTGTCCGATGGGCGTATCGACGCCGTAGTACTCGACGCTGATGCGGTCAAGCACGCGGGCATTGGCACGGCCGGCGCGGACGGCGCCGAAGTCCTCCTGGAGCACCTCGAGCGTGCGGTCCATTTTGTAGGTATAGTCCTTAAAGTCAACAATGTTATTTGTCCTCCTTCACTACGGTTCCGATCTTTTCGCCCATCACGACGCGCAGGATGTTCTCGGGGTCCTTCAGCGCGAAGAGAATGATGGGAATGTGGTTGTCCATGGAAAGTGAGGTCGCCGTCGAGTCCATCACCATCAGGTGGCGGGCAAGGACCTCGTCATAGGTGATCTCGTCGAATTTCACGGCGTCCGGATTCTTCGCGGGATCGTCGGAATATACACCGTCGACGTTCTTGGCCAGCAGAATGGCGTCGGCGTTGATCTCCGCCGCACGGAGCACCGCGCCGGTATCCGTCGAGAAGAACGGGTTGCCGGTGCCGCAGCCGAAGATCACGACGCGGCCCTTCTCAGATGGCGGATGGCACGGCCGCGGATATAGGGCTCGGCGATGCGGGTCATCTCAATGGCAGTCTGCACGCGGACCTCAACGCCGCGCTGCTCCAGACTGTCGGCCAGAGCGAGGCAGTTGATGACCGTGGCAAGCATGCCCATCTGGTCGGCGCGGGTGCGCTCCATCCGGTCGCCGCCGTCCTTGATGCCGCGCCAGAAATTGCCGCCGCCGACGACGATGCCCACCTGCACACCGGCTTCGACGCACTGCTTGACGACGTCGCAGACACTGCCGATCACATCAAAATTCAGGCCGCGGTGGGCGTCGCCCGCCAGGGCCTCGCCGCTGATTTTCAGAAGTACGCGGCGATACTTCGGCTCGTTCATGGGGAACCTCTCCTTTACCTTCTGTTTGTCTTCGTCTATTCTATAATAATTTTGCCGGATTGACAACCGAAATCTGCATATTTTCACAAATTGTTTTTAAATTTCTTTCCCGGACAGATGAAATTTCGCGATTTGTATGCAAAGGAGTTGCGATTTTGGGCGGACTGCGCTATAATGAGGAGTACTTTTACCTGAGAGGATGGGAAACATGGCAGACGAGCTCAATCGCCCGGAGATCAAGAATTTTATCGAGGCCTTTGTCGAAGAGGATATCGGCCCCGGCGGCCAGTATGAGGGCATGCAGGTGCACACGCGCTTCCCGCCTGAGCCGAACGGCTATCTGCACATCGGCCACTGCAAGGCGCTGACCATCGACTTTGGCACCGCTGAGCGCTTCGGCGGCCTTTGCAACCTGCGCATGGACGACACGAACCCCACGAAGGAGGACGTCGAATTTGTCGACGCCATCAAAGAGGACATCCACTGGCTGGGCTTCGACTGGGGCGACCGTTTCTTCTACGGCAGCGACTATTTTGAAAAGGACTACGAGTACGCTGTCGAGCTCATCAAAAAGGGCCTTGCCTACGTCTGCGACCTGACGCCCGAGCAGGCGAGAGAGTACCGCGGAGACATCGGCAAGCCCGCCATCTCCCCGTACCGTGACCGCGATGTGGAGGAGAACCTCGACCTCTTCGAGCGCATGAAAAACGGCGAGTTCCCTGAGGGCAGCCGCACGCTGCGCGCAAAGATCGACTTAGCCTCCGGCAACTTCAACATGCGCGACCCTGTTATTTACCGCATCCGCTACATGCACCATCACCGTCAGGGCGACAAGTGGTGCATCTACCCGATGTACGACTTTGCGCACCCCATTCAGGACGCGCTCGAGGGCATCACGCACTCGCTGTGCTCGCTCGAATTCGAGGCGCACCGCCCGCTCTACGACTGGGTGGTGAACAACGTTTCCGTGCCCAATAAGCCGCGCCAGATCGAGTTTGCCCGCCTTGGCATCGATCACACGGTCATGTCAAAGCGCAAGCTCCGCAAGCTTGTGGAGGAGGGCATCGTCTCCGGCTGGGACGATCCGCGTATGCCGACGCTGTGCGGCCTGCGCCGCCGCGGCTTCACGCCCGCGTCCATCCGCAACTTCTGCGACCGCATCGGCGTTGCCAAGAGCGCGAGCGTGGTCGAATACAGCTTCCTCGAGCACTGCCTGCGCGAGGACCTCAACGAGAAGGCTGAGCGCACGATGGGCGTGCTGCATCCGGTGAAGCTCGTCATCACGAACTATCCCGAGGGCAAGAGCGAGACCGTCACGGTCGAGAATAACCCGACCGCCCCTGCGTCCGGCACGCATGAGATCACGTTCTCCCGCGAGTGCTGGATCGAGGCCGACGACTTCATGGAAGTCCCCGTGCCCAAGTACAAGCGCCTGACGCCGAACGGCCCCGAGTGCCGCCTCAAGGGCGCGTACCTCATCACCTGCACGGGCTGCAAGAAGGATGAAAACGGCAACGTCGTCGAGGTCTACGCCGAGTACGACCCGAACTCGCCGGGCGGCGATCCCGCCGACGGTCGCAAGGTTAAGGGCGCGACGATCCACTGGGTCGACGCCGCGACCGCGCTGGACGCCGAGGTGCGTGTTTACAGCGAGCTGTTCAGCGACCCCGCACCCGACGGCGCGGACAAGGATTTCCTTGCCTGCATGAATCCCGAGTCTCTTGAGGTGCTGACCGGCTGCAAGGTCGAGCCGCGCATGCGCGACATCGCCGCGGCGTACGACAAGACCGAAAAGAAGGGCAAGACCGCGCCGAGCTTCCAGTTCATGCGCCTTGGGTATTTCTGCCTTGATAACAAGGATTGCTCCGAGGATCATCTGGTGTTCAACAGATCTGTGACGCTGAAAGACAGCTTTAGGAAATAAGCATTGAAATGTTCCCTGCACCGTGCAGGGGATGCGACAAAGGGGACCTTCTCTCACGTGAGAGAAGGTCCCCTTTTGAACCCCTAAGAGAACGGCAGGGGCGTTTCGACTTCGCCCCTGCACCCCTAACGACCAAAAGGGAGGGGCCTTGCCCCTCCTTTTTGGATTATCCACCCCGTGGCACTTCCGGTAAGCATTGCACCTACTTTGGATGCTTCTGAGCTGATAGTACCTGCCGGAGCGGCATTGCTGCGCTCGCCGCGCTGGGGATTTTTTTAGTTTTCTGCTGAATCGGTACTGCCGATAGGCTCGTCGGGGATGATATCATGTGTGATGACTTGTTCTTCTGCGTCTAACAGGGCTTTTTTCAGGACTTCACGGGCAAGAATGCCCTTGCCCTCATCGTAAAGGTCGATGGCTTCGCTCATGGAGCGTACCATCAGGTGGTAGAGACTTTTATAAGTTGTCATAGTGCATCCCTCCTTGATGGCATTCTACCGCATTGTGGAGATATACACAATACTTGTTTTTCACTTTGCTCCATATAATAGGCTCGTAAGAAGGTGGGGTGAGGACAATCATCAGTTACGAGCCTTTATGGAAAACGTTGCAGGAAAAAGGTATTTCGCAGTATTATCTGCTGCAAAATGGGCTTGACAATAAGACTTTGGATTCGCTGAAAAAGGGAAAGAACATCACACTGCTGACGCTGGAAAAGCTCTGCAAACTGATCGACTGCACCCCAAACGATATTATCGAATTTATCTGAAAGCTACCGGTGTGCTAGTCGGTAGCTTTTCATTTTCCCGCGGCGAGCGCAGCAATGCCGCCCGCACGCAGTCTGCCGCCGTGCTACCGTCACTCGCGCCTCACGGAGTAAGGCGCGGTTGCGATTGGTAACGAATCGCAGAGATTCATGGCGAAGCCATGTACACCGCACCCGATTGCGCAGCGCGTGCAGTTCTTCGAGCTGCAATCTGGCAATGTGCGGGGTCGAGGGGGAAGGCCCCTCGTCCTTTCTCTCGGGAGTTGCAAAGGGGGATACTCTCTTTCGAGAAAGAGAGTATCCCCCTTTTACGCACTTCCGTACGGTGCGGAAATATCCCGCGCCTGCGCGGAACAATTTGCAAATGGTTTTGTTAAACCGTTTCCAGAATCTCTCTGGCAACATAAACACCGCTCGCCGATGCGTGCGACAGCGAATGCGTAATACCGCTGCCGTCGCCGATGACATAGAGCCCCTTGTACGGCGTTTCAAGGTGCTCGTCGAGCGCGACCTCCATGTTGTAGAACTTGACCTCCACGCCGTAGAGGAGCGTATCGTCGTTTGCGGTGCCCGGCGCGATCTTGTCGAGCGCGTAGATCATCTCGATGATGCCGTCCAGAATGCGCTTGGGCAGCACAAGGCTCAGATCACCGGGGGTCGCCGCGAGCGTCGGCGTGACGAGGCCTTCTTCGATGCGCTTGACCGTGCTGCGGCGGCCGCGGACGAGATCGCCGAAGCGCTGGACAATGACGCCGCCGCCGAGCATGTTGGACAGGCGCGCGATGGACTCGCCGTAGCCGTTGGAATCCTTGAACGGCTCGGAGAAGTGCTTGGCGACGAGAAGCGCGAAGTTCGTGTTCTCGGTCTGGAGGGACTTATCCTCATAGCTGTGGCCGTTGACCGTGACGATGCCGTTCGTGTTCTCGTTGACGACGATGCCGTTGGGGTTCATGCAGAACGTGCGGACGTTGTCCTCGAACTTTTCCGTGCGATAGACGATCTTGCTCTCGTAGAGCTCGTCAGTCAGGTGGGAGAAGACAACGGCGGGGATCTCGACACGCACGCCGATATCGACGCGGTTCGACTTCGTGGGGATCTTGAGCTCCTGACACACGCCCTCCATCCACTTGCTGCCGACGCGGCCGACGGAGACGATGCACTTATCGCAGGTGTAGTCCGTCTCGCCGACGGTGACGCGGTAGCCGTCGCCCTCGCGGGCGATGGTGGTGACGGGAGAATCGAAGTAGAAGTCGACCTTGTCCTTGAGCAGGTCATAGAGGTTCGAGAGCACGACGAGGTTCACGTCCGTGCCGAGATGGCGGACGGAGGCGTCGAGCAGGTTGAGCTTATTCTGGATGCAGAGCTTTTTGAACTTTGTGCCGGCGGTGGAGTAGAGCTTCGTGCCCTCGCCGCCGTAGGCCATGTTGATCTCGTCGACATAGTGCATGAGGTCGAGCGCCTGCTTTTTGCCGATGTACTCGTGCAGCGTGCCGCCGAAGTCGTTGGTGATGTTGTATTTGCCGTCGGAAAATGCGCCCGCGCCGCCGAAACCGCTCATGATCGAGCAGCTCTTGCAGCGGATGCAAGACTTGACCTTGTCGCCGTCGATGGGGCAGTGGCGCTTTTCAAGGCTGTGACCGGCCTCGAACACGGCGACGCGCAGGTCGCTGCGATCCTTTGTCAGCTCGTAGGCGGAGAAGATGCCGCCGGGGCCGCCGCCAATGATGATGACGTTGTAATGCATGGAAGGAACCTCCATTTGATCCGGATTTGCCGGAGGAGCATCCCACCGGCGCAAAAATACATACTATATTGTATTAAAATGGCGGATAAAGTCAAGAGAAGAAGCGGAAAAAGGAGCAGAAACATTTCCGCTCCTTTTTGTCTGAGTCTACATATTCTTCTTGATGCTCTTGATGGCGTTTTTCTCAAGGCGCGAGACCTGCGCCTGCGAGATGCCGATCTCACTTGAGACCTCCATCTGCGTCTTGCCGTCGGAGTAGCGCAGGGCGAGGATCTGGCGCTCGCGCTCGCTCAGGCGCGCCATGGCCTCCTTGAGCGCGATCTGCTCGAGCCAGTCCTCGTCGGTGTTCTTGTTGTCGCGCACCTGATCCATGACGCACACAGCGTCGCCGCCGTCGGAGTAGATGGGCTCAAAGAGCGACACGGGGTCGCATACGGCGTCCATGGCGAAGACGACCTCCTCGCGCCGGATGCCGAGCTCGCGCGCGATCTGCTCGACCGTGGGCTCGCGCTGCTGCTCGCGCTGGAGCTTTTCACGCGCCTGTAAGACGCGGTAGGCCGTGTCGCGCATCGAGCGGCTGACGCGAATGGAGCTGTTGTCGCGCAGATACCGCCGGATCTCACCGATGATCATCGGCACGCCGTAGGTGGAAAAACGAACATTCTGCGAAGTGTCGAAGTTGTCGATGGCCTTTAGTAGCCCCACGCAGCCGACCTGAAAGAGGTCGTCCGCGTTTTCCCCTCGGCCGGAAAAGCGCTGGATGACCGACAGCACCAGCCGCAGATTGCCCTCGACGAGCTTTTCGCGCGCGGCTGCGTCGCCGTCCTTTGCGCGATGAAGCAGCGCGTCCGTCTCCGCGGCGGTCAGCGTCGGCAGCTTTGTCGTGTTCACGCCGCAGATCTCCACCTTGCCAAGCATAAAAAGAATCCCCGCCTCCCATGCGTAGTGCTTTCAGTATGTCCGCACGCGGCGGAAACATACGGAACGGGAAGCGGGGATATTTTTTATCGTTCGGCGCGCTTCGATGGACTTTGCACCCTCAAACGGTTCTCACGCAAGAAGACCGATACAGAATGCAATGATCGCAGCGTTGAAGAAGTCGTTGAAGAGGCCGCCGACCATCGGGATGACGAAGTAGGCCGAGGGAGAGGGACCGTAGCGGCGGGAAACGGCCTGCATGTTGGCCATGGCGTTGGACGTGGCGCCCATGCCGAAGCCGATGAAGCCAGCGGTGATCATCGCGGCGTCGTAATCGTGGCCCATGACCGGGAAGACGACCAGCAGCGAGAAGACGACCATCAGCAGCACCTCGGCGGCGAGGGCGACGATCATCGGCAGCGCCAGGTCGACGAGCTGCCAGAGCTTGAGGCCCGAGAGCGCCATCGAGAGGAAGATCGCGAGGAACATGTTGCCCATCGTGCTGATCTCGGCGGCGGGGAACTCCATGATCTTGAAGTGGTCGATCACGTTGCGCACGACGACGGCCACGAGCATCGAACCGATGTAAATGGGGAAGCTGAAGCCGCAGAGGTTCGTGAGCAGAACGCTGACGGCGTTGCCGACGCCGGCGCAGAACATCAGCAGCAGGAAACCGTAGACAAAGTTATTGGCGTGGGTGTTGTAATACGTGTCGTCGACATCCTCTTCCACCGTCTGCTCTGCAAGCTCGTCGCGCAGGTGGTTCTTGACGATGAGCTTGCGGGCGATCGGGCCGCCGAGGAGCGAACCGAAGATGAGGCCGAACGTCGCCGCCGCGACGGCGACCGTCGTGCCGCCGATGGCACCGGCCGCGTCAAGGTCAGGACCAATACCCGCCGCCGTGCCGGGGCCGCCAATCATCGCGATAGAGCCGCAGGCGAGACCGTAGAGCGGATCTTTGCCCATGAGCGCCATCACGCCGCTGCCGACGACATTCTGCAAAATGATCATCACAATGCTCAAAATAAGGAGCATGATGACGGATTTGCCGCTCTTGAGCAGCATCGGAATGCTGACGGTGAAGCCGACGGTCGTAAAGAAGAAGATCATAAAGACCGTTTGCAGTGTGTCGTCAAAGGTGATGACCGCCGTGCCCGTGGCATAGAGGATGGTGTTGAAGATCGCGAAGCACAGACCGCCGACCAGGGGAGCGGGGATGCAGAAGCGGCTGAACACGGGGATCTTCTTCGTCAGCACCAGGCCGAGGGCGTACATGGCGGCGCCAAGCGCGAGGGCGTGGTACATATTGAGCTGGATCTCTGTCATGTGTGGGAACCTCCGTAGAAAAATTTTTCTCTCAGGCATAGCCCGGAGAGAAGTCGCGGGAAATGCGAGGGATAGGACTTCCTGTTCCGGAAATACAATGAAAGGGAACAGGAGGGGATGCGCATGAACTGCCGCTTTGCCGACTTCCGCTGCAAGGAGGTCATCAACATCTGCGACGGCTGCCGCCTGGGCTATGTGGGCGACGTGGAATGCAGGCTGCCGGACGGGCAGCTCACCGCACTCATCATTCCCGGGCCGTACCGCTTTTTCGGGCTGTTCGGCCGGGGAGAGGAATACTGCATCCCATGGGAGTGTATCAAGCAGATCGGGGACGATATCATTCTCATTGACAAGCCCTTTCCGCGCCAGGAGATCCCGCGCAGAGAGCACCGCACGCGCCGCCGCCGGTACTGAAAAGGGCGGCGGACGAAAAGTCCCCCAATAGCAGACCTACCATATTATAAGGATTTTCGACATTTTTGCAAGCCTAAATTTTAGAAAGACATTATTAAAAAAGGAAAATGACAACTTCTGGGTGCAAGAGCGCGGGAAAACGACGCGGGAAAGGCGGCAAAAGGAAAAGAAAACGGGAAAAACACAGGATTTTGGCAAATGTCAATAGGAAAGTGTAACAAAACGAAAAAATATTTTTAGACGGTCTGCAAATAGCCCTCAAACAGCTGCCCGGCAGAGGCCCAACCCAGCAGTTGGCGGGGGTATCTATTCAGCCAGCTTTCCACCGCCTCCACGTCTTTTTGGGTGACCTTATCAAAGTTTGTCCCCTTGGGGAACTTCCGCCGGATCATCTGGTTTTGTTTTTCGTTGCTTCCTCGCTCACTGCTGCAGTATGGGTGACAGTAATATGTCCGGGTGCGCTTGCTCTCACAGCGTTTATATACGGACCGTTCGATCCCGATATAGTCCGCAAACTCGCTTCCGTTGTCCATGGTAATAGATTGGAATACCTGCGGGAAGCGGGTGCCCCATTTCCGTTCCATGGTGTCCAGCGCACGGACGACGCTGGCCGCGGATTTATCGCGGATCAGGCGGATCACCTCCATGCGGGTGACGCGCTCGGTCAGCACCAGGAGGCACTTATGCCCGCCCCTGCAGGAAACCACCAGATCCATTTCCCAGTGGCCGAACTCCTGGCGCCCGTCGATCTCCGGCGGGCGCTTTTCTATGCTCTCACCCTTGGGCTGCTGTTTCGCCCGCTGGACGTGCTTGGTTTTCTTCTTCCGCCGGGAACCCTTGAACGGCAGCGCCTTATTGGTCAGGCGGAGAAAAACTCCCTTGTCAATATAGGCATAAAGGGTTTGGCGGCAGATCCGCGTTTCAAAGCTGCCGTACTTTTCCGGGTGGTCCTCAATCTCATGCAGGGCTGCCTCCGGGCTGTAATTGTCGTCAGCAATCAGCGCCTCCAGGGTTTCGGCGTACCGGCGATCACTTCCAATTTTCAGGGGGCCGCCCTTGGCCGCCATGTTGGCCCGGTAGCGGGCTTGTGACCGCTCCGGTATGTACTCGGTCACTTCGATATAATCCGCGTTCATGTAGGTGTATGTCCCGCGTTTGATCTCGCGGCAGACGGTGGCGGCGCTGACGTGCAGGGCCGCGCCGATCTCGCGCATGGTGGCGCCCTCTTTTCTCATTCTGGCGATCTTGTTCCGGTCAAACTCCGTCAGGTGCTTATATCCTTTCATGCCCGTGCCCTCACTTTCAAAAAAATATGGACGGCGCGGTGCATACAGCACTCCACGCCGTCCTATTCTTTGCCCAGCAGCCAGTCCACGGAAACCTCCAGAACGTCCGCGATCACCACCACCTCAAAGTCAGCCACAAACCTGCCGCCGTTTTCGATCCTGCTTATCACGTCCCGCTCCACAATGACACCAGCCAGTTGCAGACGCCGGCAGAGATCAGACTGTGACAGCCGCGCCCGCAGGCGGGCCTCCCGGATCCGGTCACCGCATATATTTCTTTTCCCGTGGAAATCATACGCTTTCATGGGCAGCCCTCCAGGCGCGTGGTAATGTTCAGCAGTTTTCTTGATATTAACACATAGGTTTCCACGAACCCGTGTTAATAATCAGCACCGAAAAATATTGAACACTCTGGAGGGCAAACGCCGAAACGCCCCTGGCGCTGTGTGCGTCGGGGGCTTATGCTTTTTATTCTCCCAGGATCTCCGCCGCCAGGCTGTCCATAGCCTTTTCCATGAACTCGTTAAGGCTGAACCCAGCAGCTTCCGCCGCTTTCTGGTATCTCTCTTTTTTCCCTTTCTTCACAAACGGGTAAAGACGCTCATAATTCGCGGCGTTATACTTGTTCTTTGCCTTGGTCGCCGCCGTCCCTGTTTTCTTTTCCATGGGATCGCCTCCTTTTTCTGTATTGTATCAGATTATTTCAACTTACGCAAGTATATAATATATACAAACTCACGCAAGTATATTTGTGCAGTATTCCGTCTTGCTTTTTGTCTTACGCAAGTATATAATAATAATCAGAAAGGGGGTGGTTGATATGGCAAAGAAAAAACGCCGTCGGCGTAGACCGACGGCGCAGGCCAGAAAACAGTTAGCAGCTGACATTCTGGCAGGCACAATCTCCGGCCTTATCGTTCTGGCGGTTCAAAAACTGCTGAACTGGTAAAGGCCAGGGGTGCGGAGGCCCGAACCTCCGCACCCCAAATA
>ERZ827522.2599-NODE-2599-length-12097-cov-3.336240_pt1 | contig 12097 bp, 6 predicted proteins | sample MGYA00519580_ERZ827522 | MGnify/ENA primary metagenome ERZ827522 (study PRJEB31778, sample SAMEA3449340) | human gut metagenome | biome: human gut; feature: human-associated habitat; material: faeces | place: United Kingdom | collected 2010/2012 ... | reverse complement strand
ATCCACCTTCACAAGCTTCTTACCCTGTTTCTCCAGTTTGTATTTCAAAAATGTTGTGAACATTCCCCAGCCGTTATCCGAAACAGATTTTCCAAATTTCAACGACCGTGACATTGCTTTCATATCCAAATCTTCTATACATACACAATAAATATTACTGGAAAAAGATAGGGGAGAATTCTTCCACGACAGAGATCGGACTGAGCAGTTTCAAAGAAATGGGAACAAAAAGTACTGAGTTTAATTATGAGGACATAAAGAACCAGGAAAATCAGACCTATCGTTTTATTGTAGACTTCTCGAAAGTAAAGGCAGGATATTCTGCAGGAAATCTGAACTGTGGTCTGATTTATGCCTATACAGATAATCCTCTTACAAATTCAGTAAACATTGGAATTGTAAATGCAGAAAGCTTCGGTCTGACAGCGAAGGCGGGCAGCAGTATTACAGTTACTGCCCCATCGATGCAATCCTATAACAAATGGAACAATAAATCACTGGTACTGGAATTATCTTCCACAGATAAAACACTTCCGGGAGATGTCAGCCTGACAGTAACAACCGGAGATAAAAACCAGCAGTACTGGCCGGATTCCAACGGTAATTTTGTAATTACGCTTACATGGGCAACGTCTCAGGATGTAAACCTGACATTAAATTCGGATGTTGCGGAAGCAAAAGGAAAGGCTTATCAATTCCAGGCAAAATTATACGCCGGAGCAAAGGACGGACAGGCTCCGGCAGCTACCGGCTTGTTATCACCGTAACAAAAGATCAGCGAACAGTTATGGAAGTTCCGTATTATTTCATTGTCCAGTCAGTACAATCAGATAATTTATATCATACAAAAGAGGCCAGGTTCAATGTATACTTTGAATGTTTACATTGGATCGAAGCCTCTTTTTTATAAGGCAGAAGGAGAGGATGTCACACTCTGTGACAACAGCCATTGACGATGCAGAATAGATTACGATATACTGTAAAGCAAGAAGTACGGGGATATAGTATATAGTTTCAGAAAGGGGCGGACATAAATGGGAAGATTTGTAAATCCGGATAACAGCGCATTTCAGGTAGCACTGAATTCCAGGATATATGTGGATAAAACAGGATTGTTGGAGTACACAAATACTGTTCTGGATACTATGGATGCCTATATCTGTAACAGTCGTCCGCGCAGATTCGGGAAATCCTATACGGCGAATATGCTTACTGCGTATTACAGCAAGGGAGCGGATTCCGAAAAAATGTTTTCAGGACTGGAGATCAGTAAGGCAGCAGATTTCCGAAAACATCTTAATAAATATGATTTAATCCATATAGATGTTCAGTGGTTTCTGGCAAATTGTGCAAAGGCAGATGACATTGTTGCATTTATCACAGAGAGTATACTGGATGAGCTGAGAACGATTTATCCATGTGTGTTACCATCAGAAGAGATATCTTTGCCAGATGCGCTTTCAAGAATCCGGGAGAAAACAGGGCAGAAATTCGTTGTGATCATTGATGAGTGGGATGTTCTGATCCGAGATGCAGCGGCGAATTCCAAAGTGCAGAAAGAGTATATTAATTTTCTCAGAGGAATGTTCAAAGGGACGGAACCAACCAGATATATCCAACTTGCATATCTTACAGGTATTCTCCCGGTAAAAAAAGAAACAACACAGTCAGCGCTTAATAATTTTGATGAATTTACAATGTTAGATGCCGGGGCACTGGCTTCTTATATTGGGTTTACGGAGCTGGAAGTTGAAAAACTCTGCGATAAATATCATAAGGATTTTGCAGAGGTAAAAAGGTGGTATGATGGATACGTACTGGAAAATCAGCAGGTTTATAATCCGAAGGCAGTTGTCAGTGTCATGCTGCGCGGAAATTTCCAAAGCTACTGGTCGCAGACCGGAACATATGAGGTTGTGGTTCCACTGATCAACATGGATTTTGATGGGTTAAAACAGGCAATCATAGAGATGATTTCAGGTTCGACAGTAGAAGTAGATACCGGAACATTTCAAAACGATACGGTAAGCTTTTCTAGCAGGGATGATGTGATAACTTACCTGATCCATCTTGGATATCTGGCATATGACCAGAGAAAACAGTGCGCATTTATTCCAAATGAGGAGATACGGCAGGAACTTTTAGCGGCAACAAAGAAAACGAAATGGAATGAACTGCAGGAGTTTGAATATCAATCCGAGCAGTTGTTAGAGGCTACTCTTGATAGAGAGGAAACGCTGGTTGCAGATTATATCGAACAGATTCATATGGAGTATGCGTCAGCAATTCAATATCATAATGAAAATTCATTGAGCAGTGTTTTGACAATTGCGTACTTAAGCGCCATGAAATATTATTTTAAACCAATTCGGGAATTGCCGACAGGGAGAGGGTTTTCAGATTTTGTATTTATACCGAAAGAGGAATACAGAGTAGATTATCCTGCACTCGTAGTCGAATTAAAATGGAATAAAAGTGCACATACAGAATTACAACAGATAAAGGACAAAAAGTATCCTGAATCATTGTTGCAGTACACTGGAAATATACTTTTAGTGGGCATTAATTATGATAAGAAAAGTAAAGCACATGAATGTGTGATAGAAGAATATAAGAGATAAAAGAGTTGTTATTTTAGAAAGGACACCATTTAGAGAATGGTGTCTTTTTTGTGTAGAAAAAATGTAAATATTTTACCCAAATTACATCAGATTATATGGTGTGAATTGTAGGTGAATAATATAATAAAAAGAATAATTGTAAAGAAAAACAGGGGGAAAAAGTTGAAGAAATTTTATATTGCATATGATACAGACGTTGGGATAAAAAAGAAGACCAATCAGGACAGTCTGTTATTAAAAGGATGTTCTGAGGAACATGGAGAGACACTTCTGATCGCAATTTGTGATGGCATGGGTGGCATGGAAAAAGGGGAGCTTGCCAGTGCAACGGTCGTCAGGGCTTTTTCAGACTGGTTTGAGCAGGTTTACATAAAGAACGAAATGCATGTTGGGGATGAAGGAATAAGACAACAGTGGCAGAGTCTTTTGGAAGAAATAAATGGCAGACTGATCAGGTATGGAAAAGAAAACCAGATTCAGCTTGGAACAACAATAAGTGCGGTTTTATTAAACAGTGATGGACAATATATGCTTTGTCATGTTGGAGACACCAGAATTTATACATTATCGGATACGTTGCAACAACTGACAGAAGATCATACTTTTATCGCCAGAGAGATAAAACGTGGAAATATGACACCGGAGAGTGCTAAAAAAGATAATCGTAGAAATGTGCTTCTTCAGTGTATCGGTGTGAATGAATTTTTTGAACCACAATATGAGAATGGAAGGCTGGCACATGGCACAGCCCTTTTGTTATGCTCAGATGGATTCCGTCATATGTTATCAGAAGACGAAATTTCTGAGTCACTGAATCCGCATAAAAATCTTGATGAAGCGCAGATAAAAGAAAAATTGAGAGAAATGATCGAATGGAATAAACAACGGATGGAAACGGATAACATTTCTGCAATTTATATCAAACTCAAATAAGGCAAAAGAGGAAATGAAAGTTGGCTGAGAGAGGAACAATTATTGAGGGAAAATACGAGGTTTTAAAGCTGATCGGAAAAGGTGGAATGTCAAAAGTTTACCTGGCGATGGACAAAAACCTGAATAAGCAGTGGGCAATCAAAGAAATCGAGAGAAAAGCTTATGATAAGAACAATGAAGTTGTAGTTGCAAGTGCAATGGCGGAAGCAAACATGATGAAAAAACTGGATTATCCGTCACTGCCAAGAATTGTAGACATTATCGAAAAAGAAAATGTAATCTATGTTGTCATGGATTACATTGAGGGAGAAACCTTAAGCAGTGTATTGAGTAAAGAAGGTGCACAGCCACAGGAAGTTGTAATTGAGTGGGCAAAGGAACTATGCAGGGTATTGGATTATCTGCATACGCAGAATCCGCCAATTATCTACCGGGATATGAAACCGGCAAACATTATGCTGCAGCCGAATGGAAATATCAAGTTAATTGATTTTGGTATTGCGAGGGAATACAAAGAACAGAATCTGGCAGATACAGTCAGTCTTGGAACAAAAGGATATGCTGCGCCGGAGCAGTTTGGAGGAAAAGGTCAGACGGATGCCAGAACAGACGTATATTGTCTTGGCGTGACGCTATACCATTTACTCACAGGACAGAACCCATGTGAACCTCCTTATGAGATATATCCAATCCGATATTGGAATCCGCAGTTGTCCAGTGGATTAGAAGCAATCATTCAAAAATGTACCCAGTTAAACCCGGAAGACCGTTATCAATCATGTGCAGAATTGTTATATGCGTTGGATCATTATGATGAGATGGACGAGGGGTATCGAAAGAAACAGAAAAATAAGCTGAAAATTTTTTTTATTACAGCAGGTTCAGCTGTATTTTTTCTGATTGCAGGGTGTGTATGCACAGGAATGAGGGTTCATGTGAACAACAGCGATTATGATAATAACATCAAGCAGGCAGAATTATCTGCGACAGATGAGGAAAAAATCGATTATTATGCCAAAGCAATAGATATTCTGCCGGGCAATTCGGAAGCGTATTTTGGAATAATCGAGGCATTTAAGGATGACGCGGTCTTTTCATTGGAAGAAGAGGAATTATTCAAAAAGAAAATAAACAGTAATTTGACTGTTTTGCAGCAGAATAGCGATTATGGGGATCTTGCTTTTGAGATAGGAAAATTATACTGGTATTACTACGATTATGGAAAAACAGAAAATTCAGACAATCAGATAACCAGAATGAAAAGTGCGATTCAGTGGTTTGAGGCGGCATGTACTTATGGCGGTGAAGACAGCAGTTATTATACGATGGCTGAAATGTACCGTGATATAGGACAGTTTAACCGCGATATCACACTGAATGTGCAGGAAGCATCTGATAAAGGAACCTATCTTCCATATTGGGAGAATATAACAAAACTCGTAGCAACCGTATCTGAGAGTCAGGATGAGAATGAAATTGTAAATCTGGAAGTATACAAACTGGCAATGAATGCTGTGGAAACTTATGCAAGAAAATTTAAGGCAGATGACGTAGCACAGGAAGATATGAAAGCGTTGCTGGAACAGGTAAAAGCTGGTACGGAGCAGGTTGATACGACAACAGACAAAACAGAAGAAATGAAAAATGATATTCTAAAGCGTTTGCAGGATGCAGAGGCAGCAGTGGAAAATGCATATGCAAAAGATACGGAGGTGAAAGCATCATGAATGCAGGTACTTTACAACTCATATCCATCATTGCATTTTCATTAGCAGGAGTTTTAACACTGATATCCATTTATCTTTTTTTTAAAATGGATGTACGGGGAATCATAGATGATCTTAGTGGTAAATCGGCAGAACGTCAGATTATGGCAATGCGAGAGGAAAATAACAGACAGAAAAATCCATTGTCCAGAAGAAGCGGAAAATCGTCTGAAACAAAGAAAAACGGTTTAACAGAACGCACAACACTGAAATTGAAAAATGACGACAGAACGGAGACACTTCCGAAGATAGATGAAGATAAGACTACATTATTGCAGGAAGAATCCACTATGCCGCTTCAGATGGTTGAGGAGGAAACAACTGCTTTAGAAGAAACTACAACTGTATTACAGGCAGATGAAACAGTTGTGCTGGATGAAAATATAAAAAACACAGATAAAAGGTATGAACTGGTTTTGAATGAAATCATCATACATACGCAGGAGATAATTTAGAAAATGGAAATGTTTTGGAGAACAAAAGGAAAAAGAATTGCAGCATGGTTAATGATTGCGTTAATTATGGCAACAACGATACCATTTGGAAGTATCAGTGCATCAGCAGATGATACTACAACAGATGAAAGTGATGCAGTCACAATCACAGGACAGGTGATGGTTCCAGGTAATGATGATGAAAACACAGATACGAATAATGGAACTCCATATGCAGGTGCAAAGGTGACGGTAACATACCCACAAAGCGGTTCGACTCCTGTAACGAATGAAGCGACTACAACAGACGATGGAAAATTTAATATTTCTATTGGTAATTGGACATTAAATACGGATAATAAGTATACGGTTAAAGTTGAGCCAGCAGATGTGGATAAAGGTACATATGACAGTTATTCCAGTGAAGAGAAAACTGTCACAGAAGATCAGGTAAAAACAAAAAAGATTGAGTTAGGTACAATTACACTTAAAGAAAAGTCTGTTCCATATTCAGTTACTGCAAATGTAGAAACTTCTGATAATTCAGCAACAAGTGATGCAGGAAATGTAGCAGTAAAAAATAATGTAGTAACAGCAACACCAAAGCAAGGTTATGAAATCACTGCTGTAACAGTGAAAAAAGAAACTGTAGATTGGAAACCGGATGGAGAAACCAACGATAATTGGTGGAAAAATTATAAAGATGAAAACAGTGCATTTAAATTTGAAGGTCTTAAGGATGTAGCATTAGATGCAAATTATGCATTTACAATCACATTCGCAAAGAAACAGTTCACAATCACCTATAAAATTAGTCAGAATGGAAAGCTAATTTTAAATAGTGATGCACAAAATGATAAAGTTGAAATCACAACCGAGAGTGGAGAAGACGGTAGCCGGAATGTTCCATATACAGATTCTGAGTACAAAATAAAAGCAGCTGTTACAGACAACAAGTATCATCTTACAAGTTTTAGAGTGGACAATGATGAAAAGCTTAATGAAAACGAAATAAATAACAGCTTAAAAGAGAAAGAATATATATTTTCAGAAGGAATAAAACAGGCACATAGTATAGAAGTGACAGCAGAAATTGATACGTACACAGTTTCTGTTACAACTGATGATGGAGGAATTGTTGAGGTTAATGGTTCCAGTGAAAAAAATATTATTGTAGATTCTGGAGCAGAAGTTGCAATCATTGTAAAACCAAATGAAGGTAAAACAGTAAAAATATTTTCGATCAATGGTACGCCGATACAGGAAAATAATTTAACAGAGGATGAAGATGGAACAGCAGTCTATAAGATTGAAAACGTAAATGGTGACCAGAATGTAACTGCTGAATTTGAAGATATTCAAAATGAAAATGAAGATTCGTTGGCTCATGCAGGTCTGAATCTGTTAGATAGTGGAGATAATCAAATAAAAGCGGATGAGGATGGAAACTATTATTCATCATCAGCCATTTTAAAATTTAAGGATGGAGCTAAAATCAGTCTTTCGCAATGGGGATTGGGCAAAACGGAACTCAACTTAACGAAAACAACTATCATTTCATCAGTGTATAAAGGTGGAATTATTGGCAGAAAGCAAATAAGTCTCAATCCGTCTGTGAAAATTGTGATTGATACAACAGAACCAACAATTGAACTGAGTGACGATGAGAAAACAATTTGGAAAACGGAAGCAGACACGACGGTGGATATCACAGGTACAGCCGTGGATGAAAATTTGAAAAAGGTTGTCTGGTCAGCAACAGAACTTACACCGGATGATGTTGTACTGAATCAAAAACAGGAAGCAGTATTAAATGAAAATGGTAAGTTTGAAATAAGCGGCATTCAATTAGCAGAAAATCAGAACATTGATAGAATCTATGTTTATGCCATTGACAAAGCAAAACAGTGTTCAGAAGCCGGAGTTATTACTGTATATCGGGACAGTGCAGCACCTGAAATTACGGAAGTGTCTCTGATTCCTGCTGATACAATAAAAAAATACGATTTTGGAAATTATTACAATGCAAATATTACAGTAAAAGTTACTGCGAAAGATGTGAATGAAAAAGACGGCAAATCGGATTATCCGGCAGTTGGTGTGAAAGAAGTCCGCGTGTACAGTGATGATGATACAAAAGTGTATACGGGAACTGTAAGTACACAAGTAAGTGGAACAAGTGATGCAATGATAGAAGTTACGGTTCCATTGGAAGAAGCTGGTATATTTGCAAGCCTGAAAGAGGTTCATATCAAAGCAGTGGATGCATTGGGCAATGAGAGTAAGGCATATAAATTAACAGAAATTAAGAATCATAATGGTATTGTATCGGATGTTTTAATGCTGGAAAAAGATGCACCTGTAGTAAAGGTGACGCCACAGGCAGATGGCAAATATGAAAATGCAAAAGATGGAAAGACAGAGTATTGGTACAAAGATATTCCAGCGATTGTATGCGAGGTTACAGATCAAAAAGATCAGACTAACGGAAGTGGTCTTGCAGCGAGAACTGTGACCGTAAACGGAGATGAACTTACTTCGAAGGCAAAGAACTTTGTGGTAAGTATTACAGGTAGTAATCAGATTGTACAGGAGGATTCTCTTACACTTTCAGCAAACGATTTGAAGAATGTGCGGGAAGGCGAAAACACAGTTGTCACCACCTATACGGACATCGCAGGAAATAAAACAATTGACACAAAAACAATCTGTCTTGATACACATAAGCCAGATGTTACAAGATTTAACATTGAAAAGAAAGATGCATCAAAAATTTTAAATATTTTTACCTTTGGTAACTATGGAAATGGTGTGATCAAAGTTACTGTAACAGCAGATGATTTACACAGTGACGATGGTTCAGAAGTACCGTCAGCCGGACTGAACGAAATTACATTATATGTAGGTGAAGAAGCTTATCAGACAAAGGCAGTCGGAAGCGATAATACAGCGGTATTTGAACTCCCGGCAGAGACTGTTTTAAATGAACAGAAAGTATATTTAGATAAAAAAATCAGTGCAACAGTTACGGATAACGTTGGCAACCAGTCTGAAAAGACACTTGTGACGACAGCAAATTCGAATGTGAAAAACAGCAATTTAATGATTGAAACAGTGAAACCGACCATTACATCTGTTTTATCTGCAGAAGGATATGTTGGAAAAAATGGAATCATCTATAACAATAGTGATACTGGAGTCAGCATTAAAGTAGAAGATAAAGATTCTGGAATTTATAATGTGAAAGCCTCCGTTAATAACAAGGAGTTAGTGAACGTTTCTTATCCGGATCAGAAAACGGTTACGGAAAGCTATGAGATCAACACGAAGGATGCTGTCATTAATGCAGATACCAACAGCTATGATATGGTAATTACAGCCATTGACAATGCTGGAAATGAATATTCCAAAACACAGCGTGTCTACAAGGATATTACAGCTCCGGAAATTTTAAGCATTGATATGGAAGCAGCAGGAAATAAAGAAGCAGATGGAAGCGTTTCTTATACAGAGACTGATTATGGTTATTATTTTGTAGAAAATACAAAGGTGACTGTAACGTCTACGGACGGCTCCAAAGAAGGGGATTCCGGTGTAAAGGAAATCCACTATTATATGGTAGATGCCAATGGAACAAAAGGCAGTGAACAGATTGTACAGGCAGATGCAGAAGGAAAAGTGACATTTGTGGTTCAGGCAGGATTTAAAGGACAGATTTATGCCTGCGCTTACGATATGTTAAATAATCACGAAGAAAGATATGTGACACCGAGTAGTCTGATCATTGAAACAGCCGAGCAGCATGCCCGTGAGAAACATATTGATTTTAACAAGGCGGCAGCTGCAAGCAAGGATGCAAAGGGAAATGAACTGTATGAAAAAGATGTAACGGTAGATGTTACAGTGACAGATACATTTTCGGGGATCCGTTCTGTGGAATGGACAGTGGAATCGCCTTATGATAAAGAAAACAATCAGTCAGGAAATGTGGAGATCAGTAATCAGGGTGCATTTTCCAGTGGAAATGCGGATGGCTGGAGTCAGACAAAGAAAGACAAAAACCTTGTTACAGAACTGAAAAAGTCATTCACTGTAAAAAATAACAGCAATGAGATAAAAATGCATATCAAAATGACAGACCGTGCAGGAAATACATCAGAAGACGAACTGATATTCAGTATTGATAAGACAAAACCGGAAATCAAAATTGCATTTGATAATGAGACACCGGATGCTGAAAATACAACCATGTTCAAAGAGAACAGAGTTGCTACCATTACAGTTACAGAACGTAACTTTGAGGCGGCAGATTTTAAGGCAGATATTACCAATACAGATGGTGTGATTCCTGAGTTGACAGCATGGCAGACAACCGAAAATACGGAAAACCCGGATCAGAGTGTAAGTACGGCAACCATTACATTTGCAGAGGATGGTGACTATACGCTTTCGGTCAGTGGACAGGATAAGGCAGCAAATCAGGCAGAGACAGTAAAAGCAGATGATTTTACCATCGATAAAACCCGTCCGGTGATTACGGTTACTTATGACAACAATAATGCAGTAAATGGCAATTATTATGCAGCAACGCGTACAGCAACGATTCAGATTGAAGAACATAATTTCTCTGAAAACAGAGTAAGGATAACAGGAACAGCAACTGATAACGGAGCAGGAATCTCATTCCCACAGTCTGGCGGATTTACCGGAAATGGAGATGTTCATACCGCAACCATTACATGTGGTACAGATGGTTTATACAATTTTAATGTGGAATACACGGACATGGCAGGAAACATAGCTGAAACCTATACAGGAGAAGAGTACTATGTGGATCTCACTGAGCCGGAAATTGAAATTGTTGGTGTCGAAGATTATTCGGCAAATAATGGAGATGTTATTCCACAGATCGTAATGTCAGATACAAACTTTGATACCAATGGTGTGAACATTGAACTGGTTGGTGCAAATCAGGGAAGTGTGGCACCGGAAGGCTCTTATACGAATCAGGGAAATGGAGAGACATTTACCTTCCAGAACTTCCCAAAAGAGCAAAGCTATGACGACATCTATACGATAAATGCCACATTGACCGATATGGCTGGAAATGAGAGCAATGCAACAGTTACATTCTCTGTAAATCGCTTCGGATCGGTTTACGTGTTTGATCAGACCTTAAAAGATATTGAAGGAACTTATATTCAGAACGAGATTGATGTCAAGTTACAAGAAGTCAACGTAGACAGTCTGGAACATGACAAAATCAAAGTAGTAGTAGATACAAATGGAACACCGAGAACATTAGAAGAAGGTATCGATTATCAGGTACAGGAATCTGGTGGAAACGGACAATGGTATCAGTATGATTACACCATCGACAAGTCTCTTTTTGCCGGGGATGGACGTTACATTGTAACACTGTATTCAGAGGATATTGCAGGAAATGTCAATGAGAACATTGATGAATCCAAAGAAGCAGAAATCTCATTTGGTGTGGATAAAACAGCTCCTGTCGTTATTCCAATTGATGTTGAGAGCAATGCCCAGTATCCAGTGGATAAGAAAGCAGCAAATGTGACAGTCAACGACAACCTGGTATTAGATAGTGTTGAGATTTATATTGGTGATAAAAAATGTGATTACACAGTGGATGGTGAAAACTATCAGTTCGATATCCCAAACAATACGAAAAAACAGGATGTCACAATTATGGCTGTGGATGCAGCTGGCAATAAAACAAACTATGTCTTAAATGGAATTCTTGTAACAACCAACACATTCATCCGTTGGTACAACAATAAGCCATTGTTTGCAGGTTCTATTGCGGGTGCAGCAGTGGTGACAGGCGGTGGCGTCGGTGCAGCGATCGCACTGCGAAGCGGACGTATCAAAATAAGACGTAAGAGAAAATAAAAAAAGGACTGAGAGATATGGCAAAGTATCGCATAGTTTCAAAGGGAAATATAGTTACGATTAAAAGTAAGTTATCATTTGGGGAACAGATTAATGAGCGGGAAATCAATATTTTTGAACGGCAGATTTTCCGCGGCTGTTTCAGACCGAGACAGGAAGGAAAAAAGACGATTATTTATACGGCGCCGAATGTGATTCAGCTTACATCATATTTGAAAAGAGAAATAGAAAAAGAAGCTTTTTATCAGATTATTGCACAGACAATTGAGATGACAAAAAGGATTGAAATGAATGGTCTGTATATGTGTAATCTGATGTTACAACCGGAACTGGTATATATAAGTGAACGGACAAAAGAATTATTTTTTGTATATCAGCCAATTATAAGCAGAGTTACAAGTGGAAATGTTTATGCTTTTCTGGGAGATAT
>ERZ827522.2596-NODE-2596-length-12110-cov-4.601659_pt1 | contig 12110 bp, 12 predicted proteins | sample MGYA00519580_ERZ827522 | MGnify/ENA primary metagenome ERZ827522 (study PRJEB31778, sample SAMEA3449340) | human gut metagenome | biome: human gut; feature: human-associated habitat; material: faeces | place: United Kingdom | collected 2010/2012 ... | reverse complement strand
GAGGATTTCTTTTTATATGCATCGTGCGACGTACGTATATAATGCCTAAGAAAAGACTTGACTTTAAAATATTATAAGTGTAAGATTTAAGAAAATAAAAGCGTTAAAAGAAAGGGGTATCTATGAAAAAAAGACGGAAAAAACAAAGCACTAAAAAATCTTACACTTGTAGGATTTTGAGATTAGTAATGGCTATAACAGTAATTGCTATTTTGGGAGGTGTTTTATTAAAAAGATCAATTACGGAATCACCAGAAGACACACTTGTGGAATATATGAACCATATTGAAAAAAAGGAATATGAAGTAATGTATACTATGATAGATTCAGATGAAAAAGTTTATCTGACAAAAGAAGAATACATACAACGAAATTCTAAGATATACGAAGGAATAGAGGTCAGTGACATTAAAATCAGTCATATAGCTGTGAAAGAGAAAAAAGCAGATACAGTTACGCTTTCGTATGAAACATCATGTAATACAATTGCCGGAACGATACAATTTGACAATATGGCGGAACTGAAGAAGACGAAACAGGGATATAAATTAGTATGGCAGGATAGCCTGATTTTTCCAGATTTAGAGAGTGATGATAAAATAAGTGTTACTACATCAAAAGCGGAGAGAGGAGAAATATTAGACCGAGATGGTAAAATGCTTGCAGGAAAAGGAGTAGCAACATCAGTTGGCATTATACCGGGAAAGCTGGAAGACAGGAATGTATCTATTGAAAAAATAGCGGAGTTATTAGAGATAGATGTAGAAACAATAAATAACAAACTCACAGCAAAGTGGGTAAAAGAAGATTCTTTTGTACCAATTGAAACTATTCCGAAAGTAGAAGAAATAGATTTAATGAAAATACAGCCAGAAGAAAAGACACTTGAGGAGCAGGATTGTCAGAATAAACTTTTGGAAATTCCAGGGGTTATGCTATCAGATGTGGAAGTTAGAACCTATGAGTTAGGGGAAGCAGCAGCTCATTTAATTGGTTATGTACAGTCTGTAACAGCAGAAGATTTGGAAAATCATCCAGGGGAAGGATATTCAGCTGAAAGTGTAATCGGAAGATCTGGGGTGGAAAAGTTATACGAAAAGCAATTAAAAGGAAAAGATGGTTGTGATATAAAGATTTTGGATAGTGATGGGGAAGTAAAAGAGGTTCTTGCAAGTATTTTTAAAGAAGATGGTATGGATATAAGATTAACGATAGATTCCGATTTGCAAAAATCATTATACGAGCAGTTTAAAGAAGATCCGGGGTGTTCTGTCGCAATGAATCCTTATACGGGAGAAGTATTGGCTTTGGTAAGTACCCCATCTTATGATAATAATGAATTTATACGGGGCTTATCATCAGAGAAATGGACATCATTAAACGAAGACGAAAAGAAGCCATTATATAATCGTTTTCGTCAAGTATGGTGTCCTGGCTCAACATTTAAACCAGTTGTGGCAGGAATTGGGTTGAAAACGGAAAGCATAGATCCAAAAGAAGATTTTGGAAATGAAGGTTTGGCATGGCAGAAAGATTCGTCTTGGGGATCTTATCAAGTGACAACACTTCATGAATATGAACCGGTTATTATGAAAAATGCAATTATCTATTCTGATAATATTTATTTTGCAAAGGCAGCTCTTAAAATTGGTAGTGAGAATTTTATGAATACTTTAAATGAAATAGGATTTAATCAGAATATGCCGTTTGAGATTGCGATGCAGGAATCAACATATTCCAATACAGATAAAATAGAAACAGAAATACAATTGGCAGATAGTGGTTATGGGCAAGGGCAGATTCTTGTAAATCCATTACATCTGGCAAGTATTTATACTTCATTTTTAAATGAAGGGAATATGATAAAACCGTATTTGAAATACAAAGAAGAAGCATCCGGTGAAACATGGATAGAAAATGCGTTTAGCAAAGAAAATGTAGAAGAAATTATGCAAGGGGTGGAAGGTGTTGTAAATGATCCGGAAGGAACCGGATATGCTGCACATCGTGACGATATTTTGCTGGCTGGAAAAACAGGGACAGCCGAGTTGAAGGCAACGAAAGAAGATACTTCTGGCAAAGAAATCGGGTGGTTTTCGGTGTTTACGGCAGATAAAAGCGTGGACAAACCAATTCTTCTTATCAGTATGGTTGAGAATGTGAAAGGAATCGGTGGAAGTGGTTATGTTGTTAAAAAAGATGCAACAGTATTGGATGAGTATTTTGAAGAATAAAAAAATTTTTATGGGGAATTATTACATATGTAAGATATTTGCGATGATATTGATAGTTCTTATTGTTTTTACAGGGTGCGGACAAAATCGAATTACGGAAAAAGAAGAAAAGAAAGAAACCGTAGAATCTGAAATGAATGCAGAAGTAAAAAAAACAGCGCAAACTTTTCGGTCTGTTTATATGAAGGAGAAGTCGGAGTTAAATACATTAAAGGTGAAAAGAAAAATTATCAATTGTCTGGAAGAAAAAGGATATGCGGCAGTAGATTGTGATAATCAGATTGATATGGTCAATCGTGAAAAAGTGGAAGATTTTTGCAAAACAGCGGAGAAAGAAGAACAGGCAGCAGTAGATATTGTACAACCGAACAGAGATTCGCTACAATATTAATTTATGTATAATTATGTTGTAGGTACAAAAATAGTGTGACAGCGAGGTAGAGAAAATGGAAGAGCAGATAAAAAAGATTTATGAAAAGCAGAAAAATGGACGCATCAGGATGATACGGAATGTGCTGTTGATTTATGCAGCATTGATTTGTGTGGTGAGTATTTTCAAAGGAAATCCGTTCCCGCATCAGGAGACAGTACTCTTTTTCGATGTGAAGCAGCCGGGCTGGGTCACGACAGATCCCTGGCTTCTGTGGATTTGCGTGGTGGTTGATCTGATTGCAGGTATATTCATTTTAATCAGGGACATTCTCAGAGATTTTTCAAAAATTGACCGGATTCTGTCACAGCAATGTGATGCAGAAAAATATTCAGAAATGCTGGAAGAGTTGATAAAGTACGGAAAGAGCTTGGATTATCATGGATTTCAAAAAAGTGTCATGCTGATAGCTGAGTCTAAATATGTAGTTGCACTGATCATAAATGGGCAGTTGCAGAAGGCAGAAGAGTATATAAAGAATGAATGGGAAGGAAAAAGAGAGGGACGTTCCTGGCAGCAGGTTATGACGAATCTCGAACTGTCGAAGAAATATCAAGAGAAAGATGCGGCAGGTTATTCGGCTACATTAGAAAAAGCAGGGAAAGTATTTCAAAAGAATCCACTGTTTATGGCAAAAAATTTGATGCTGAAAGGTGAAGATGAGGCAGCAGTAAGATTACTGGAAAATGATACGGAAAAGTTGCCTTATTATGAGGTTACACGCAGATTCCTGCTGGGAGTATGTTACTACCGAATCGGAAAAGAAGAGCAGGGAAAAGAATGTATGGAATATGTAATTGGGCATGGAAATACGTTGAAGTGCAAAGAAGAAGCGGAAAAATATGTAACAGTGTAAGTAAGGATGTTCTTTAAAATGACAGGGTAACAAAAATGGAGAAGATATAGAGGATGGTAATAAAATAGGATATATCGCACATAAAGATGGTGAATCTGGAGTATACAATTCCTGAAAATAGACTTGGTTTTTAAATATTACAAGTGTAAGATTTAAGGAACAAAAAAATTAGAAGAAAGGAATCGGTGGAAGTGGTTATGTTGTTAAAAAAGATGCAACAGTATTGGATGAGTATTTTGAAGAATAAAAAAATTTTTATGGGGAATTATTACATATGTAAGATATTTGCGATGATATTGATAGTTCTTATTGTTTTTACAGGGTGCGGACAAAATCGAATTACGGAAAAAGAAGAAAAGAAAGAAACCGTAGAATCTGAAATGAATGCAGAAGTAAAAAAAACAGCGCAAACTTTTCGGTCTGTTTATATGAAGGAGAAGTCGGAGTTAAATACATTAAAGGTGAAAAGAAAAATTATCAATTGTCTGGAAGAAAAAGGATATGCGGCAGTAGATTGTGATAATCAGATTGATATGGTCAATCGTGAAAAAGTAGAAGATTTTTGCAAAGTAGCAGAGAAAGAAGAACAGGCAGCAGTAGATATTGTTGTTGTATTTGATGAAGGGGAAATTATACAATATCATTTAGAGTCAATGAATGGAAAGATAAATGTTCGATTATGTCAGGTTAAATGGAAGGATAATAGCCCACAGGCTAATTATTATGATGAATATGAAGCATATGAGTGGAAATATACAGAAAAAGGATACTTGTTTCTGGAGGAATATCACCCACCGGGATTTGATGGAGCACCGGGTGAAACTGGATTCAGAGTGCAGCCATTAGATAAAACATGCCGGGAATTGAATCGAAAATATGTTATGCCGTTGGGGTATGCACTTAATAATCTGTTGATTACAAATTGGGATAACCAGAATTATACGGAACTTGATTTTTATGATCTTTATGAAAAAATGTATTATATGAAATATGGAAAGCAAGTTCCATATGAAGCAAATTATGGTGGAGCAGAATATGAAGTTCCAAAAGATGAGTTTGAAGAGGTTATAAAGACCTATTTACCATTTAGTAATAGCGAGATTGAAAAAGGAACTTTTTATAACTCTGATAATAGAACTTTTAGATACAGACCGCGAGGGTTATATGATTGTGAATTCCCATATGAGCCATATCCGGAAGTTATCTCATATGAAAAATTACAAGATGGAACATTAAAACTTACGATAGAAGCAGTATGGGAAATCAGAATGTTAGATCAGGCAATCACCAGTGAATTGATGATAAAACCTATGGAAGACGGAAGTTTCCAGTATTTATCAAATAAGGTAATCAGTTCAGATCAAAATGCAAATGCAGGGTGGTATATGCCAAGGTTAACAGAAGAAGAGTGGGAAGAGAATTACAGTAATAATTAGGGGGCAATATGAAAAGAAAAAGTATTTTGTTAGTACTTTGTATAGGACTGATTCTGATTTCCTGTGAAAGTAAGATATCGTTAAACAGCACAGATGTAAAAAATGAGAAGAATCAGAAAAACACTACCATGGAAAATCCGGATAAGGGATATAATCTACCAATCGATGAAGACAAGAAAAAGGAAGCTGTGAACGATTGTGAAGAAATTATGGGCATTGTCCGAGACATTTATTCTGAATATAATGGAATACAAGAAGCAGATCAGAACACTGCTGAGCAAATGATGAATCGGATGAAAGAAATTATCAAACAAAATGGGAATCCGGTCATTGGTTCCGATCATTATTCTGTTATGGATAATTATCAGAAGATGGAACAATTTTTAAAATCTGCAGAACAAGAAGAAAAAGGAAGTGTAATTTTATATGAAGCAGATACAGATGGTGGAATTACCAGAAAAGAATATAGTTATGATGGAAAAGAAATGAGTGTGATGTCCGCAAAAATGATCTGGAGTGAGGATACAGAGCCTGTACTTACATACATATCGCTATCAAAAATAAAAGAATGGGCATATACTGAAAATGGGAATTTCTGTTATGAATTATGCGTACCTGAACCACCGGAAGTGACAGAGATTGTAGATGGAAGTTGTATTATCCGGGTAAAGCCTTTGAGTGAGGAGTGTCGGGAATATTCAAAAAAATATGTGAGTACGTTCGGCTATCAGGGAAACAATCTGTTATGTTCAAACTGGAATGCGGAGGATATGCAGGGGTTGGATTATAATGGACTTTATGAATATTTTTATCAAATGAAATATGGAGAAAAATTTACTGCCAAAAAAGAGGTTGTGGGAATTCCAGCAGAAGAGTTCGAAAATGTAATTATGACATATCTTCCTGTTACAAAAGAAGAATTGAAAGAATGGGCGGTCTACGATGAACAAAGTAATATGTTTATCTGGGAACGATTGGGATGTGGTAATTATTCACCAACACATTTTGGCTTGTCTTTACCGGAAGTAACAGAAGTCAGGCACAATGAAGATGGAACCATTGTTTTGACAATTCATGCAGTATGTGATTCTGTTGTATGTAATGATGTTGTTATTACACACGAACTTACGATGAAAATTCAGGATGATGGAACGATTCAGTATGTTGGAAACAGGATTTTAGATAATGGTATTGATAATATACCGAGGTATCAGTACCGGTTAGGTAATTTGCAGAATTGATCAGTAGAGAAGAATGGAATAAAGAGAACTGATAACAGGAAATTATGCTATCAGTTCTCTTTATTTATTTCCAAATACCAAGATTAGAAAGTACAGATTCTGTTATTTCGGTAGCCTGACTTCCAGTTGCACCAGAAGAGGATTGAATATTTGTTGCGAAGTAGTAAGTATTATTCGATGTTTCAATGTATCCGATAAACCAGCCATTGACATCTTTACCATTGACACGCCCGGTTCCTGTTTTCCCGTAAAGAGAACCGGAAGAAGTAGTGGAAAGCAGCAGAGCTTTTTTTACTGCCTGGATATTTTTACTGTCAAAATGAAAATTATTTTGATAGAAATCCTGTAACAATTCCACCTGTTCTATGGGTGATATCTTCAGAGAGAAATCTGTCCAATAGAGATTTAGATTTGTTCCAGTATTCTGATTCCCATAGTTTATTGTCTGTAAAAATGTTCTTACGGCTTCAAAACCTGCCTGTGAATCAATTGCCTGAAAATACCAGTTTACGGAATTATGTATAGCCGAGGTTAAATCTTGATCGGCTTCCCATGAATTAAAAGGATATGGTTCTCCATTCCATGTGAAAGTGGAATGTTCTGGTGTAATAATTCCAGATTCCAAGCCAAGTAATGCATCATATATTTTATAAGTCGAATTCGGTGATACACGTGTGGAAGCATGATCCATATTATAAATATTCCATCTATCAGCAGACTGATCATATAAAACAAAACTTCCGGTGTAGTCCCCAAAATTGGAAGAAAGATTTAGCTGAGTAATATTCTTTTCGGTTGTGTCAAAATGATACCCAGTCTGATCAGAAGCATAAACAGAAAGTATGGGAATGCATCCAATGATGATAGTAGAGACGAATATGCATATAAGATATCCACGAATTTTTTGTTTAAAAGTAGGTTGGTGGAATGATGCAATATTTAAAATGCGTCCTTTTAACTGTTTTATATTTCCACTAATTCCCATAGTAAGAGGGAATGGAGACAGAGCTATTGTTTCGGCAAAGTTAATCAGTGTATTTCCATATGACTTGTATTCTGTTTCTTTCAATAATTGTAATACAGCACTGTCGCAGGCAAGTTCCCGTTCCTGTCGTATTCTTTTTAGAAAATACCAGATTAGGGGATTGAACCAGTAGAAAACATTTACTGTATTTATCAAATATCCAATTAGAATATCTTTATGCTTGTAGTGCTGCAGTTCATGAAGAAGCATATAGCGAATATCAGTTGCGCTTATAGTTCCAGCGTTAAAATCTGAAATCAAGTGAATTGGAAGATAAATGCGAGGATGCAGGAAACCAGCCAAAACAGGAGATTTCAAAAATGCTGTACTATAAATCGGAATGGTATGCTTGCTGTTCACTTCGTTTAAACATTCTATATAAAGAGCGTTTAGTTCTTCATTTTGAAGAGGTAAAGCAGAACTATGTAAGGCTTTTACTTGTTTTACTGAGCGGTAGAGAAGAAAAAACATTATGAATATACCGATACTCCAGAAAAATACAAGTAATGTGTGAATAAAAGTTGGTATTTGGGTGCTGACAGAGACAGCAAAATCATTTATTTTATCCAAATTATAACCATTACCAGAAAGAAAAGTGGTTTGAATGTCACCATTGGTACTTGAACTGGCTGTCAGCAAATGTCTCCACGATATAGAAGATGGGGCAGAGTTTATCGGTAAAAAGGGAACAATTAGAACGGCAAGAAATATAATCGAAAGATTATATTGCATACATGCGGATAATTGCCTTTGCAATAAATTTTTTAATCCCAGTAAACTACCTAAAAAAATACAAATGATGGCATTACAGAGTAAAAATCGAAAACTAAAATATATCAAAATATGCTCCTCCCATGGTTAATGATTGGAAAGAAGATTCCGTAAGCTGGCAATGTCTTCTTCAGACAATTTATCATCCTCAATGTAAGAGGCAAGCATAGAAGTGATATTACCATTATAATATCGCTTTAAAAAAGAATTACTTTCCTGCCGAATATATTCGTCTTCCTTGACCAATGGAGTATAGACAAAAACCCGGCTTTGTTTTTCATAGGTTAGTGCTTTTTTAGAAACGAGACGTTTAATCAATGTCTGAATTGTTTTAGGACTCCAACTGGAAATTTGTGTTAATTTTTCAGTAATTTCATTGGTGCTGATTGGTGCGTATTTCCAAACGATTTTCATAACTTCAAATTCAGCTTCTGAAATTTGAGGCAGATTGCTCATGTGATATTCCTCCAAATCTTACAAATGTAATAAAAATATTATATATCTTAAAAGGTTATTCTGTCAACGAAATAAAAACTTGACTTTAAATCTTACAGATGTAATAATAGATAAAAATTACACTTGTAAGATTTGAAATGTGAAAGGTTTTTATAAAAATGGGAAGGGTAGTTGTTGTAACATTTGATGAAAATGAAGAAGAAAAATTAAATGAATTATTACATTTTCTGTCTGCTAAAAAAGCATTACATTTCTCACAAAAAAATGTGACAAATGTAATGCTTTTCTTATTGATTTAAAAATTTAGTAATACTTCTCTGAAATACCTTAAGCGAACTATCAATATTCTTTTCATTTTTGTAAATATCATCTATTTCATTCTCTGCTAATGCCATAGCCTCTGGATATTTCGAGAATTTTGGATTTATCCGTCCATTCTCTATCGCATCACTTAACAAACGATTATCAATACCCCTCTCATCTACATCCATATCCTTCCGAATCATGCTTTCTGCATATCTTGATCCAGTTACATATTTCAATACTGATGCACCTTGCGAATATTCAAATATTTCTCTTTGAATTGAAGAATCCGAAGTTAACATTTTCAGAAATTCCCATGCTAATTCCTTATGTTTACTTTTATTTCCAATAGTCATCAAAAGTGCATCTACTTCTGAAGTATTATGACCTCCTGGGCCTGCCGGCATGCTTGTGCAATCCCATTGAAAACTTGTATATTTTTTTATTTTATACGGATAAGTTTTATATGTCCTGTACTCAGAAAACGCTAACGGCATAAATGCCACATTTCCCGAATCAAAATCATTTTGTGTTACTTCACGGCCTCCATTCATTTCATTTAACTTTTTCACGAATTTAACTGCTTCATTCACTTTTGTTCCCGAAAAAAAAGCTTTTTTCCCATCTTTATCAAAAAGCTCTGCACCATTTGAATATACAGCTTCTTTCCAAGTATAATTATATGTCCCAAATTGATCGATCACACCATCACCGTTTTTATCCTTTGTAATCTGATCAACAATTTGCTCCATTGTACTCCATGTCCAATTTTCATTTGGGACTTCTATTCCTTCTTGTTCCAACAATGTTTTATTTACGAACATCAAAGTCGGTACTACCTCATATGGTAACGCATACTGACTTTCATGATATTTTCCAATATCTAATACTGTATCAAAAAAATACTCCTTTTTAAAGTTCCTATCATTAGCAATCTGATTATCTAAATCAGATATAACATTTAATGACACATATTTATAAAAATCATCAGACAACACCATAAATACATCTGGTGTTTCTCCTTCTAATATTTTTCTATCTAACCATTCTGAATAATCTTCCTTTCTAATCCCTGTCTCATAATGAACTTTAACACCTGGATGTTCTTTTTCAAATTTTTTTATTGCATCATCTATTATTACATATGCATTCGCATTCTTAACATCCCAATTACTCTCAGCAAACATGCCAAATTCCAATACAATTGGTTTATTTTTTTGTCTATAGTTCCATGCAAGTATTATTAATATTATGCTCAAAAAGCAAACAACTAATCCGTATATACTTTTCTTTTTCATTTACTATTGCTCCGTAATTTTTGTTGCTACTTTATTCTGTACTGCCCAGATTGCCAATTGCGTTCTGTCTCTGAACTCTAATTTGTTTAATATCCCACTCAAATAATTCCGTACAGTACCTTCTGAAAGATTCAAATTTTCCGCTATTTCTTTGTTAGAACTTCCCCGTCCGACTTCATTAATAATTTTCCATTCTGTTTTAGTCAGATTTTCTGTTCTCTTCTGATCTACATCAACTACATAATCAGCCTTTGCCATCTGTGAAAACAATCTTACAACTTTTGTAGCAATATCTGGATTTATCATTGCCTGTCCACTATATACAGTACGTATTGCATTAGTCAATCCGTCCATCGATACTCCTTTTAAAAGATATCCACTTGCTCCCCATTTTAATGCATTATATACATACTCATCATCATCGAAAGTTGTGAGTATAATAATTTTTATTTCTGAATAATTATCTTTTATTATTTTCGTACACTGTACGCCATCCATTTTAGGCATTCGAATATCCATTAAAATAACATCCGGTCTATTTTTTCGTACACTTGCAATTACTTCTTGTCCATTTGCAACCGTATCTGTTACTTCTATTCCTTCCTTTGTATTTAATACAATTGACAAACTTTGCCTAATCAATTCCTGATCATCTGCAATCAGTACTTTAATCATATTCTTCACCCCATCTTATAGGAATTACAACATTTGTTGTAAATCCATCACTTCCATCAAACTCTACTGTCCCATTTAATAACTTTATCCGCTCAACAATATGTCTTGTACCAAATCCTTTCTTCATATCAGTACATCCAATTCCATCATCTTTGATTGAAATATAAATATCGGAATATTTCTTTTTTATAGTAATATAAACATTTTTTGCATGACTATGTCGTACAGAATTCGTCATACTTTCCTGAACAACACGATATATCGCATTTTCTTCATCTTCATCAAATTTCAATTTTTCGACATCACATTCAAAATGTATTTTTGTATTTGTTATTGAATTTGTTTCATTTACCATCTTACGAATTGCTGGTTCCAAGTTTAAACGTTCCAGAGAATCCGGTCTTAATTCACTTACTGACCTTCTTACTTCTTTTATTCCATCCCTTGTAACTTTTGAAATAAGCTCCAATTGTCCTTTCGTTACCTCAGGTGAAGTATCGATCATCGCTATACAAGCATCTACCCCCGCTGATATACCCGTTAGCGTATGCCCTAATGTATCATGAATTTCTCTAGCCAGCCGGTTGCGCTCCTTTGTTTCTCCCATTTTTTCTTTCATTACAGCATATTCCTGTAATTTTTCATTTGCCTGTTGTAGCTCTTCATTTGTCACATAGATATTCTCGACTTTAAGTGGTCGAACGTCTGCATTATATGGGAAATAGTAAAATATAATTTTTTTACCTCATCTATCGTTCCACTCTGTTCGATAATAATGAATACACAAAAAACAAAAAATAAAATAATATTTAATGATGTAAGCAAATTATATAGCCAATATAATACTTTTTGGATTCCAATATCATATACCTTTATATAATCATTAACAGAAAATATTTTCGTACTTACCGAGATAATACCGTGATTGGTTCCTATATAGCTTAGTAAAGATATCACTGCTAATACATATTTTCCTCCCATGTCTTTAATATGTGCAATGAGATTCGCAAAAACCCACAAAAGTATCCCATTATAATTAAAATCTAATCTATAAACAATAAAAAAACTTGCACAAAAATCTATAAGTAAAGTCAAATAATATACTCCTGTATTTTCCCTAACAAATTTTTCTCTGCATATAAAAGAAATTCCCATTATAGCTACTAATACCAAAATTTCTCCTACTAATGCAGAAGGGTTTGCCGGAATCGCATTGACTTTTTCTAAGAAATCACTTGCAACGTATGCATCACATATTTTTCTTGTTGTATACAAAATAAATATTGCAATTCCAATCACTGATATACTATTAAAAGCAAATATTATCTTTCTCAAAATTAAACTATAATTTTTTTTCATTATTGCCATCCTGTCATGTCATAAAGC
>ERZ827522.2593-NODE-2593-length-12130-cov-2.584845_pt1 | contig 12130 bp, 9 predicted proteins | sample MGYA00519580_ERZ827522 | MGnify/ENA primary metagenome ERZ827522 (study PRJEB31778, sample SAMEA3449340) | human gut metagenome | biome: human gut; feature: human-associated habitat; material: faeces | place: United Kingdom | collected 2010/2012 ... | reverse complement strand
AGCACGCGGAATATGCGCAATGTTTGATAGGAAGTTTACTGCCCTCCAAAATCTCATTGCGATACATATTGGTAACAGGTACTTCAGCGGTTGGAATCAAATAATAATCTTCTTCCGAAACCTTTGTTGCCAGACGAAATGCGTCTTCTTCAAATTTTGGAAGTTGTCCTGTACCAATCATAGAAGAACGGTTTACAATAAACGGAGGCATAATTTCTTCATACCCATGTTGGCTATGTGTATTTAAGTAGAAATTAATAATTGCACGCTCCAATTTTGCACCAAGATTACGGTAAAAGTGGAATCTTGCTCCTGTTACTTTCGCTGCTGTTTCCGGGTCCAAGATATTTAAATCTTTTCCAATATCCCAGTGGGCTTTAATTTCAAAATCAAACTTTTTAGGTTCACCCCATCTGCGTACTTCTACATTTTCGCTGTCGTCTTTGCCAACAGGAGTTGTTTTACTTGGTATATTCGGAATGGACAATATAATATCTGTTTGTTTTTTCTCTAAATCAGAAAGTTGACTATCCAATACTTTAATTTCATCGGATAGTTTTTTCAATTGCTCCATAAGGGCAGTGGTATCTTTCCCTTCTTTTTTCAGCAATGGAATTTGCTTTGTATCTGCATTTTGCTCTGCTTTTTTTGCTTCTACTTCCCCTGTAATCTTTCTTCTCTGTACATCTATATCCAAAATTTCATCTATAATTGCGTCCGCATCCATATTACGTGTTCTCATTGCTTGTTTTACCGCATCCGGATTATTACGAATTACTTTAATATCTAACATGCTCAATTCTCCTCTAATCAATATGTATGTTGAAATGTTTCACGTGAAACATTCTGTTTATCATTATGTATCAAGATGTAAGTTTTTAATCAATTCGGATAAATCTTCTTCACCATAAAATTCAATTTGAAGCACACCACGCTTTTTTGTTCCTTCTACGCTAACTTTTCTGCCTAAATGTTCATGAAGTGCCAATTCTACTTCCTGAAAATATTTTACTTTTGGTTTAGAAAGCTTTTTTTCTTTCTCTTGTTTTTGTTCATTCTGCGCTTTTACCAAAAGTTCCAGTTCACGAACGGAAAGTTCTTCTTTCACAACTTTCTTTGCCAGATGGAGCATGCTTTTTTCATCCTTTAATGATAACAATGCTCTTGCATGTCCGGCAGAAATATCACCATTTTTCAAAAAATCTACAACTGAACCAGGCAACTGTAATAACCGTAAACTATTTGTGATTGCCGGACGCGATTTTCCCATAGATTTCGCTACTTCTTCTTGTGTGAAACCATACGTATCAATTAAAGTCTGGTATCCCAAAGCTTCTTCCCAAGGGGTAAGGTCTTCCCTTTGTAAGTTTTCTATTAGGGCAATTTCCATGACTTCATTGTCTGTTAATTCTTTTATTACTGCAGGCACTTCGGATAAACCCGCACGTCTGGATGCTCTCCAGCGGCGTTCACCCGCTACAATTTGGTATCCTCCACCCATGAGAGGTCGTACCAATAACGGTTGTATGACTCCATGCTGAGCAATGGAATCTGCAAGCTCGGTTAAAGATTCCTCATGAAATTCTTTTCTGGGCTGTTCTCGGTTGGGTTCAATTTCATCCAAACGAAGCATGACTGTAGATGAAGAATTTGCTTCCGTATCATTTTCCGCAAAAATAGCATCCAAACCTTTTCCTAACCCACTTTTCTTTTTCACTGCCATAATAGATTTTCACCTTCTTATTACTTATTCCCACGAATCATTTCTTCTGCCAGTTCATTATAGGCTTTTGCACCTTTTGAACTTTTATCATAATATTGTATTGGCATACCAAAGCTAGGTGCCTCGGAAAGACGAACAGAACGTGGTATGACTGTTCTAAATACTTTTTTCGGAAAATATTTCTTAACTTCTTCCACTACTTGCTGTGTTAAATTAAGCCTTCCATCATACATGGTCAGAAGTACACCTTCTAAATCCAACTGTTCATTATACTGGCGTTTTACTCTGCGTACCGTATTCATCAATTGTGAAAGTCCCTCTAACGCGTAGTACTCACATTGAATCGGTACCAATAAAGTATCCGCCACACAAAGTGCATTGGTTGTGATGATTCCCAAGGAAGGAGGACAATCTATAAAAATATAATCATATTCGCTTCTCAGCGGCAGCAACGCATTTTTTAAAATAGCTTCACGTTTATCCAATGATACCAATTCTATTTCTGCTGCTGCCAAATCAATGCTGGAGGGAAGAATATCCAAACATTCAAATTCTGTAGATTGGATGACTTCTTTTGGTTGTTTTTGTCCAACCAACACTTCGTAAACAGAATTTTCCAATGTTCTTCGATCAATTCCCAACCCACTGGAAGAATTTCCTTGCGGGTCCATATCTACCAGCAAAGTTTTCTTTTGATTACTGCCCATTGCTGCAGCCAAATTGACAGATGTGGTAGTTTTTCCTACCCCGCCCTTTTGGTTGGCAATGGCAATGATTTTGCCCATGCTGTTTCCTCCTATGTAACTGATACAACCGTCAAAGTTTTATAACTATAATTGTTTATTTATTATACCATTTTTTATATAGAAGGAAAAGACCATTTTGAGGAAAAACATAAATGTTTCACGTGAAACATTTGGAAATTTATCATATATAAAAATAAACAGGAAAAAGCCGCATACAGTTTCCTGCACACGGCTTTTCCCAAAAGTTATGGAAAGAAAGAAAGGGTTCTCGTAAGCAAATTTAAATTTTAGAAATACAACGCACAAGCTGCGTGTTTCTAAAAGTGTGAAAACTACTGTCTAAATTAAGTTTAAGAAGCAGCAGTAGAAGATTTGGCTTTTGGTATTCTAACAATACACTCAATATAATCTTCCGTTTCACATTTATGAGTAACAGCATGAATACCGGAAAGTTTCATCGTTTCAATTGCATGATTAATCGTATTCATAAAAATACGAATATCTTTTACAATAAAGGTACGTTTTCCTTTACTTTTCGGCTTTACTTCAGCTTCTTTTAAGGTAAGTAACTGTTCTATATAAGCATCTGTACGCTGTACGTTATAACCATTTGTTATAATGGTATCCAACACTTTACTGCGCATTGCTTGATTTGGAATTCTCAGCAGCGCTCTTGCATGACGTTCGGTAAGACCTGCCTCTGCAATTTTTTTGCGGTCTTCCAATGATAATTTTAATAATCTTAATTTATTGGCAATGGCAGACTGACTTTTCCCCAAACGAATTGCCGCTTCTTCCTGAGTGACTCCCCATTCCGATATTAAACGGGCAATTCCCTCTGCTTCTTCAAATAACTGCAAATCCTGCCGCTGTAAATTTTCTAACATTGCATAGATTGCAGACTGTTTTTCATCACAATCATTCACAATGCATGAAACTGTTTTAAAGCCTGCAATGCGGCATGCTCTTAATCTGCGTTCTCCCGCAATTAACTCATATTGGTTTGCTCCTATACGGCGTACGGTCAGCGGCTGTAATAATCCGCTTTCTTTGATACTGTTTGAAAGGTTGTCCAATTCAGTCTGTACAAAAATTCTTCTTGGTTGAGATGGATTTGGTACAATCCTCTCTATCGGAATTTCAACTACTTTTCTCTTTTCTTGTGATAAAATCAACAAAACGCACCACCTCCAACGTGAATACAAAATTAATTTCCAAATTATTACAATTAATGTGTGTATTCAGATTATCACGGAAGTAATGCGTTTTATGTAGAAATATTAGTGGTATAAAAAAATATTTCTGTATATTTTTTTGCAATTATGTCGCTTATAAAGGCTTTTTTGCGATTTTTGAACCATGTCTCGGAAATTCTCCCGAAAACGACTTTTTACGTCTTATGATTAAAACAGCTCTTTTGCTGTCATCCGGTAATGTAAATGTTTTTACTTCTTCCAGTTCACAGCCAAGTACTTGTATTGCGTTTTTGGCGCCTTCCAACTCTTCTTCGGCATTGGGGCCTTTCATAGCCGCAAAGATACCTCCTAACCGCACAAAAGGCAAGCAATACTCACATAGTACATTCAAAGGTGCTACTGCTCTGGCTGTGGCAATATCAAATTTCATACGCAAATTTAAATCTCTGCCCGCTTCTTCTGCTCTTGCATGAATACGTTTTGTATCCAAATGCAAACGGTCGCTTACCTCTCCCAGAAAAGTCAGGCGTTTGTTTAAACTGTCCAATAAAGTCAACTTCAAATCTTCTCGATATAATTTCATCGGAATACCCGGAAAACCCGCGCCGCTTCCTATATCAATGACCTTTGCTTCCTTTTTTGGCTGAATACAGGAAAAAATAGTAAGACTATCTACAAAATGTTTCACAGCAATTTCTCTTGGCTCTTTAATTGCCGTTAAATTCATTTTTTCATTCCATTCTACCAACAATTCTGCATAAGTCTGAAATTTTTCTGTTTGCTCATCTGTTAAGCAAACACCCATTTTTTCAGCATTTTCTGCCAAAAATGCTCTAATATCTTCCATAGGTTCTCCTCTGTTATTTTTTATCTTTTTTATCTGATTTATCCTTCTCTGCAGTGCGAAAATGCTGCAATGACCTCACTAATTTTCCTTTTGATTTCACCAGAAATTTCATATTCATAGTGCGGGGTTCCGGTGTTTTATTTTTCCATTCAAATAATAATGCATTTAATTCTCCGCCCATTACAAATATAATTCCTATTAAATAAAACCAAAGCATTAACACAATAATGGCTCCCAAAGAACCATATAATACAGAATAATTGCCCATAGTAGAAACATAAAGGGAAAAAATAGCCGAAACTACCATCCATGCAATCAAACTGAATAAAGCGCCCGGAATTGCCTCACGAAATTTTACCTTTTGATTCGGTACAAACATAAACAGCAATGTAAGCACAAATAACATAGGAATGACAGGCAAAGCAAAACGCAGTATATTGGTCATGAATTCGAAACCTTCGTACTCAGGGAATACATAAATAATCAACTCAATAATTTTACCGCCGGCAACCAATACTACCATGCTCAAAGAAATCATCAGTAATAAAATAATGGCAAAGAAAATAGACATAATCAGCTTACGGATAAACGGTCTGTTTTCTTTTACATGATAAGCCACGTCTAGTCCTCTCATGAGTGAACGTACCGCTGCCGATGAAAAATAAACGCTTAATACCAATCCGGAGACCATCAGTCCCGTATTTTTTGCACCAAAGATATAGTGATAATACTCTGATATAATGCTGAGTACATCCTGAGGAATGAGTTTTTCTAAGCCCGCAAAAGATGAAATATCAATTTTCATGGCAGAAATTAATGCTGCCACAAATATAATCAGCGGCAAAAATGAAAATAGAAAATAATACGCAAGTTCAGCGCCTCTGGCTCATAATGCCATGTTCAAATACTCTGGTGATAAACATTTTGCAAAACTTGAAGAATTTTTTAAAGTTTGATTGCTTTTCTGTCGATTGTTTTTCCAAGGGTTTCCCTCCTCTCGGAAATGGCACTTTACTTTATTATGTACGAAATGTCTCCAAGAATTTAGTATACGCTTGTTGCTTGCCTTCTATACAATATTATAATTTGCTTAACCAAATCAGCAAAACAGATATATCTGCGGGACTGACACCTGAAATACGAGATGCCTGACCAATATTTGCAGGTTTCACCTGTTGTAATTTTTCTTGAGCTTCTTTTCTCAAACCAACCAATTCATGATAATTGACATCTTTCGGCAAAACCTTTTGTTCCAATCGGCGCATTTCTTCAATATCTGCTTTTTGCCGTTTGATGTAACCATCATATTTCATTTCAATTTCTGCGCCTTCAAACACAGCTTTGGGATAGTCCGGACGTTCGGAATCCACTTCTGTCAATACTTCGTAATTTAATTGGGGACGGCGAATCAAATCAATTAATTTTGTCCCTGTTTGGATTGGTGTGGTACCGCACGCAACCAAAATATCATTTACTTTTTCAGACGGAGAAATGACTGTCTTTTTCGCACGGGCATATTCCTGTTCTTTTTGGCGTTGTTTTTCTATAAAGCGATTCCATCGGTCATCTCCAATCAAACCAATTTCTCTTCCTTTTGGAGTCAATCTTTCATCAGCATTATCCTGACGCAATACCAAACGATATTCTGAACGAGAAGTCATCATACGATAAGGATCTGTTACACCCTTTGTAATTAAATCGTCAATTAATGTGCCAATATAAGAAGAAGCTCTATCCAAAACAAACGGTTCTTTCCCTTGAATCTTATGAGCGGCATTGATTCCTGCTATCAAACCTTGTGCGGCAGCCTCTTCATATCCGGAACTTCCGTTAAATTGTCCTGCACCATATAATCCAGGAATATCTTGAAACTCCAAAGTTGCTTCCATTTGTAACGGGTCTACACAGTCATATTCTATCGCATATGCACATCGCATAATTTCAACATGTTCCAACCCTTTTACAGTGCGATAAAAAGCCAATTGTATTTCTTCCGGCAATGAAGAAGACATTCCCTGCAAATACATTTCTTCTGTATCTAAACCGCAAGGTTCTATAAATACTTGGTGACGTTCCTTATCCGCAAAACGTACAATTTTATCCTCCAAACTTGGACAATATCTTGGTCCTACCCCTTCAATCTGACCACTGTAAAGCGGAGAACGATGAATATTTTCTAAAATTACTTTTTTGGTATCTTCATTTGTCCAGGCTACATGACAAGTTACTTTATTTTCTCCCGGCTCCAATGTATCATAAGAAAACGGTACCACCGGTTCATCTCCATGTTGTTCTTCCAAATTTGTAAAATCAATACTGGAACGTAACACCCTGGCCGGAGTTCCTGTTTTAAACCTGCGTAAACGCAATCCTAAATGCTTTAAAGAATCTCCCAATTGATTTGCAGGAAATAATCCATCAGGTCCACCGGCATAGTTTACTTCACCTACATAAATTCTGCCTCCCAAAAAGGTGCCTGTTGCAATGATAACTGCTTTTGCTTGATATACCGCATTCATTTGGGTAACAGCTTGCCAAGTACCATCTTCGTTTTTATCAATAGATATAATTTCCGCTTGTTTTAAATGAAGATTCTCTTGTAACTCTAATTTATGCTTCATAATCTTGCTGTATTCTCTGCGGTCGATTTGCGCACGTAAAGAATGAACAGCAGGACCTTTTCCTAAATTCAGCATACGGCTTTGAATAAAAGAGGCATCTGCAGTGCGGCCCATTTCGCCTCCAAGGGCATCTATTTCACGTACCAAATGACCTTTTGCAGTGCCGCCGATGGATGGATTACATGGGCAGTTGCCTACAGCGTCCATATTGATTGTAAAAATAACTGTTTTACAGCCAAGTCGTGCAGAAGCAAGCGCTGCTTCAATACCTGCATGACCTGCACCTATTACGATAACATCGTAAGTTCCGGCATGATAATTCAAATGGAGAGCCTCCTCTAAACTTGTAAATTTATATTAAAATATTATAACATAAAAGAAATTGCGAAGCAATTTCTTACATCTAAATGTTAAAACGTTCTTTCCAATAACCAAAATCTTAAAATTTGAAGGAGTTTCCCTCCAATTTTTGTTTTGAGATTGCTGCATACAAGCATAAATCATCCTACATCCTTCTTTATTGCTTCACTTTCATCATCCATCAAACAATATTTTGTATTCTTTCAATTTTTGATATAAACACTGCAAAATTAGACTATATATTTCCATGGAAATATATCCGATTTCTATGGAACAAACCATGTCTTAAAATAGAAAACCCCTTAAAGTGATTTACTTTAAGGGGTTTGTATTATTCAGCCATTTCCGGATTCAAAATCATAGGTTCACTTAAAACTTGTTCTTTTTCTTCTAATTGTGCTTCTTTTTTCCACATATGTTTCTTAAAGGCATATGCAATGAAAATCATTCCTGCACACAGTCCAATCATAGCTAACAATAAAACAATAACAGGAATATAGCTGTTAAATGCAGAATACAAAAATCCGAATAACGGTGTGCCAATCATACTGCCGATTGCCAATCCCATAGCAACAATTGAATAAATTGCCGCATAATTTTTTCTGCCAAACACATCACTTACCAATAATGGCCCCATTGTTCCCATAGATGCTGTCATAAATCCAAACAGAACCATAGAAATCATAACCATTACCGAACTTGTAGGGGCAATCAATAATAAAGTAAATGCTGCCACACCAAAAGATAAAGCAATCAGAACTGATATTTTAGCGCCTATTTTATCACTTAATGCTCCGAAGAACAATGCACCAATCAATGCGCCAATCATTTGTAGACTCATAGAGGTGCCACCAAATGAAAGGTCAAAGCCGTTAGAAACCACGAATGAAGAAATTAACTGAGAAAAACTTGCAATTGCTGTCAAAAGCAACATAAAGATAACCAATGCATAAAGGGAAATTGATTTCTTTGCAGATTTTACGCTAATACCTTCTTCTACATGGGAATTTTGTTGTTCAGAAGCATTTTGATTTCCCTGTTCAACAACTGCTTGCACTCCATAAGGAAGAGCGCCTTTTTTGCCAGGTAAACGGATAAATAAAAGCGCGATGATTGCTACAACTGCTACGCCAATAACACCTGTAATCCAATAAGCGTTTCTCCAACCTACATTCACAATTAAAGATGTAATTTGAGGCTGCAAGATAGCTGAAACACCACCTGAAATAGCCATCATAACACCCATAGCCAATCCGGTATTTTTCTTAAACCAGCTGTTTACAATAACAGGTCCCAGAATATGACACGGAATTGCGGTTCCAATTGCCATTGGAATGGATAATATATAAAATCCCCATACATTGGAAAGTAAACCAAAACATGCAAATATTCCGCCTTGCAGAATAACAGAAGCAATAATCAACGTTTTAATGTTAATTTTACCAATAAATCTCCCCAGTATAGGCAATGCTAACATTAAAACCAGAGAAGAAATACTAAAATATATTGTCAATACTCCCATATTTACATTTAAATCATTTGCAACAGGAGTCAAAAATAAACCGCCGCTGTTCATAAGTCCGCCTCTGGAAAAACCTAACAGCAGACCCGTCATGATTAAAATAAAAAATGCATAATGCCATTTTCTTTGTTTTGTTTGTTCCATATTCGCCACCTTCTTCTACATTCATTTTAAATTTATTGTTGTGCTTGAGCAAAAGCAACCATATCAGGAGCTGTCGGATTATTAATGTAATGACCACCCTCTACTTCTATGGTTTGACCTGTAATAAACTTAGATTCATCACTTGCTAAAAATAATACGGTATAAGCAATATCATTTGGTTCTCCATGATACGGTAACGCATTAAATTTTAGAAATAACTCTTTCATAAAGTCAGGTACATGATGGATTGCCGCAGGAGTCATAATCAAACCTGGAGCAACTGCATTGCATCGAATATTTTGTTTTCCATACTGAGCAGCTACATATCTGGTTAAAGAAACTACTCCTGCCTTACTGGAACCATAAGTGGTTCTCATAAAATCTCCGTTGAATGCTGCCATTGAAGTAGTATTGATAATGGAACCGCCTCCATTTTTTCGCATATATGGAATCGCATATCTGCATCCATACATTACGCTGTCTATATTTAATTGAAATCCTCTGTGCCATTCTTTTTCATCCATGTTTACAATATCTAAATCTGCTTGAGGATTTGTTCCCCCTACATTGTTATGAATGATATCTAATTTTCCATATGTTTGAACGGTTTGATCAATTAAATTTTTAATAGATTCTTTCTCCAAAGCATTTAAGAACATTGCGCTTGCTGTTCCCCCATTTTTATTAATTTTTTCAGCTACAGCATTTGCTTGTTCTAAATTATAATCGCCAATCATTACGCTGGCACCTTCCTGTGCCATTAATATTGCTGTTGCTTCTCCAATGCCGGAGGCCCCGCCTGTTATAATTGCTACTTTATCTTTCAATCTATTCATAAACAATGTCTCCAATCTGTTTCATAATGTCTATTTTTATAATAATAATTAAAGACATATATGTCAATAATAATTAAAAAGTTAACTAAGTTTGATAAAAAATATACAAATAATATTATTTTGTCAAAAAAGTAACAATTAAATTTAGACACATATAAATAAAAAAAGACTGCATTTTTGCAGTCCTTTCTGTTTAAAAATAACAGGATAAATTGCTATTCCTACACTTTTTAAATACATAAAAATTTTTTGTATTTAAACGAATTTTAAATTAACTTTTTTGGCATTTGATACAAATTATATACTTTTTATTTCATCGAATTTATATTATAAAATTATTATAAAAATAGAAATATTATATATTTTTATATTACTATATATCAAATTTTTTATCAATGCGTTTTGAAATAAAAAGTATATGTTTTAAACCAAATAAAAGAAATTCTACATACTTCGTATTTTGAATCAATTATTATAAAAATTTTATTATGAAAAAATTTAAGAGAATGGAGGTTGTTAAAAACATTAACTATAATACAAAAAATTATATAGAAAAGGTAGATAACTATGAAAAAAATTTTAACAGTACTATGCAGTTTTATTTTAATTACTGCAATATCTTCCAGGGTTTTTGCAAAAGAAGGTCAAAGTGATAGCTATTGGGGCAATATACCGGAAGATACAACCTTTGCTTTTGTGGATAGCAGATATTATGATGGCACAGATTATGTCAAGGTATTCAATGTGGGATTTTATTTGGGGGACTCCGGAGAATATTATACCAATGGGGATTGGACAGATTTAACCAATGTTTACAGACGAGAAGATTATTATAAAAATCAGGAGTTTATTGACTATACAAACAATGCAACACCAGGACAAGAGCCAAGACCGGAAGGCTATCCAACAAATGATGTTGGAGGAGATGCAGATGGTAAACTATCATCTTACAATGCAGGAACATATACTACCCTATCATGGTCAAACTTTTCAATGTTCGGAAGAAGAGCCAGCCAAAACTATGATACAAGTGGTGTAACAAATGTAAGTAATGTCCAAACTTATGTAGAAATTTGGAAAGTAGATCCTGAGCTTAACTTAGAGATAGATAAAGAAAAAGTAAATAGAGGGGATACGTTCACAGTTATTTTATCAATTGAAAATCACTTTAATAATATGGAAGGTTTACCTACATCAGATGAGGTTATCTTTACTGGTAGTAATGCAATCGCAGTTTCTGAAGTAAAAAAGGAAGATAATAAGTATTATCAAACATTTAAAGCTACAGAAGATTTAGACGTCCAAACAATTGACATCAAAGCAGAAGTTTCTAATGCTGCTACTAATTATAATCCAAAAGAAATTAATTTAAACTTGAATTTACCAGAAACATATAATGTGTCCTATAAATTTATCAATGGAACAAATAACGATATTTTACCAGAAGAAATAACTTCCTTACTTCCTACAGATAATACAAAATATGAATCTGGATCTAAGGTGACCGCAATCCAACCAACAGAAACAACAATCAATACAACTGACGGCATATGGACATTTAAAGGATATGAATTATCAGAGATAGAAAAAATTACTGAAGACAGTGAATTTATAGGAATTTGGGAATTTACGGAAAACGCAGACACAAATATGAATCAAACTAATGTAGATAATGGTGATACAGACAATCATAAACCAAATAATGACGAAAAAAATGATAATAATATGATTACAAACGTAAACACCGGCGATTCTTCAAATCTTATTCTTTGGAGTATCATTTCTATTGTATCAGTATTAGGAATATTAGTAACAATAATAATAAAATATAAAAAAATAAATAATCATTAAACATAAAAATGCAGGGATATTGATTATATCCCTGCATTTTTTCTTAATTATAAAGATTGTAATTTCCATCTATGCTGAATATGAAAAAGATTTTTTCAGCAATCAAAATTAAAAAAATTAATTCATTTGACCCCAGTGATATAAATAAAACAGATTTCTACTTACCCACACAGAATTGAGCAAATACAGAATCTACTACAGCTTCCGTAGCACGCTCACCTGTTAATTCCAATAATGCAGAGATTGCCCCTTCAATGGAAACTGTAACAGCATCCAAAGTCATA
>ERZ827522.2592-NODE-2592-length-12136-cov-2.721795_pt1 | contig 12136 bp, 10 predicted proteins | sample MGYA00519580_ERZ827522 | MGnify/ENA primary metagenome ERZ827522 (study PRJEB31778, sample SAMEA3449340) | human gut metagenome | biome: human gut; feature: human-associated habitat; material: faeces | place: United Kingdom | collected 2010/2012 ... | reverse complement strand
GGCGTCCATCATCAACCATGCTGTTATCATTCCCTACGGCGTGGAAGGAGACGGCTTCAAGGCCACCCGCCTGAATGAGCTGGAAGCGGAATATGCCCCGTATGGTCTGGCGCGCCAGCGGTATAAATACCAGAAGCTGCGCACCGAGCCGATGAGCCAGAATGAATTCAACACCCTGTACGAGGCATGGCAGGCCGAGCGCGCCAAAGCACTGGCTGCTGAATAATCCGATTGTAAAAGCAGGCTTTGTCCGGATGCGCCGGACAGGGCAGGCGGCCGAAACAACGGCCGCCTGCTTTCATTAGGGAACGGGTGCGCCCGTTTCTTAATGAAAGCAGTCTGTACGGCGGGCATTGTATGTCCGCCATCCAACAAAACAACCAAGTAAGGAGCTCCTGCCCATGATCCGATACTCGGCCAAACGTCTGGCGCGGTCCATGCTCACGCTGTTCATTATTATAACAGTCGTATTCTCGCTGCTGCGCCTGATGCCGGTGGAAGGCTACTTCCAGAACTATGAAAAAATGAACGATGCGCAGATCCAGAACGGGCTGCGTCAGCTCGGCCTGCTGGATCCGCTGCCCGTACAGCTGATGAATTTTTACAAGCAGGTGCTGCACGGCGATCTCGGCGTGTCGAATATTTACCGTATGAATGTACCTATTACGCAGATCGTTGCGGAAAAGGCGCCTGTTTCCATGATGATGGGCGGTATGGCGCTTTGTATCTCGCTGTTGCTGGGCCTGCCCATGGGGGCCGCTATGGCGCGCGGGAAGGGAAAGTGGTTCGATAAGATCGGCACAGGGTTCGTCGTGCTGGTACAGGCGGTGCCAAGCGCCGTGTATTATCTGGTCATCCAGCTGTACGGCACGCAGATACCCGGCTTTCCGCTCCCGATGTTGTTCCGGATGGACAACCCGTTGAGCTGGATCCTGCCAACCTTTTCCCTGGCCATCGGAAATATCGCTTATTATGCCATGTGGCTGCGACGCTTTATGGTGGACGAATCCAACAAGGATTATGTCATGCTTGCGCGTGCCAAGGGCGTTTCTTCGAAAAAAATCATGAGCGGACACGTGTTCCGTAACGCATTCGTACCTCTCGTACAGTATCTGCCCACGTCTTTTCTTATTACGTTGATGGGCTCTATCTATGTGGAGAGCCTGTATTCTGTGCCGGGAATGGGCGGCCTGCTGGTAGACGTTATCCAGCGGCAGGACAACACTGTGGTGCAGGCGCTTGTACTCATCTATGCCGCGATCAGCATTCTTGGCTTGCTGATTGGCGATATTCTGATGGCCGTGGTGGACCCGCGCATCAGCCTGAACAAAAAGGAGGGCGCGCGGTAATGGGATTGTTCAACAAAAAAAGCGTACAGCTGAGCGACAGCCTGAATCAGGCCACCGCACAGGCGCTGGACGGCCTGAGTGCGGCCGATGAGAAAGAACTGTTTGCATTCGCGGAATACCATCCCGAAGACGCGGAAAAAACCGGGTTTTCAGGCTATTCCTACTGGCGGAGCACACTGCGTGTGTTCACGCGCAATAAAATGGCGATGTTTCTGCTGGGCGTCATCATCGTTCTGCTGCTTTTTACGTTCATTCAGCCGTATCTGCCCGGACAACGTGACCCAATCGTTATTAATAACGATGAAAACGGCATCCAGATTATCAATATGAAGCCGAACAGTGAGTTTTGGTTCGGAACCAATTCCATCGGACAGGATCTGTGGAGCCGCGTTTGGAGCGGTACGCGCACCAGTCTGTTCATCGGCTTTTCCGTAGCCATGTGGGAGGTCGCTTTCGGCATTCTTATCGGCGTGCTGTGGGGTTATGTGCGCAAGCTGGATTTCTTTTTTACCGAGCTGTACAACGTTGTGGACAATATTCCGCAGACGATCGTGCTCATTCTGTTTTCCTACATTATGCGGCCCAGCGTGGGGACGCTGATCTTCGCCATGTGCCTGACGGGCTGGCTGACGATGGCGCGCTTTGTGCGCAACCAGATCGTTATCATCCGTGACAGGGATTATAACCTTGCGTCCCGGTGCCTGGGCACTCCGACGCGGCGCATCATTGTGCGCAACCTGCTGCCGTACCTGGTGTCCGTCATCATGATGCGCGTGGCCATGGCCATCCCGCTGGCCATCGGTAATGAAGTGTTCATCACATACATCGGTCTCGGTCTGCCGGTTTCTACGCCCAGCCTGGGCAACCTGATCAACCAGGGCCGCATGATTATGATGAACCCCTCTTTGCAGTATCAGCTGGTTTTCCCGACCGTCGTGCTGTGCATCATTACCGTCAGCTTTTACATCATCGGCAACGCCTTTGCCGATGCCGCTGACCCCAAAAACCATGTATTTTAAGGAGGACGGCGCAGCATGCAGGATGTGATCTTATCTGTGCAGGATCTTGAAGTGGAATTCACGCTCCGCGGCAAGACATTGCACGCCATTCGGGGTATCAGCCTCGACATCTGTGAAGGCGAGAGCCTTGCCATCGTGGGGGAATCCGGCAGCGGTAAATCCGTGTTCTGCAAAACGTTCATGGGTCTGTTGGATTCCAACGGCCGCGTCACCCGCGGCAGCATCCGTTATGGCGAAAAGGACCTTGCCGCCTTTAAAACGGAAAAAGAGTGGCTCAGCGTGCGCGGAAAGGAAATCGCTATGGTCATGCAGGATCCGATGACCAGCCTGAATCCGCTCAAAACCGTCGGCGCGCAGATCTGCGAAGCGCTGACGCTGCACCAGGGAATGAAGGGGGAGGCCGCCAAGCAAAAAGCTACTGAGATACTGGAGGATGTCGGCATCACTGAGGCGGCGCGCCGTTTCGGCCAGTATCCGCATGAGTTTTCCGGCGGTATGCGCCAGCGGGTGGTCATTGCCATCGCCATTGCATGCAACCCGCGCATCCTTATCTGTGACGAGCCAACGACGGCTCTGGATGTTACCATTCAGGCACAGATATTAAAGCTTCTGAAGGACCTGAAAGCCAAGTATAAGCTGACCACGCTGTACATCACCCATGACCTGGGCGTGGTGGCGAATGTGGCCGACCGAATCGCGGTGATGTACGCGGGCGATATCGTTGAAATCGGGACCTGCGAGGAAGTGTTCTACACGCCCAAGCACCCGTATACCTGGGCGCTGCTGTCCAGCCTGCCGCAGCTCGGCGTGCGGGGCGAGAACCTGTATTCCATTCCCGGTACGCCGCCAAATCTGTTCGCAGATGTAAAGGGGGACGCCTTTGCGCCTAGGAATCCGTATGCGCTGAAAATTGATTTTGTGGAGCGGCCGCCGTATTTTGAGGTGAGCCCGACCCACAAAGCGCGCACCTGGCTGTTGGACCCGCGCGCACCCAAAGTGGAGCCGCCGGAAAATATCCGCAATCTGCGGAGTGTGCAGGAGGGGAATGTATGACAATGGAAAACAAGCCTCTTCTGCAGGTCAAAGACCTCACAGTGACCTTTGGAGAGCGGCACAATAAGTTTACCGCCGTCAAAAACGTCAGCTTCGATATTTTCCAAGGCGAGACGTTCGGCCTTGTGGGCGAATCCGGCAGCGGCAAAACGACCATCGGCCGGACGGTCATCCGCATCAACCCGGCGGCGAGCGGCGAGATTTTGTACGATGGAGAACGCATCAGCGGCAGGATCAGCCGTGAAAAGGACAGGGAAGTCACCCGAAAAATACAAATGATCTTCCAGGACCCGATGGCCTCCCTCAACGAACGAGCCAAGGTGGATTATATCGTCTCCGAGGGGTTGTATAATCTGGGCGGACGCGTGTCGGAGGAAGAACGCCGCAAAAAGGTTGCGCAGGCACTTTCCGACGTGGGACTGCTGCCGGAATTTGCCAGCCGTTTTCCGCACGAGTTCTCCGGCGGGCAGCGCCAGCGCATCGGCATCGCCCGCGCGCTTATCATGGAACCGGAATTCATTATTGCGGACGAGCCCATCTCTGCTTTGGACGTATCCATCCGTGCTCAGGTGCTGAACCTGATGGCCGAGCTGCAGCGTCGGCGCGGGCTGACCTATCTGCTCATCAGTCATGATCTCTCGGTGATGCGTTTCATCTGCGACCGCATCGCGGTCATTCATTTGGGACGCATCGTAGAGCTTTCCAGTACGGAAAAGCTATTTGCACATCCGCTGCATCCGTATACGAGAGCGCTGCTTTCCGCTATTCCGCTGCCGGACCCTGCGGCGGAAAAACGCAAGGTCCTGGAGGTGTACGACCCGTCCTGCCATCATTATGAGGCAGACCCTCCGACATGGACGGAGATCGAACCGGGACATTTTGTGCTTGCAAATCAGGAAGAACTTGAAAAATACCGGACAATGATTTAAACTGAATGACATGAAGGACGCAACGCGGCGTTTTTCGCGCGGAGCGTCCGTGCTGAAAGCGGACAAAGCGTCCGCTTTCGGTGTTTCTGTATGCAGTTTACACAGTTTTTACACATGTTTCCGTTTGCCGCGGCTTTGCCCTCCGGCGGAGGAAAGCATGTGCCGGAGAAGTCGTAACCATTCTGAACAAGCAAAGGAGAGCTGCCATGATTATACCAAAACCGTTGTTTACAGGCGCGCGTGTCGCGCTGATCGCGCCTTCCGGCCCTGTTCCAGAAGGGCGCTTGGAGCCTGCCGTGGCCAGTGTGCAGGCACTTGGGCTGGAGCCTGTCGTTTTTCCGTCCTGTACCATGCGGCACGGTTATCTGGCCGGATATGACCGCGAACGTGCGGCAGATTTTAATAATGCGTTTTCGGACGCGAGCATCCATGGCGTTATCTGCATCCGCGGAGGATACGGTGCGCAGCGCCTGATGGACCGCATCGATTGGACTGCTATTGCAAAAACGCCCAAGGTGTTCTGTGGGTACAGTGATGTCACCATCCTGCATCTGATGCTGAATCAGCGCTGCGGCTTTGTTACTTATCACACGCCTATGCCAGCTACGGAATGGTATGCAGGTTTGGATGAATATACCGAGCGTTCACTGAAAAACGCGATTTTCGGCGTGCAGGAGCCGAATATTCTCAATCCAGACGGTATGCCGCTGTATACGATCGCCAAGGGCGTGAGCCACGGCGTGTTGACGGGCGGCAACCTGTCGCTGCTCGCCGCCTCTTTGGGAACGCCTTATGAAATCGAGACAAAGGATAAAATATTGTTCATTGAGGATATCGGTGAAACGCCGTACCGTATTGACCGCATGCTGCTCATGCTGAAGCAGGCGGGGAAGCTGCGCGCCTGCGCGGGTATTCTGCTGGGTGCGTTCACGGATTGTGCAGCACCTGACCCGGCGGAGAGCCTGACGCTGCGTGAGGTCATCACAGAATTGCTGCTGGATGAAGGCAAGCCGATCCTGGGGGCGCTGCAGTGCGGGCATATCATGCCTACGATGTCCCTGCCGCTGGGGGTAAACGTGAATCTTGACGCAACGAACCGCACGCTGCGGGTATTGGAGTATTGAATATGACCAGGCAAGAGCTTTGCGCCGCGCTGGATGCGCAGCTTGCAGCGGCGCAGGAACAGGTGTGCGTGCTGGCTGTCCCGTTGGCTGGCGGCGTGCCGTTGTATGAACGGGGCGCGGGCAGGAGGGCGGTCTCCGCGTCTACCATCAAGGTGTTCATCCTGCTGGCCGCGCTGGATGAGGTGCGGCGGGGAAGGCTCGCGCTGGACACGCCTGTGGCGGTCACAGCGGAAGACATTCTTCCTGACACAGGCGTCTTTGTGGACGGTCCCGGCATGCATCCGCTGGAGGAGCTGCTTGTGTGGATGATCGTCCTTTCCGACAATACGGCAACGAACGTGCTCATCGGGCTGCTGGGCGCCGAATGTATAAATGCGGCGGCATGCAGCGTTGGGACGAAAAACACTGTGCTGGAACGCAAAATGCTGGATTGGGATGCAGTATCAGCCGGGCGCAATAATTATACCAGCGCGGAGGACCTGCTGCGCGTGTTCCGTGCGCTGTATGCCGAAACAGTACTCACGCCGGAGCTTTGCGCGCTGGCGCGCTCGATCCTGCGCCGTCAGCGCGATACGCGGATGCTCACCCGTTACATTTGGCAGGACGTGCCCTGTGCCCACAAGACGGGTGGCCTGGACCGTCTGAGCCATGATGCGGGAGTGTTCGAGCTTCCGGGCCGGCCGTATTTCATCGCCGTACTCATTTGGGACGCACCGGATATTGACGGTGACGAGCCTCTGGCGGGACGCGTTTCGAAGTTGGTTTTCGATTATTATTCCCAGGAGGATACGCAATGAGTTTTGCTGTTGTGGTTTCTGACATCGCCCCTTTGTATACGAAGCCGGAGCCGTTGTGTGAGCTGGCAGATGAAGCGCTTTATGGTATGGTATTGGAGGTGCTGGCGCGGGAAGGGATGTATTGCCGTGTGCGTACCCATTACCGCTATGAGGGCTGGACGCCCGCGCGCTGCCTTCTGGAGGACGGCGCGCCTGCCGCACGGCTCGACACTCGACGTACCGTTGTGCGCCTTCGTGTCGTGCCGCACGGAATTCGCGCACGTCCTCGTCACGGCAGGCGTGTGGTGGGCGACGACGCGCCTGCCGCACAAATCTTAAAATATTGAGGGGCTGTTCCAAACTATTGGAACAGCCCCTCAACGGCTATTGGTTCAGCGCAGCCAACACACCATCATCACGCATTCAGCGCTTTGAAACCGATGTCGTGACGGTAGAACATGCCCTTGGTGTCGAGCTTGTCGATGATCGCGTAGACCTTGTCCTGCGCGGCCTTGATGTCCGCAGCGGAGGACTCGACCAGCAGCACGCGACCGGAGTTGGCCACGAGACCATGCTCGCCACGTGCGACGCCCGCATAGTAGACATGGGAATCGTCATCTACCGTGATCTCAGGAATCGCGGCACCCTTGACCACGTTGGTCGGGTAACCTCCGGAAGCGATCACCACGCCAAGAGTGGCATTGTCCTCATCCCACGTGAATTCCGGGGTTTCGCCGTTGAGAATGGCGTTGATGCCGGCACCGAGATCGGACGTGAGCTTCGGCAGCACCACTTCGGTCTCTGGATCGCCGAAACGCGCGTTGAATTCAATGACCTTCGGTCCGTCGGCGGTGGCGATGAGGCCGGCGTACAGAATGCCGGTGAACGGCGTGCCCTCGTCGGCCATGGCCTGAACGGTCGGCTTGACGATGGTTTCGATGGCGGTGTCGATCACATCCTGACCGATCTGCGGAACCGGGCTGTAGGCGCCCATGCCGCCGGTGTTCGGACCCTTGTCGCCATCGTAGGCACGCTTATGATCCTGCGAAATCGGCATCGGCCAGAAATCGGTGCCGTTCACAAAGCTCATCAGAGAGAATTCCTGACCCTCAAGGAAATCCTCGATAACCACCTTCGCGCCGGCGTTGCCGAAGCGGTGGTCCACGAAAATGTCCTCCAAAGCGGCGATGGCGGTCTCCTCATCCATCGCCACGGTCACGCCCTTGCCTGCGGCCAGGCCATCGGCCTTGATGACGATCGGCGCGCCATGCTCGCGCACATAAGCGGTGGAACGCTCCAAATCGTCGAACGTCTGGTACTTCGCGGTCGGAATGTCGTGACGTTCCATAAGCTGCTTGGCGAAGTCCTTGGAACCCTCGATCTGCGCGGCGGCCTTGTTCGGGCCGAACGCCTTGATGCCGGCGGCCGCGAAATCGTCGACGATGCCTTCGATAAGCGGCACTTCCGGTCCGACGAACACCCAATCGTAACCATTGTTCTTCACGAAATCGATGAGCGCCGCATGATTGGACGGGTTGAGCTGCGTGGTGCGGATGCCGTCAAGCTCCATGCCCGGATTGCCTGGGGCCACAGTGACCTCGCTGACGCTGCCGCCACGCATGAGCGCGTGGGCGATGGCATGTTCACGCGCACCGGAACCAATGACCAGAACCTTCATATTTCCTCCTGTTGTATCCCTTATGGGGAAGAGTGCCAATCTCAAGAAATAATATCGGGGGTGCCTGTTCGGCCACCCCCGTATGTTCGTTTACTGCAGTTCGACGTCCTCGCCGGTCTTCTTGACGATATTGCCCAGCACATAGCCGGCCTCGCCATTGGACTTCAGCAATTCCATGGTCTTATCGGCATCTTCGGCGCTGACGGCCAGCACCATGCCGATACCCATGTTGAAGATGTTGAACATTTCCATATGATCGATGCTGCCGGCCTTCTCGAGCACGTCGAAAATCGGGAGCACCGGCCAGGAACCAAGGTTGATATGGGCGGCAAGACCGTCCGGAATCATACGCGGAATGTTCTCGATGAAACCGCCGCCGGTGATATGCGCGACGCCCTTGACCACGCCCGCCTTGAACAGCGGGGAAAGGGCCTTCACGTAAATCTTGGTCGGAGTGAGCAGCACGTCGCCAAGCTTCTCACCGCCCAGTTCGTCCAGTACGGTGTCCACGGTGTAGCCGGCCTGCTCGAACAGGGCCTTGCGCACCAGGGAGAAGCCATTGGAGTGTACGCCGGTGGAGGGCAGGCCGATGAGCACGTCGCCTTCAGCGATGGTGGAACCGTCCACGATGGCGGACTTTTCGGCAACGCCGACCGAGAATCCGGCGAGATCGTATTCGTCTTCGTCGTACATGCCCGGCATTTCGGCGGTTTCGCCGCCGACCAGCGCGGAACCGGCCTGTACACAGCCGTCGGCCACACCGGCCACGACCTGCTCAAGCAGTGCCGGGTCGTTCTTGCCGCAGGCGATGTAGTCAAGGAAGAACAACGGCTCGGCGCCCTGGGCGGCGATGTCGTTGACGCACATGGCCACGCAGTCGATGCCGATGGTGTCGTGCTTATTGGCCAGCTTGGCGACCATGAGCTTGGTGCCCACGCCGTCGGTGCCGGAGATGAGAACCGGCTCCTTGTAGCCCAAGGAGGCCAGATCGAACAGGCCGCCGAAGCCGCCGATGCCGCCGACCACGCCGGGGCGGTTCGTGCGGGCCACGTGCGACTTGATGCGCTTGACGACTTCGTACCCGGCTTCGACGCTCACGCCGGCGTTCTCATATGCTTTTGGCATTTGGTTGGCCTTTCTACTTATTTTGGCTCCCCTCTGGAGGGGAGCTGTCGGCAAAGCCGACTGAGGGGAGGCAAGCGCCTCTGGTTCAAAGAATTGTTATTGAGTGGATTGGTGGTGAGCTATTCGGCATCCGGCTGCACGGTGTTGTACTCGTTGCCGATGTACTTGCTCTTGTACAGCGCGAATTCAGGCAGACGCACACGGTCCTCGGGCGTGAGGGACTTCAGGAAGTCGGCCTCGTAGTCGTCGAGCGCAGTGGGGTAGTCGCCGTTGAAGTAGGCGACGCACAGGCCACCGTATGGGGCGTCGGCGTTCAGTCCGATGGATTCGACCAGACCGTCGAGCGAAAGGTAGGCCAAGGAATCCGCGCCGATGTATTCACGGATTTCCTCCACGCTCATCTTGGCTGCGATGAGTTCCTTGGTGGTGGAGATATCGATGCCATAGAAGCAGGGGTACTTCAGCGGCGGGGAGCTGATGCGCATATGCACTTCAGCGGCGCCGGCTTCCTTGAGCAGCTGCACGATGCGCTTGGACGTGGTGCCGCGCACGATGGAATCATCGATGACGATAACGCGCTTGCCTTTAACCACGCTGCGCACAGCAGAGAGCTTCATACGCACACCCTGCTCGCGCAGTTCTTGCGTGGGCTGAATGAAGGTGCGGGCCACATACTGGTTTTTGATTAGACCCATTTCGTTGGGCAGGCCTGCTGCTTCCGCATAGCCGGATGCGGCGGACAATGAGGAGTTCGGCACGCCGATAACCATATCGGCCTCCACCGGGGATTCGGCGGCGAGACGTGCGCCCATGCGCTTGCGGGCGGAGTGCACGTTGACGCCATAGATATCGGAATCCGGGCGGGCGAAGTAGATGTACTCCATCGAGCAGATGGCCAGCTGCGTGTTGTTGGTGTACTGCACGATCTTGTAGCCGTGATCGTTGACCACCACGATTTCACCCGGGCGAATGTTGCGCACCAGCTCGGCGCCGACGACATCCAGTGCGCAGGTTTCGGAGGCGAGCACGTAGGCGCCGTTCTTCATCTTGCCGAGGGAGAGCGGGCGGAAGCCGTTCGGGTCGAGTGCGCCGATCATGGCGTCTTCGGTCATCAGCAGGTAGGCGAAACCGCCATGCACCGTGTTGAGCGCTTCCTTGAGCTTGTCCATAAAGGTGCGCTGCATCGAACGGCGAATCAAGTGCATCAGCACTTCGGTGTCGGAGTTCGAATGGAAGATGGCGCCTTCGTCTTCAAGCTTGCGGCGCAGTGACGGGCAGTTCGTCAGGTTGCCGTTATGGCACAGAGCCACGTCGCCGTCATGGAAGCGGAAGATGAACGGCTGGATGTTGTCGGTGCCGCCGGAACCGGCTGTGGCGTAACGCACATGGCCGATCGCTTTGTCTCCTTTCAGGCGTTCGATTTCCCGTTCGTCGCTGAACACCTGGGTCAGCAGACCCGTTCCGCGATGACCGATGAGATGACCATTATCGTTGGAGACAATGCCGGCACCCTCCTGACCGCGATGCTGCAGCGCGTGTAGACCGAAGTAGGTGAGTCGGGCGGCGTCCGAGTGGCCCCAAACGCCGAAAATACCGCATTCCTCGTGGATGTCTTCGAGTTCAGCTGACAAGCCAAAGCTCCTTCCAAAACCATGGAGACAAGGGGTTCGCTACCGTTCAACCCTACCAACCGGCGGCTACAAGCGGTGGGTCTCGGCATGGCTTGGTCGGTGTTTCAACTAGAGGTCGATAATATCGAACACTTGTTCGAAACCTATGCTATGATGATAGTTGGCAAGCATATGGTTCCGTACATGTGCGGCGGCCCTGCGATGTGATTGGTACCTCCTATTGGAAGGGTGTGGAAAAGAGGTTTCGGATGGTGGAGCGCACATATATCGCCATCGATCTGAAATCCTTCTACGCGTCATCCGAATGCGTGGAGCTGGGCTTCGACCCGCTGCGCACACACCTGGTCGTCGCCGACGAATCGCGCACCGACAAAACCATCTGCCTTGCCGTGTCGCCGTCATTGAAGGCCTACGGGCTGCCCGGGCGTGCCCGATTGTTCGAAGTCAGGGAGAAACTGCGCCAAATCAACGCGGAACGGCAACTGCGCGCGCCAGGGCATCGATTCCGCGGCACATCGTATTACGCCGACGAGCTGGAAGCCGATCCGAGCCTGGCGGTCGACGTATACATCGCCAAGCCGAGAATGTCGCACTATCTCAACGCCAGCGGAAAAATATACGGCATCTACCTGAGGTACGTCTCCGCGGACGACATCCACGTCTACTCCATCGACGAAGTGTTCATGGACGCCACGCGCTACCTGCACGCCTACGGAAAAACCCCGCACGAACTGGCACGCGACATCGTGCGGGCGATCTACAACGAGACCGGCATCACCGCCACCGCAGGCATCGGCACCAACCTGTACCTGGCCAAAGTGGCCATGGACATCGTGGCCAAACATATTCCCGCCGACGCCGAAGGCGTGCGCATCGCCCAGCTCGACGAAATGTCGTACCGCCGGCTGCTCTGGGGGCACAGGCCACTTACCGACTTCTGGAGGGTCGGGCGCGGGTACGCGAAAAAACTCGAATCCCACGGGCTCATGACCATGGGCGATATCGCCCGCTGCTCACTCGGGCGAGCCTCCGACTATTACAACGAGGAACTGCTCTACCGCCTGTTCGGCGTCAACGCGGAGCTGCTCATCGACCATGCGTGGGGATGGGAGCCCTGCACCATAGCCGACATCAAAGCGTACAAGCCCGCCGAACACAGTGTGGGGTCCGGGCAGGTGCTGACCAGTGTGACGCTGTTCGGCACCGCCCGGCTGATCGCGAAGGAAATGGCGGAAACACTGGCATTGGACTTGGTGAGCAAGGGGCTGAAAACCAACAGGGTGGCGCTCGCTGTCGGCTACGATACGGCAAGTCTTGACCCGGGGAGATTGGATGCTGGTGCGCCGATCGAGCTGAAACGCGCGGCCGAAGCCGCCGCGGCCTCCCTGGCGGAGGAGGTGGGCTTCTCCCACGCGGGAGAGCTGAATAGGGCGGCGCTGGAGTTTTTGCCCC
>ERZ827522.2589-NODE-2589-length-12165-cov-3.813625_pt1 | contig 12165 bp, 6 predicted proteins | sample MGYA00519580_ERZ827522 | MGnify/ENA primary metagenome ERZ827522 (study PRJEB31778, sample SAMEA3449340) | human gut metagenome | biome: human gut; feature: human-associated habitat; material: faeces | place: United Kingdom | collected 2010/2012 ... | reverse complement strand
ATAGTAGGATTTTTTTTACCATAAGCGTTAATCTATTAGTTAATTTTTTAAAATAAAAAGTTCACTAGCAAAGATAAACGTTTGGTGATTCATATACAAATAAATTTTTAAAATAATTTACTACTATTACACATATTCTGCGGATTAACGTCCGCCACTTACAGTTTTCCCGGCAAAGTGTCGGGCTGGTTACAGATTGTAACCGCCGGTTTTCGGTCTTTTCGGTGATTTCCGGTGATTTTCCCTCCGGGAAGGGGCGCAAGGGGCGGATGACGGCGCTTAGATGAGCTTTGTGCCGGCTTCGGGTGCATCCGGAGGAAGCAAATTGCGGTAAAGGGAGTTGATTCGCTTCGACAGACGTTCCATTTCGCCGTCGAGCTGCGAGTGCGTAATGGTGGCATAAATCTGCGTAGTTCGTATGTTTCTATGTCCCAGCAGCTTGCTGATCGTCTCGATAGCTACGCCCTGCGACAGGGTGATCGTCGTGGCGAAGGTATGGCGGGCCGAATGGAATGTAATCTGTTTCATAATGCCTATTTCGGACATGATTTTGTCGAGACAGGCATTGCACCAGCCGTTGCTCGGAAGGTCGAAGATTCGCTTGGTCCGGGTCATCGGCCTGTGCTTGAGCAGAATGTTGTAAGGCACTTCGAACAGCCGGACGTTTACTTCGGAACCCGTTTTGCGGCGCGTCGTACTGATCCACAACTGTTTATTCACCTGCTGGATATTTTCCAGCGTAAGGTCCTTCATGTCGATATAAGACAAGCCGGTGAAACAGCTGAACAGAAAGGCATCCCGGATAAGTTGTAAGGTGGGAGTGTCGCCCTCGTACTGCATCAGTTTGTTGATCTCGCTCATGGAGAGGTAATTGCGCGTTACGAATTCGCTTTGTAATTTGTAATTTGCAAACAGATCCTTGTTCATATAGCCTTTGCTGCGGGCCAGCATCAGGATGTGTTTGAGGGCGATCATGTAGATCCACGTGGTATTTTTCTTATGGGCGCACTCCTGCGCTATGTAGGAATGAAAGCCCGTAAGGAATTCGCGGTTGAGTTCCTTGAACATTAAATCCTTCCGGTTGTACTTGTCCCAGACGAAATCCGCCAGATGCCGGCATACACACCTATATTTATAATATGTGGTCATGCTGCGGCTGACGCCGACCATGCGTTTGAATTCGTCGTTGTGCTGCTTGAAGAAGGCGACCACGGTCTCCTGCTTGTGATTGCCGCCGAAATACATCTCTTTGACCATCACCGGAGTAACGAAGGCCTGCTCGTAAAAGAGCTTGTTGTAGCATCTCTCGATGTGAAATCGGATATTGGCCAGCTTTTCGTTGATTTGGACGGCCATGTTGCTCCGTCCGCAGACCCGCCCCTGTGCGGTGTCCCAACTGGCGGGAGTGACCGAGAGCCGTGTGGAAAATTGCGTCCGCTGTCCGTTGATCGTGATGCGTCCCATGATCGGGGCCCAACCGTTCCGCAGAGGCGCATTCTTCTTGATGTAGAATAGAACCTTGAACGTGTTTCTCATTGTTTTTAACAACCTTTTTCATTAACCTATACAATACACAAACCGCTTTAAAGGTAATGATTAAGTAACAACCATATGACGCAGGATTGAGTCTAAATAGCTTATTTTCCCCTTGTTGTCGTATTCGGAAGGGTTACGCTGTAGTAACAGATGTGCAACCGATACAACGTCCTGTTGTGAGACAGACGTTTGGTTATCAATTAATTAGACTGCAATTGGCAGATTTGGCCGGAGACGGGCCTCGCGTATTGATTATGAACAATTTACATTATACTAACGCGGGCAGTTGACTTTTTATTTTAAAATTAATTAAAATTAACGCTTATGGTAAGAAAAATTGTACTATCGTTAATTGCCGTATTCGTGTTCTTGGCATATGCCACGGCCCAGAATAGGCAGATCTCCGGTACAGTTTCCGATGCAAACGGACATCCGGTTGCAGGCGCGACCGTCATTGTAGATGGGACCTCTCTGGGGACCACGACCAACACGGCCGGCGAGTATACGCTTTCGGCTCCGGTGAACGGCACGCTCGTGGTGACGTTTGTCGGTTTTGAGCCGCAGCAGCTGCCTATCGCCGGAAAAACCCGGATCAACGTCACGATGAAGGAGGATGCGCAAGCGATCGACGATGTGATCGTCGTGGCCTTCGGTACGGCAAAGAAAGAGGCTTTCACCGGTTCGGCTGCCGTCATAAAATCGGATGAGATTGCCAAGGTGCAGACCTCCAACGTGGCGACGGCTCTGGTCGGCCGCGTGGCCGGTGTGCAGACCTCCAGCACGTCGGGAGATCTCGGCAAGACCCCCTCGATCCGCGTCCGCGGTTTCGGTTCGATCAACGCCGGCAAGGAGCCGCTCTGGATTGTGGACGGCATGCCCTATGAAGGCGACCTGAACAACCTGAACACGAACGACATCGAGTCGATGACCGTCCTCAAGGACGCCGCTTCGAACGCTCTGTACGGCGCCCGCGGCGCCAACGGCGTGATTATGGTCACCACCAAAAAGGCGAAGTCGGGCGACGCCGTCGTGACGATCGACGCCAAGTGGGGCGTAAACTCGAAAGCGCTGGAGGAGTACGACGTGATCACCTCGCCCGCGCAGTATTACGAGACGCATTTCAAGGCGCTCTACGGCTATTATGCGCAGACCAATCCGGCGGCGAAGGCCTATGCGCTGGCCAGCAGCGGCCTGACTTCCAACGGCACGGGCGGTCTGGGATACAACGTCTATACGGTTCCCGAAGGGCAGGCGCTGATCGGCACCAACGGCAAGCTGAATCCGAACGCGACGCTGGGCCGCAAGATCATCTACAACGGACAGGAGTATTGGCTGACGCCCGACGACTGGATCGACGAGGCTTACCAGTCGGCGTTCCGTCAGGAATACAACGTGAACATCTCCGGTGCGACGGAGCGCAGCTCGTTCTACGCTTCGCTCGGTTATCTGGACAATACGGGTATTATCAAAAGTTCGGCGCTGGAGCGCTATACCGCGCGTCTGAAGGCCGATTATCAGGCCAAGAAGTGGCTGAAGGTGGGCGGCAACATGTCGTATGCGCACTTCAGCAACAGCAACGGCAACTCGAACGAAGGATCGGCTTCCTCGACGGCCAACATCTTCGCGTTCTCTGCACAGATGCCCCCGATCTACCCGGTATACATCCGCGACGGTTCGGGCCGCATCATGGTGGACGACAACGGCTATCAGATGTACGACTACGGCGACAAGGGCAATGCGGGTCTGACCCGTCCGCTGCTGCCCGGCGCCAACGGACTGCAGACCAGCTGGCTCAACAAGAAAAAGGCCGAGGGCAACGCCTTTTCGGGCAGCGGCTTCGTGGACATCTCGCTTTACAAGGGGCTGAAGCTGACGGTAAACGGCAGCACCAACATCGACGAAACCCGCACGACCTATCTCAACAACCAGTATTACGGTCAGTTCGCCGAGGCGGGCGGTACGATTTCGAAGTACCACACCCGCGACATCGCCTACAACCTTCAGCAGATTCTGAACTACAACGAGACCTTCGGCAAGCACAACGTGGGGCTGATGGTCGGTCACGAGTACTATCAGAAAAAATATTACTACCTGAGCGGCACCAAGTCGAAACTCTTCTCCTATGACAACGAGGAGCTCGGCGGAGCCGTCGTTGACGGCGCGGGCGCCCACTCCTACATCGACGACTACAACTCGGAGGGTTACTTCATGCGCGCCCAGTACGACTATGCGGGCCGCTACTTCGTGAGCGGTTCGTACCGCCGCGACGCATCGTCGCGCTTCCACCCCGACCACCGCTGGGGCAACTTCTGGTCGGTAGGCGCCGCGTGGCTCCTCAATCAGGAGAACTGGTTCGACGCTCCTTGGGTGAACATGCTGAAGCTCAAGGCTTCCTACGGTTCGCAGGGCAACGACAACATCGGCAACTACCTCTACACCGACACCTATTCGATCGAGAACAACAACGGCGAAATCGCCGTGCTCTTCGGGCAGAAAGGCAATCCCAACATTACGTGGGAGACCAACACCAACCTGAACATCGGTACGGAGTTCGGTTTCTGGAACAACCGCCTGAGCGGAAGCGTCGATTTCTTCAACCGCAAGACTTCGGACATGCTCTTCGCATTCTCGGTTCCTTCGTCGCTGGGTTACTCGTCCTATTACGCCAACGTGGGCGACATGGTCAACCGCGGCGTCGAGGTGGAGCTGAACGCCGACCTGATCCGCACGAAAAACGTGTTGTGGAGCTTCAACCTGAACCTGACCCATGTGAAGAATGAGGTCACCTATCTGGCTCCCGAACACAAATCCACGACCGTGGAGGGCTACAAAGGCTATATCGACGGCAGTTATTTCGTCGGCGAAGGGCTGCCGCTCTACACCTATTACCTGCGTTCCTACGCCGGCGTCGATCCCGAAACGGGCGCTTCGCTCTGGTACAAGGACGTGAAGGGCGACGACGGCAAGATCACCCGGACCAAGACTTCGGACTACACCTCCGCGACCCGCTACCTGCACGACAGCGCGATTCCTTCGGTATACGGCGGCTTCTCGACCTCGGTTTCGGCCTATGGCGTCGATTTCTCGATCTCGTTCAACTACCAGATCGGCGGCAAGGTCTACGATTCGGGTTATGCCAGCTTCATGTCGTCGCCCTACGGAACCACCGTCGGCACCAACTACCACAAGGACATCCTCAAGGCGTGGACGCCCGAAAACAAAGGCTCGGACATTCCTCGTCTGCAATACGGCGATCAGTATACGACCAGCGTCTCCGACCGTTTCCTGACCGACGCGAGCTACCTGAACATCTCGAATATCAACGTCGGCTATACGCTGCCGTCGAAGATCACCCAGAAATTCGGCGTACAGAAACTGCGCGTCTATCTGGCCTGCGACAACGTGGTCTACTGGTCGAAGCGTCAGGGACTTGACCCGCGTTATTCGTTCACGGGAGCGACCAACTTCTCCAACTACTCGCCGATCCGCACTATTTCGGGCGGTGTAACCGTACAGTTCTAATCTAACGGATAAAACAGGGATTGAAATGAAAAACATATTGAAAACAACGACACTCGCCCTTGTCTGCTCCATGGCGCTCACGGGCTGTATCAAAGAGACCTTCCCCACCGACAGCGCGACTTCCGGACAGGTCAGCGATTCGCCGACTGCGGTGGAGGCCATCGTCAATGCCATCCCCGTCAACATGACTTACCCCTATTCGGTGTACGGCAGGACGAACAACTACGGCTTCGACTTCGGCTATCCGGGCATGATGTGCGCTACGGACGCCGCCACGGGAGACGTGATATGCTCCTCCGGCGACGAAGGTTCGGGATATGACTGGTTCACCTACTGGCAGTCGGGCATTCTGATCGGTCCGACGCAGACCGTATGCCGCTTCCCGTGGAACTGCTACTATACGTTCATCAAATCGAGCAACGACGTGGTCGGCCTGCTGGCGGGCGTGGAACTTTCCGACGCGCAGAAAAGCTATCTGGGCTTTGCCAAAGCTTATCGCGCCCAGCTCTATCTGGATCTGGCCCGGCTGTACGATCCGCTCGACAACAAGTACACCGACGTTTCGGGCGTCAAGGGGCTGACCGTCCCGATCGTGGACGAGAACACCACCGAGGATATGGCCCGCAACAATCCGCGCGTGACGCGCGAGGCGATGTTCGAATTCATCCTCAGGGACCTCGACGACGCCGAGGCGCTGCTGGCCAACTACACCTCTTCGTCGAAGACCAATCCGAGTCTGGCCGTGGTCTACGGCATCAAGGCGCGCGCTTACCTCTGGCTGGGCGGCTTCGATTCGTCGAAGTATGCCGATGCCGCGACGTATGCCCACAAGGCCATCGACGCCTCGAAATGCACGATCATGACCGAAACGGAGTGGCTGAACCCCAAAACGGGCTTCAACAAAGCCAACAATTCGTGGATGTGGTACCTCCCGCAGTCTACCGAAGGCATCGCCAACCTCGTGAATTTCGCGGCATGGCGTTCGAGCGAGGCTACGTGGGGGTATGGCGGCAAATACGTTTTCGAAGGCGTTACCAGCAATTTCTACAACGAAATATCCGACACCGACTGGCGCAAGCGCGCGTTCGTGGGGCCTGACGCCAAATATGCCGATTACAGCGACATTACCAACCTGACGGCGGCGCAGTTCGCCAACCTCCCGGCCTATGCGAACCTGAAATTCCATCCCGCCGAAGGCGAGACGGCGACCTATTCCGTCGGCAACGTTACCGATATTCCGATGATGCGCGTCGAGGAGATGTACCTGATCGAAGCCGAGGCTACGGCGCACGCCGACGCCTCCGCAGGTCTCCAGCTGCTCAAAACCTTCATGGCCAAGCGCGACCCGGAATTCAGCACCTCGGCCGTGTCGTCTGCCGACGTCGTGGAGGTGATTATCTGGAACAAGCGTATCGAACTATGGGGCGAAGGCGTCGTATTCTACGACTTCAAGCGTCTGAATTACAGCCTGAAAACCGGCTACGTCGGCACGAACGTACCTTCGGACTGCCGCTTCTCGACCGACGGCCGCGCGCCGTGGTGGAACTTCTGTATTCCCGAAACGGAGACCCAGCAGAACACCGCGCTCGAATCGCAGAACAACCCCAATCCCGTGGGAATCATCGATCCGTGGGTGCAGTAACGTAAGTTTTCATGGATGATTTAAAACCGAAAAACATATGAAAGCAATCAAATATTTCTTATACGCGCTTATTGCGACTTTCGTGTTCGCAGGGTGTTCCGACGATCCGACCTACACCCGCGGCGAATCCGAGGCCGACGGCTGCTATGGGGTTTACTTCCCCTCGCAGGACAACGCCGCGGACCTCGAACTCGATCCGGCCGATCCGACGGTACTGACCTTCACGGCCATGCGTACCAACGACGCCGATGCCATCACGGTTCCCGTGACCGTTACGGGCAGTGAGGACGCGATCTTCTCCGCTTCGGAAATCTCGTTCGACGACGGGGCGACGGAAACGACCTTTCAGGTCTCTTTTCCCGACGCCGAAATCGGTACGACCTATTCCTGCAACATCCAGATCGAAGACAAGAAATACGCCTTCATCTACGGTGAAAAGGCTTCGGGCGTAAGCTTCTCCGTCACCCGCGTGAAATGGAACCTCGTGACCGGGCCGAAAGGCGAGACCAAGGGCAAATGGCGCGACGACATTCTCAGTTCCGCCTACGGAATTCCCAACCGTTACGGCGAAGGCGAGGTGGAGATCTACGAACGCGACGACAACCCCGGCTACTACCGCATCAGCAACGTCTACTCGGCGGAGTATCTGGCTTCGCTGCTGAACATGTCTCCGTCCGAAGTGTCGGGCAACCGTTCGGACGTCATTACCTATATCGACGCGACGAATCCGGATAAGGTCTGGCTGCCCGAACAGTCTACGGGCGTGTTCCTCAACAGCGGCGACGGTATCGTCAGCTTTGCCTCGCAGGTGCCGGAAAACGGATTCAACGGCAGCGGGTACGGCACCAACGTGAACGGAGTCATCACATTCCCGGCCAAAAGCGTACTGCTGATGTTCGGCGATGACGGCTGGTATGTCGGCAACGCCGGCGGCATGCAGCGTCTGATGCTGCCGGGAGCCGAGGAGTACGACTACTCGCTCGCCCTGACCGACAGCGAACCGGCCGACGGCAAGGTTGAGATCGCAGCCAAACTGGGCGCCGACGTCGCCAAGGTGAAATACGCTTTCTTCGAAGGAGTCTTCGGCGACGCCATCGCCAAGGCGAATTCGGCGGGCATCGACGCGGGAACGGTCGAGTCGAAGGAGATCACGGCGGACGGAACCATCGTGGCCCAATTCGAAGAGACCGGCAAATACACCGTCGTTGCCAACATTTACGATGAGGCGGGCGAGCTTCAGGGCTACGAATTCCTGTCATTCGGCTACGTCAAGGCCGGCGACGACAAACCCGTCGTGCTGAGCGTCCGTACGGAGCTTACGTGGGAGTTCGAAGCGCAGGGACACACTCCCGAAAACTCTATCCGCTCCATTATATTCGGTGAAAATATCGAATCGGGCTACATGGGACTCTTCAAGAGTGCCGACCTGACCGGTAAAAGCAGCGAGGACCTGATTGAAATAGCCAAAACGTCCGGCAAGGCAATTACGGCTGAAGAAATTGACAAGATCAACGACACGGGTCTCTCGCTGCTTCATAAAGGCTTGAACGCCGGTACGGATTACGTGCTGCTGGTGTGGGCTTACAACGGCTATTACGGCAAACTGTACAGCGTGCAACAGACTACGGCAGGCAAACCGGATCCGCTGCAGATCCACTATACGTACGACGATGTCGAAAACGGCCTGACCAAGGCGGGCTACTGCGGAACGTGGGATTATTATGCGGTCGATGCCTATGACAAGACCGGCAACACCTCCCGTCAGTACTTCGGACAGGTAGTCGTCGAAGACGGAGGAACGACTTCCGGATATGCGGATTTCGACAACGTATTCAGCGACTACGTGAAGGTGTCCGGACTTACGGGCGCTCCTCAGGCGTTCAATGCCGGCGAATCGCAGTATATGGCGTGGAGCGGCGGCCTTCTCTACGTACTCGCTCCGCAGCTGATCGGCAACGTGACGCTTCAGGGAACGGATTACTTCGTGAACGTGGCTTATACGGCCGAGGGTGACGACGGAGTTTACAGCGGACGCGGCCTGCTTCTGGGCGCGCCGGTGGCCGACGGACTGGTGGCTTTCGTGCCGAATCCCCAGCTTCAGGCGTCGAACAATCTGACGTTCACGGGTATGTGGTTCGGAATCTATGCGGACTACGATCCTGCGACGAACAAATTCTCCGGCGGCGAAGGAGGCATCGTCTTCCATGAATGGCTGCTGCTCGCAGACCCGGATTTGTATCCGACCGCCGATATGGCTTCCGTGGTAAAGGCGCTCTCCGTGCAGCCCGGCAATTATGTGGAACTCCGCGGGCCGGAGCTTGCGAAAGTAATTGTCGGCGAAAACAGAATGCCCGCCGACCGCGGCCGTGAGTGCGAAATCGTCGGCATGCCCGCTTTGGGCGCCGCCAAGGCCAAGGTGGAATTCCGTCAGGGAATCGCCGCCCGGAGTGCGGACTTCACCCGCAGGACCGGCGCGAAAATAACCGAATAAAAAACTGTTGTTCGGACAGTACGACTATCACCGGGGAGCCGGCCCGCGAGGCCGGTTCCCTTTTTAAATTCACCTACCATGACTGACAAGAAAATTTTACTGCTCGCGCTGCTGTTCCTTGCGGGCTGTGCCTCGGACCCGATGGAAGAGAGCGGCGGCAAGGAGGCTCCGGCGGCCGCCATGCGCAAAATCGTCAATGCTCCCGCGAATGCCGCGCGGGGCGAACTGCTGATCTATTTCGACGGCGATGCCGTCGGGGACGTCGAACAGACCGCCGCCGCTGCGGCGATTACGCGTACGGCGGCGACGCGCTCCGGGATAGCACCCGTGGACGACATCTTCACACAACTGGGCGTCACTTCGCTGCGCCGCGTATTTCCCTGCAATCCGGCCGCCGAAGAGCGCACCCGCGCGGCGGGACTGCATAAATGGTATATCGTAACGTTCGACGAGGAAGTCGATCTGGACGCAGCGGCACGGCGGCTCGCCGCCGTTTCGGAGGTGAGCTTCGTGCAGTTCAACACCAAACTGCAGCTGGCTTCGGACAACAGGGCCTGTCCCTACAGGGGCGGTTCGGCGGCGACGCGCGCCGCCGCCGGAGGTTTCAACGATCCCGGCTACAAGGACCAGTGGCACTACAGCAACAACGGCGATAGGATATTTGCCGAAACGACGCGCGCCGGAGCGGATATCAACGTGGAGGAGGCGTGGAAACTCGCCGCGGGCGATCCGTCGCTGACCGTGGCGATCGTCGATCAGGGCATCAAGTACTCGCATCCCGATCTGGCGGCCAACATGTGGATCAACAAGGCCGAGCAGAGCGGTACGACGGGCCGCGACGACGACGGCAACGGCTATGCCGACGACGTTTACGGCTACAACTTCGCGCTGGGCACGAGCCGGCTGACATGGGACGTCGAAGCTTATGACGACAAAGGCAAGAACGTCGGCGATTCGGGCCACGGCACCCACGTCGCTGGTACGGTGGCCGCCGTCAGCAACAACGGCGTCGGCGTGTCGGGCATCGCGGGAGGCACGGGCAGGAACGACGGCGTGAAACTCATGTCGTGCCAGATATTTTCGGGCGGCGAGGGCGGTTCGGCCGCCGTTTCCGCCGAAGCGATCAAATACGCCGCCGACAACGGGGCGTCGATTCTCCAGTGTTCGTGGGGCTACCCGGCCGGAGCGGTCACGACCGACAACGCCTACGCCAGCGGAGCGCGGATCGAAAAGCAGGCGATCGACTACTTCATCGCGACGAAAAACAACGCTGTTCTCGACGGCGGACTTGTGATTTTCGCTGCGGGCAACGACGCCAAGGCCATGTCCGGTTATCCGGGCGCTTACCGCGATTACATTTCGGTCACCGCCTTCTCGCCCGACTATCTGCCGGCCTACTACACGAACTATGGTCCGGGCTGCAACGTCGCGGCTCCGGGCGGCGACGCCTATATCTCGCCTTCGGGAAGCAGCGCCGCGCAGGTGCTTTCGACGCTTCCGTCCGAGCTTTACCAGTCGGATTACGGCTATATGCAGGGAACCTCGATGGCCTGCCCGCACGTATCGGGCGTCGCCGCGCTGGGGCTCTCCTATGCGCTGGCCAAAGGGAAGCAATATACGGTGGCCGAATTCAAATCGATGCTTCTGACTTCGGTGAACGACATCGACACCTACCTCGACGGCACCAAACAATCCCTGACCACCATGCAGCTGCGCAACTACCGCAAGCAGATGGGTACGGGAGCGATCGACGCCTACCAGCTTCTGATGCAGATCGAGGGCACACCCTGCCTGAAAGCGAAAGTCGGCGTACAGCAGCAGCTTTCGCTCGACAAGTACTTCGGCAAGGCTTCGGCGAACCTGACCTATCTCGGCGTCGAGATCTCGCAGGCTGACAGGACCAAGCTCGGTATTTCGGCGGAGCCGACCTTCGTGTCCGGGAAACTGAGGCTGCACTGCACCAAGCCGGGCGTGGCCCGAATAACGGTCAGGGCGGTTGCCGGAGGCAGCGGTCTCGGCACGGGGACATCGATGGGCGGCATGGAGATCGCCAAGGAGTTCGCCGTCATCGCCCGCGCGGTACAGACCGAAAACGGAGGTTGGTTGTAATATAAACGCATGAAGATTATGAGAAAGACTATCTATATCGTACTGGCCGCACTGGGCTTGTGTCTGTTCGCCGGCTGCGGATCGTCGGACAAGGAGAAGGTGTCGCCGCTGGTAAAACAGCTTGCAGGCGAATGGCAGCTCAAAACGTGGAACGGCGAAGCTCCGCGGGATTTCGATGCCTATGTCTCCTTCGGCGCGGACCGTTCGTTCGAAATATACCAGCGGATCGAGCAGGTGGGCTACCAGAAGTATTCGGGAAAATACGAGATCAGAAACGGGATGCTCGGCGGCGTATACAGCGACGGCAAGCCGTTCGGCAGCACTTACGACATCACTTTCGACGAGTCGGGCAATACGCTGACGCTGACCAGCGCCACGGGCGTCGCCGAGACGGGCGTTTATGTGCGCGCCGCGATTCCCGACGGGGTCAAAAACGGAGCGGCCGTGATGAAGAGTTCCCGGACGGTTCCGATCCGGCTTTTATAGAACATCGCAGGCGGGATCGCTCCCCTCTGGCGCCATGTGCGGCATCGTTAGATGCCGCACATTTTTTATGCACTTTCCACCCGGTTTCCGGCTCCGGTTTCAGCCCGCAAGCATCCCGGAAAGGTTATACTCTGGTAACGTTCTTACCTGTTCGGTTATTTCCAATCAGCTGATCTTTAGTGAGTTGTTTGGCGTTTTCAGGTGACCGTATAGTTGCAAAGGTGCCTGCGTTCGCGCCTTTTTCCGGCATCGAAAATCGAAAACGGCACTGAAGATCAAACCATTGGGGATATCTGCAAACCCGAATAGAGGATGCTGGCTTTCTATTTTAAAAAATTAACTAATAGATTAACGCTTATGGTAAAAAAAATCCTACTAT
>ERZ827522.2582-NODE-2582-length-12204-cov-3.326117_pt1 | contig 12204 bp, 10 predicted proteins | sample MGYA00519580_ERZ827522 | MGnify/ENA primary metagenome ERZ827522 (study PRJEB31778, sample SAMEA3449340) | human gut metagenome | biome: human gut; feature: human-associated habitat; material: faeces | place: United Kingdom | collected 2010/2012 ... | reverse complement strand
CACCAGATTCGACAAAAAATCCAGTGAATTTATTGTGAACAAAAAATGTACGAATCGAGATTGAAATGTGAATGTATGGAAGATTTAACGGAACATCATGTTTTGTGTGAACGGGATATGTTATGATAAAAAGAAAAACACAATTAAAGTTTGAAAATTCATAGGATAGATAACAAGAAACAGAGGATGAAGTTAAATGGGTTTAAATATAGGCAGACTTTTATATGGGATACGAACAAAATATGAAATGAATGTAAAGGATATTTGCAGAGGAATTTGCAGTCCATCGTCATATTGTATGTATGAAAATGGTGAGATCGTACCTGATATTTTACTTGTAAATATGTTTTTGGACAGGATGGGATTTGGAATATTGGGATTGACGGCTTATATTTCTGAAAAAGAAGTAGTTTATTTTAAATGGAAAGAAAGTACCAGAGCGTGTATTCGAAATGAAAACTATAAAAAACTGGAGATGTTACTGGAGTATATGCCGACCGGAAATGTTTCACTAAATAAGAAGATCAGAGAACAGTATGCGTGGTTCGTGAAAGGGATTGTGGCTGAGAAAGATACTGAAGATTTAAAGAAAGCAACAGAATGTTATGAGAAGGCATTGGAATGTACCTGCGATTTTTTAATAAAATCACAGAAAATAGAGGGAGCTTTCAGTGTAAGAGAGATAAATATTTATGCTGTATATCTGAATTTGTTATGCAAAGTAAATCCAAAGGAAAAAGAAGAAGCTATTTCAAGACTGTATCAGCTAATGCAGTATGTTAATGTTCATTATGTAGAAGAACAGCAGAAAGTAAAGATATATCCGCTTCTTGTCTGTCTTTGGGGAAATCTTGTCATAGAAGGGAAAAATACAGAAGGCTCATTTGAAATATTCGAAAAAACACTTGAATTATTACGAAAACAAAAGTCATTGTATTGTTTATTGGAAATTATGCGTCTACATATTTTGGCTGGTTTGAAAGAAAAGCGGGATATGAGCAAAGAGCAGGAAGATATCAGAATATTACAGAGTTTTTTTGATGAATTTGGGTGCGGAAGCCAGATTCACATATATGAACCACAGACAGAAGAAATTATGACAGAGTTTGTGGGACATTATCTTACAACAGAAAGAAAAAAAATAAACTATACGCAGGAAAAATTAAGTGAAGGCATTTGCAGTGTAGAAAGTTATTCACGGATTGAAAATGGTCGTAAACCGAGCTGGAAAAATTATAAAGCACTGGCAGAGAAAATAGGTGTGGAAAATCGATATTATGTGGAACTGCTCAATACAGGGAAGATTGAGGCGTTACTTCTGAGGAGAGAGATTTCACGTATTTTATTTTCCGAGAAAAGCATGGATAAAGTGCGGGAAAGTTTGGAAAAATTAATGGAAATACTTGGAGAAGATGAATGTGCACAGAATAAGCAATATTTAAAATTTATCGAAATATGTATAGAAAAGGAATACAGTCATATGTCTGAGGAAATATGTTGTGAAGAGTATAGAAAAGTCTTAGCATATTCTATGAATGAAAATTTAATAGGTGAAAAAAAGCATATCTATACAAAAGTTGAGATTAACCTAATCAACCATATATCTGTCTGTTTAGCAAAATCTGGGAAAAAAGAACAGGCAATGAGATTGATTAGAGCATTTTTGGAAGATACGGACCAGATGAAAGAAGATAAGTATCATGAAACAAAATTGGCAGAGCTTAATTATGGAAGGTGGTTATCTGATAGTGGTGAGTACTCGAAAGCAGACAGCATTTTCATGGATGGAGCAAAGCAAATTATGGAAAGAGACAGGGCTGAATTATTGGATCAGTATATTGGAGAAATTGCGTATAATAAATATCTGATGAATGGTTCTGAAAAGAATGAACAGATAAAAAGGTATTCATTATACGCATTGGTACTGAGTAAATTATTTGGAACAGATAGAATTTATAAAAATAGTTTTAATTTCTTTGAGAAAATAAAAGATGAATAAATTTTATATATCGTCATTTTCAGTTTCACCATGAAGTGAAGTCGGGGCAACAGGTGAAGTAGAAGCAATAAAGGTGTATTTTCCGAAATTCACGGTGACAAGTAATAATAATAAAATAAATAAAGTTTTGTTTTTTTTCATATGAATTCATTCTCCTTTTCTTTTGAATACACTCATTTTAGGTGCAAGTAGTACAAAGTAACATGACGTTTTATTGAAAAAATATTTTTTCAGTAAAACGTCATGTTATTTTGAGAGTAATATAGATATTATAAATATACAAATATTTAATAAAAGGGAAGGAGGAAAATGGGGTTAATTGATACTGTAGTGACACTACCATTAATATTTAGGAGGATAATGTATGAGTATATTCACAACGACCATATATGGTGAAAAAATGAGAAAAAAACAAATATATGTGACATTATGCCTCATTGCATTGGCGATGCTTGGAATGTGTTTCTTTTATTTAAAGAAAACAGGATGGGGAATGACAGGTGACAAAGCATGGAATGAATTGTTGGATCTGGATAAAAATGTGACATTGGAACAACTTGAGGCAAAGGGATATATAAATGTAACGGGATGTCTGGATGAGGAAAACGAAACGATTAGTGAATTTATCGATAATGCAGGAAACAGGCGTCCGGCTGTTCTTAGACTTACAAGCAATGAGAATGATGATTTGTGTGCTAAGATACTGTTATATGATAAGGATTATAATTTTATTCAGATGTGGACGATGTATCCTAACAGACAGCAGGCTGTAGCTCCGGGAAAATGTTTTTCAACGGATGTGGTTTCAAGTGATAAAGATGGAGTTGTAACAGTAACATTAAAAAATATCCAGAATCCAACGGTTCCGACAGAAGAAATACTGCAGGATGAAATGCTTTATAAATGGAAAAAATAAAATTGTCAAAAAATTAACAAAACAGCTTGTTTTTTTCATGTTGTGTGATAGAATAAAAAAGCAATTGAATAATGAGAGGAAAAAGCAATTCGAAGAGGAGAAGAGCAAATTATGAAAAAAAGATTACACATTCTTTTCATGGCACTTCTGGCAATGGCTGTACTGGGCGGATGTGGCGCAGATGGCACAGGAGAGTCTTCGGAGGATACTTCCTCTAAGGAGCAGAATGTACAGGAGACAGAAATCAGTGAAGGACCTGTATACGGCGGCTCCGTTGTTGTAGGCATACAGCAGGATATTGACAGTCTTGACCCACATAAAGCAACTGCGGCAGGAACTAAAGAGATTCTGTTTAATGTTTTCGAAGGTTTGGTAAAACCAGACGAGAACGGTAACCTGATTTGCGCTGTAGCAAGCGATTACAGCATCTCAGACGATGGATTAGTATATACTTTTACATTGAGAGATGGTGTGAAGTTTCATAATGGTAACGATGTGACATGTGAGGACGTGAAGTACTCATTAGAAAGAGTGGCAGGTCTTTTAGATGGAACACCATTGGTAGCAACTTTACAGACAATTCAGGCAGTGGATATTTTAGATGACAAGACGGTCCAGGTGACAGTGGATACACCGAATACAGAACTGATCTACAGTTTTGTAACTGCAATTATTCCTGCAGGAAGCGGAGAAGATGCAGAGGCGAATCCGGTTGGAACAGGACCGTTTTCTTTTGTTTCTTACACTCCGCAGGAGGGAATCGTTCTTGCAAAGAATGAGAATTACTGGCAGGAAGGACTTCCTTATCTTGATGAGGTAGATTTTAAAATTGTGGGAAGTGCAGATACTGCATTGTTGGAGCTTCAGGGTGGAAGCATTGATATTTATGCATACCTGACAGATTCCCAGGCGAACGAGTTAAAGGACAGCTTTAATGTGATCTCATCCCCATCCAATGTTGTGCAGGCATTGTTCTTAAACAATGACTACGAACCGCTTTCTGACGTGAAGGTACGTCAGGCGATCTGCTACGCACTGGATAAAGATATGGTGAATGAGTTCGTAGCCGGCGGAAACGGAACACTCATCAGCTCCGCAATGCTCCCTACATTAAAAGATTACTATGAGGACTTAAATGATCTTTATGGTACTTCTGCAAATGTGGAAAAGGCAAAAGAGCTTCTTACAGAGGCAGGATATGCAGATGGATTTGATCTTGCGATCGCAGTTCCGTCTGTTTATGAGTTCCACATGCAGACCGCAGAGGTTGTGGTAGAACAGTTAAAAGCAGTGGGAATCAACGCAACGATTGATGCTGTAGAATGGAATACCTGGTTAGAAGATGTTTATACCAACAGAGAGTATCAGGCAACGATCAGTGGTATCACATGCAGTGACCTGACACCGGGATATCTGTTGAACCGTTTCCAGACAGATTCGAAAAAGAACTTTGTGAACTTCAAGAGCACAGAGTATGATGAACTCTGGAAAGCGACACAGGCAACACAGGATGCAGCAGAGAAGGCAGCAGATTATAAGAAGCTTCAGACGATCCTTGCCGATGAAGCAGCCAGTGCATTTATCCAGGTTCCGGCGAATACAACAGCATTTAACAAGAACCTTGCAGGATACAAATTCTATCCGATTTATGTACAGGATATGAGTACAGTTTACTTTGTAAAATAAGACGGACACAAAAAATAGTGCCGTTATCATCTGATCAGAAAGGAAAGCAGACACATGAAATTTTTAATAAAAAAAATATGCACTCTCATTATGACATTGTTTCTCGTTTCAGTAGCTGCTTTCCTTGCTTTTCAGGTAATTCCGGGAGATGTGGTACGTTCCATATTAGGAACGGAGGCAACACCGGAGAGAGAGGCACAGCTTCGAGAAGAGCTTGGATTGGATAAACCACCGGTAGAACGGTATATTTCCTGGGCAGATGATGTGCTGCACGGGGATTTTGGCGTGAGTTACCGGTATTCCAAGAATATGAATGAAATGATGCCCGTGAAGGAATTGATAGGAGATAAGCTGCCGGTGACACTTTATCTGGCAGTGATTTCATTTGTCATGATCGTACTTGTGTCAATTCCTTTGGGGGTATTGTGGGCAAAATGTGGAAGCAGGTTCTTAGATGCAGTCTTTGGAGTCTTAACGCAGGTCACGATGGCGGTTCCATCATTTTTTCTTGGAATTTTAGTGACTTACCTGTGTGGCATTGTATTAAAATGGTTTGTACCGGGCGGGTACATAAGTTATCAGGAGAATATGACCGGATTTTTAGCATATTTACTGTTCCCGGCGATTTCGATCGCTTTACCGAAAATAGCGATGACTGCACGCTTTTTGCGTAATTCCATGTTGACGGAGATGAAGCTTGACTATGTGCGGACTGCTTACAGCAAGGGCTGCAACAGGAATCAGGTCATGTTCGGCCATGTCTTAAAAAATGCCATGATGCCGGTCATTACATTTCTCGGCATGATGATCGCAGAAATTTTGGCAGGAAGTATCGTGGTAGAACAGGTGTTTGCACTGCCTGGGATCGGCAGGCTTCTGATCAGTTCGGTCGGAACAAGAGACCTTCCGGTTGTGGAGATTTTGATTTTGTACATTACATTCGTGGTGATTTTTGTTTATTTTATCGTGGATATTCTTTACCGGGTGATCGATCCGAGAATCCGCAGGAATCAATAGAATGAGTAAGACAGAGCCATTTTCTCACAGAGAAGGAGAAGATGCTGTGTGGAATGGACTTGTAATACGGAGTGTGGAAACCTATGGAAAAAAATAAAAGAAAAAAGTGGAACGGATATCTTGCAGCAGGCCTGTTTATGACAGGTCTTGCTGTGTTTTTGGGGATTTTAGGATATTTCTGGACACCATACAGTACAACTGCCATGTCGGCGGCAGAGAAATTTACAGCACCTTCCATGCATCATATTTTTGGAACAGACAATTTCGGAAGGGATATTTTTTCAAGAGTGATGCAGGGATTGGGAACAACGCTTGTGATCAGCACATCGGTCGTCCTTTTTTCAGCTGTGGCAGGTGTTTTGTTAGGAGCATTTACCGGATATTTCGGAGGCATTTTAGATGAGATCCTCATGCGTATCACGGATGCGGTGAACGGATTCCCAAGTATTCTGCTTACGCTTGTGATCATATCTTTACTTGGAAAAGGCAGGCAGAATGTGATCATCGCACTTGGGATCGTATTTATCCCAAGCTTTGTGCGGATTGTCCGTGGAGAGTTTTTACGTCTTCGTGATGCGGATTATATAAAAAGAGCAAGGCTGATGGGAGTAGGCAGACTCCGGATTCTGTTTATACATATTTTACCTAATATTTTTTCCGTGCTGCTTGTTTCGGTGATGATCGGTTTTAATAACGCGATCCTTGCGGAGTCCGGTATGAGCTATCTTGGAATCGGAGTACAGGCACCGGATGCGAGTCTTGGCATGATGCTGTCAGATGCACAGGGATATTTGCAGACCGCACCATGGTATGCACTATTTCCGGGACTTGCGATCGTATGGATCGTGCTTGGATTTTCACTGCTGGGCGAGGGTATCCGGAAATGGGATGGGAGCAGGGCAGAGTAGAGGCTGTGTGGTAGAATGAATGACAGACTGGGGATAAGTATATGAAAGTGGAACAGCAAAAAGACAGCAAACAGAAAAAAATCGTTCAGATAGAAGATTTATCCGTTTCTTTTGATGGCATGGAAGTTGTTAAGCATGTAAATATAGAAGTGAACAGTGGTGAGATCGTAGGAATTGTCGGAGAATCAGGATCCGGAAAATCAATCACCTCACTGACACTCATGGGGCTTCTGTCAAAGCAGGCACAGGTGACATCCGGGAAAATAATCGTGGATGGGGAAGTATTAAGAGAAGCAGACAGACCGTTTGATGAGAAACTGTACCGCAGATTTCAGGGAAGCCGGATGTCCATGATATTTCAGGAGCCGATGACCTCCTTAAATCCGACAAAAAAAGCCGGTGTCCAGGTGGATGAGATCGTAAGGCTTCATACGGATCTTGAGAAAGAGAAGCGTTACGAAAAAGTACTGGAAACTTTTCAGGCAGTCGGGCTTAAGGATGCGAAGAAGGTTTATGACAGTTATCCGCACCAGCTGTCCGGAGGCATGAGACAGCGGGTGATGATCGCCATGGCGGTGATCCTGCATCCGGATCTGATCATAGCAGATGAACCTACGACGGCATTGGATGTGACGATCCAGACACAGATCGTGGAATTGTTAAAAGACATCAACAAGAGTGAACAGAATGCCATGCTTTTTATCACACATGACCTGAATCTGGCAAGACGTATCTGCCATAAGGTCGTTGTCATGAAAGACGGAGTTGTGGTGGAAGCAGATGAAACAGAGAAGATTTTCATGCATCCGAAGGAAGCATACACAAGAAATCTGATCGAGGCAGTTCCTTCCAGGTTAAAGCCGAGGGTTTCCGTAAAGAAAGAGAGCAATACAAAGGTTCTTACAGTAAAAGATCTGTCTGTATATTATGAAGACAGATCCAATTCTATTTTCAAAAAGAAAGAAAAACAATATGCGGTAGAACATGTCAGTTTTGATGTGTATGAGGGAGAAAGTCTCGGTCTGGTCGGTGAGAGCGGCTGCGGAAAGACGTCGCTTTCCAAGGCAATCCTTGGAATGCAGGAGCATATGTCGGGAGAGGTGAGCTGTCATGTCAGCCGCCCCCAGATGATTTTTCAGGATCCGTACAGCAGCCTGAATCCATCCAAAACGATCGGGTGGCTATTGATGGAACCGCTCAGGGCAGCCGGTATTCTGGATAAAAAGTGTGCAATGTCTAAGGCTGACCGTAAGGCGGCGGCTTATGATATGCTTGCCCGTGTCGGAATGGATGAGAAGTATTTCCATCGTCTGCCATCCGAATTGTCCGGGGGACAGAGACAGAGAATCAGTATCGCACAGGCGCTTATCACAAATCCGGGGTTTATCATTGCAGATGAACCGGTGTCTGCACTGGATGTGACCATTCAGGCACAGATCATGGAACTTTTACAGAAGCTGCAGGAAGAAATGAACCTGTCATATCTGTTCATATCCCATGATATCAATGTAGTTTATCATATGTGCGACCGTATCATGGTTATGAAGGATGGAAGAATGATTGAAATAGGGGAGACAGAAGATATTTTTCACGATCCGAAAGAAGCCTATACGAAGAGTCTGCTCGTATAACAAAATAAATGTATGATAGTATAGCCGGGATTTCATATAATAATTGCCGAAACAATGTGAGTATGGTAACATATATAGGCAAAAGAAAAGCTTTGAAAGAGAAATTTTCTATTTTTAAGAAACAGGAGAAATAAAGAGTGGCAATTGATCAGAGTAAGATTCGTAATTTTTGTATTATCGCACATATCGATCACGGCAAATCAACGCTGGCGGATCGTATCATAGAGAGTACCGGAACACTCACAAGCCGTGAGATGCAGGCACAGGTGCTCGACAATATGGATTTGGAAAGAGAGCGTGGAATCACGATCAAATCGCAGGCAGTCCGTATTATTTATAAGGCAAAAGATGGGGAAGAGTATATTTTTAACCTCATTGACACACCGGGACACGTGGATTTTAACTATGAGGTATCCAGAAGTCTGGCGGCGTGTGACGGAGCAATTTTAGTTGTGGATGCAGCACAGGGCGTGGAGGCGCAGACACTTGCTAACGTGTATCTGGCGTTAGACCATGATCTGGATGTTATGCCGGTCATCAATAAGATTGACCTTCCGAGCGCACAGCCGGATGAAGTGATTCAGGAGATTGAGGATGTGATCGGAATTGAAGCGCATGATGCACCGCGGATCTCTGCAAAAACCGGACTGAATATCGATCAGGTGTTAGAGCAGATCGTGGAGAAAATCCCGGCACCGACCGGTGATCCGGATGCACCGTTAAAAGCACTGATTTTTGATGCGCTTTATGATTCCTACAAGGGCGTGATCGTGTTCTGCCGTGTGAAGGAAGGAACGGTAAAAGTAGGGGATAAGATCAAAATGATGGCAACCGGAGCTATGGACGAAGTGACTGAGGTTGGATACTTTGGTGCAGGTCAGTTTATTCCATGTGAGGAACTGACAGCAGGTATGGTAGGATACATCACTGCGAGTATTAAAAACCTTGGTGACACTCGTGTAGGTGATACAGTTACAGACAAAAACAGACCATGTGCAGAAGCACTTCCGGGTTATAAGAAAGTAAATCCTATGGTATACTGCGGATTATATCCGGCAGACGGTGCCAAATATGGTGATCTGAGAGATGCCCTTGAGAAGCTTCAGCTCAACGATGCCTCTCTGTTCTATGAGCCGGAAACATCAGTAGCCCTTGGCTTCGGCTTCCGATGTGGATTCCTGGGATTACTTCATCTGGAGATTATTCAGGAACGTCTGGAAAGAGAATACAACCTTGATCTTGTGACCACAGCTCCCGGTGTTATTTATAAAGTATACAAAACTAACGGCGAAGTTATCAATCTGACAAACCCAAGCAATCTGCCGGATCCATCAGAGATTGAATACATGGAAGAACCAATGGTAAATGCCGAGATCATGGTAACAACTGAATTTATCGGTGCCATTATGGATCTTTGCCAGGAACGAAGAGGGCAGTATCTGGGAATGGATTATATGGAAGAAACACGTGCGCTTCTGAAATATAAGCTGCCGTTAAATGAGATTATCTATGATTTCTTTGATGCCCTCAAATCCCGCTCCAGAGGCTATGCTTCTCTGGATTACGAACTCTGCGGATATGAGCGCAGCGAGCTTGTGAAACTGGATATTCTGGTAAACAAAGAAGAAGTGGATGCTCTTTCCTTTATCGTGCATGCAGATACAGCCTATGAGAGAGGCCGTAAGATGTGCGAGAAATTAAAAGACGAGATTCCCCGCCAGCTTTTTGAGATTCCGATCCAGGCAGCTGTCGGAAGCAAGATTATTGCCAGAGAGACAGTCAGAGCCATGCGTAAGGATGTACTTGCCAAATGTTACGGCGGTGATATTTCCCGTAAGAAGAAACTTCTGGAGAAACAGAAGGAAGGTAAGAAACGTATGCGTCAGGTAGGCAATGTGGAGATTCCGCAGAAAGCATTTATGAGTGTATTGAAACTGGATGATAAATAAAGTATGAATGGTAACTATTCGGCAGCCTGCTGTCCACATAACTGTGAAGGTACTGAACAGTTATCTGTGAATAGTGCTCATCTCAACAGAAGGTTAAAATATTGAAGAAAATGATTAAGCGAAAAACAGTTATACTATGTATGTTATTGCTTGGAATTTCTGTCTCCGGATGTGGGAAAACCAGGAAGGTAGATGAAGCGTCCTCCAAAGTGATCCAGATCAGTGTTGCGCCGGAAGAGACAAGTCCCACTCCGGCACCGGATCAGGTAGCTTCCGCAGCAGTTACCACCAATGGTAATCTGACAATGGTAAATACGTATCTGGCAGAGCAGGATGCAGCAGGTATCTCATCTGCGGAAAGTTCAGACAGCCAAAGTGATGCCGACAGTACAGATAACAGTGTCGACTCAGCAGATAACAATGAGCAAGACAGCAGTACATCAGATACTGAGGAATAGAAAACAGGTCATAACAGGAGCAGATTACAATGGAGAGAAGGAATATCACAGATTCTCCCATGGAAATCTATGTCCACATTCCATTTTGCATAAAAAAATGTGATTTCTGTGATTTCCTTTCCGGTCCGTCAGGTCCAAAGGAGCAGGCTGATTATGTAGATGCTCTGCTTGAAGAAATCAATGCAGCAGAAGAAGGAAAAGGAAGGAGTGTATCCTCTGTATTTATTGGAGGGGGCACTCCTTCTGTTTTGGATGAGAGATTCATAGGAGAAATTTTAAATCATATAAGACGAAAATTTCAGATTGCGGATCATGCTGAGATCACCATAGAAGTAAACCCGGGGACTGCAGACAGAAACAAACTGCAGGCATACAGAACATATGGAATCAACCGCCTGAGCATAGGTTTACAGTCGCCGGATGACAGAGAACTGAAGATCCTTGGAAGAATCCACAATTATGAGCAGTTTCTGGAGACTTACAGAAGTGCAAGAGAGGCAGGGTTCGACAATATCAATATTGATCTGATGAGTGCGATCCCGGATCAGACTTATGAAGGATGGATCCACAATCTTCGCACTGTTGCAGGACTGGATCCGGAACATATTTCCGCATACAGCCTGATCATTGAGGAGGGCACACCTTTTGCATCGCGGACGCTGAATTTGCCGGATGAAGATGCGGAGTACAATATGTATGAGGCAACAGCACAGATTCTGAGAGAATATGGCTTTGAGCAGTATGAGATTTCCAATTACGCAAAGAAAGGCAGAGAATGCAGGCATAACGTGGGCTATTGGATCCGACAGGATTATCTGGGATTTGGCCTGGGAGCTTCCTCTCTTTATGGAAAGGAACGTTTTGCCAATACACAGGATATGAAAAAATATCTGGAAAACAGCAGAACACCGGAAAAAATAAGAGAAAAAGAGCCGCCCCTCACCAGAGAGGATGAGATGGCGGAGTTCATGTTTCTGGGACTTCGTATGACCAGAGGAATCTCAAAAGCTGAGTTTGAGCGGCAGTTTGGAAGTGAAATAGATGCAATATACGGGGATGTTCTGAGAAAATATAAGTCAATGGGACTGCTTTTGGAAGAAAACGGAAGGATTTTTCTGAGCAGAGAGGGAATTCATGTAAGCAATTCCGTTATGGCGGATTTTTTGCCGTAAACGCCTTGACGAACAAATGTTCCTGTATTATACTGATGCCATGAGGATTGCGGGGCAGCGAAACTGCGCACAATCCATGAATATCATAACATACGAAAAAGGTGTAACTGTCAAGGTAAGAAACAGTTATTATTTATAAATGAGAAACAGGAGGCCCACAATGGCAGCAGATACAACGAAGAAGCACTTTATCAGGATCAGAGGTGCCAATGTTAATAACCTTAAGAATTTAAGTGTGGATATTCCCAGAGACAAGTTTGTGGTATTTACAGGACTGAGTGGCTCCGGTAAATCTTCACTGGCTTTTGATACCATCTATGCAGAGGGTCAGCGTCGTTATATGGAATCTCTCTCTTCCTATGCAAGACAGTTCCTGGGACAGATGGAGAAGCCTAACGTAGAGAGTATAGAAGGATTGTCACCTGCTATTTCCATAGATCAGAAATCTACAAACAGAAATCCCAGATC
>ERZ827522.2579-NODE-2579-length-12225-cov-8.466721_pt1 | contig 12225 bp, 9 predicted proteins | sample MGYA00519580_ERZ827522 | MGnify/ENA primary metagenome ERZ827522 (study PRJEB31778, sample SAMEA3449340) | human gut metagenome | biome: human gut; feature: human-associated habitat; material: faeces | place: United Kingdom | collected 2010/2012 ... | reverse complement strand
CGTCGTTGATCAGACGGCCGCCGATGTACATTTCGCCCTTGGAGATCTCCTCCAGGCCGGCGATCATGCGCAGAGTGGTGGACTTGCCGCAGCCGGAGGGGCCGACGAAGATGATGAATTCCTTATCCTGGATCTCCAGGTTGAAGTCGGTGACGGAAGGAGCGGTAGCGCCCGGGTAAATCTTATAGATGTGCTGGCAGCTAATCGAAGCCATAATCGTTTGCCTCCATAATCTTGTGTTTGCAGCGCCCTTGACGGCGCTTCGGTTCGTTGGTATTATAATAACAGATTATTTTGTGATATAAAATAGCATTTTATTGATTTGAGGTGTCGGATATTGCTGTTTGACTGGAATGCCGTGGCCGCGCCCGGGCAGGTGCAGGACGTGCAGCCCTGCGCGCCCCTCACCCTGACCGGCGACGGGCTGTGGGTCTGCCTTGTTTCCAGCGGGCGGTGCACCGCCAGTGTGCCCTCGGCCGGGCCCCTGCCCGCCGGGGCTGCGCTGCTGCTGCCGCCCCAGAGCGTCCCGGCCGGGCATCTGGTGCTGAGCCGCGCCCCGCTGGTGCTGGAGCCGGAGGGCAGCTGCCACCTGCTGTGCGTCCAGCTCACCGGGCAGGCCAGCGCCCAGTTTCTGGCCGGGCTGCACGAGCTGCCTTTTCTGGCCCGGGGCGAGACCTGCCCCGCCGCCGCCGAGCTGCTGGACCGCCTTGCCTCGGAGCAGGACTTGCCGGGCCGGGTGCGCAGCCAGCTGGCCTTTGCCCTGTTGTGTGAGCTGGCCGACGCCGACAGCGCCGCCCCCGCCCTGCCGCCGCTGGTGCAGGCCGCCATCGCGGACATCCGGGCCAACTACGCGGGCCTGTACGGCGTGGAGGAGCTCAGCGAGCGGTTGGGGGTGTCCAAGAGCCATCTGGTGCGCACCTTCACCGCCGCGCTGGGCATCCCGCCGGGGCGCTACCTGACCCGGGTGCGGGTGGAAGCCGCCCAGCGGCTGCTGCTGCACCGGGAGTACACGCTGGACGTGGTGGCCAGCCTGTGCGGCTTTTCCGGGGCCAACTACTTGTGCCGGGTGTTCAAAAAAGAAACCGGCCAGTCCCCCGCACAATGGCGGGCGCTGGCCGGTCACACTGCGCAGTCCGGGCTTTCGCCCGAAGAAGCTCTGCGCGAGCAGGAACTTTATATTTAAGATCTTGCCGCTGCCTTTTTCTCGTTCTTCACCCGGTACATCGCGGCGTCTGCACGTTCTACTCAAGCATTCTGTTTTTTGCGGATATTTCACCGCTGGAACTCACACAGTCTGCTTTTTCTTCCGCAACAGCAAAAACAGGGTCAGCAGCGCCGTCAGCAGCTCCGATGCCGGGAAGGCCGCCCACACGCCGTTCATGCCAAAGAGGGTGCTCATCACCAGCGAGCAGACCACAATGGCCGCCACGCCGCGGCAGATGGAGGTGACCGAGGCTTCCAGCGGGCGGTTGGTGGCGCTCAGGTAGCCCGCCGCCACGATGTTGAACCCGGCAAAGAAGTAGCCCACGAAGTACAGCCGCATGCCGTTGTGGGCAAACCGGGCCATCTGCACCGAGTTTTCACTGTTGAACCAGCCCACCAGCGTATCGGTCATGCCGAACACCACCGCGTACAGCACGGCCGCCAGTGCCAGCGCGGTGCAGCTGCCCAGAATGAGCAGCTTCCGGGCTCCGGCCCGGTCGCTGTGGCCGTAGCAGCGGCTCACCAGCGGCTGGGCACCTTGGGCCACACCGTTGAAAATGGCGGTGGCCACCAGCGCAAAGTTGGCCACGACGCCGTAGGCCGCCACGGCCACATTCCCGGCCAGACCCAGCAGCAGGAAGTTGAACACCGTCGTGGTCACGCCGGAGGACATCTCTCCCACAAAGCCGGAGATGCCCAGCTGGCAGCTCTGCCCCAGCAGCTTTGCCGAGGGCAGCTGCCGCACGAACTGCACCGTGTTGTCTTTTTGGAAGAAGTGGCGGCTACAGATGGCGATGCTGAGTATCGGCGAAACGGCGGTGGCCAGTGCCGCACCGGCCAGCCCCAGCCCCATGGGGAACATGAAGATGTAGTCGAACACCACATTGAACAGGCTGCCGCTCAGCGTGGCCACCATGGCCAGCGAGGGCGCACCGTCGTTGCGGACAAAGGCCGACACGATGTAGTTGCACATAAAAAAGGGCGTGAACAGCAGAAAGATGCGCGCATAGGGGATGCCCAGCGCCACGATGCCGGCATCGCCGCCCATGAGCCGCAGCAGTGTGCCGGGGCAGAAGATGCCCACCAGCACAAAGGGCACGGCCAGCAGGCAGGCGCAAAAGACGGCATTGGAGAAATACCGCTGTGCCGCCCGCTCCTCGCCCTGTGCGCGGAGGATGGCGTAGCGGGTGGCCGCACCCAGACCGATCATGGAGCCGATGGCAAAAATGAAGTTGTAGATGGGCAGGCAGAGGTTGAGCAGGGTCACGCCGTCGGTGCCCGCCGCCTGCGAGATAAAATAGGTATCGGCCAGAATATAGCAGGACGTGCCCAGCAGACCGAAAATATTCTGCGATACATATTTAAAGAACTGCTTTGTCAGATTCATCTTGGTTTTCCCTTTTTCCCGGAAATTGTCATACACAAAGCGGTATTGTAGCACACCCCGCGCGTCAAGTCAATTCCAAAACTGCCCTGCAGCGCAGAAAAAGGAAGCATCAAGCAAAGGAGAAGTGCACTATGGATTACAAACACGCAGCACAACAGGTTCTGGACTGCATCGGCGGAAAAGACAACATCCTGTCGGCCGCACACTGCGCCACCCGCCTGCGTCTGGTCATCGCAGACAACGCAAAGGTCAACAAGCAGGAGCTGGAAAACGCCGAGGGCGCCAAGGGCGTTTTTGAGGCACAGGGCCAGCTGCAGATCATCTTTGGCACCGGCACGGTGAACAAGGTATACGACGAGTTCATCCAGCTGGCCGGCATCGAGGGCGGCAGCAAGGAGGACGTGAAGCAGGCGGCCGCCGCCAAGGCACCCTGGTATCAGCTGGCCATCAAGACCCTGGGCGACATCTTTGTGCCCATCATCCCCGCCATCGTGGCTTCCGGCTTCCTGATGGGCATCATGGAAGCGCTGAACTTCATGGTGAACAACGGTTTCCTGAACATCGACACCACCGGCTCGGTGTATGTGTTCGCCAAGCTGTTCTCTAATACGGCCTACACCTTCCTGCCCATCCTCATCGCCTACTCTGCCGCCAAGGTGTTCGGCGGCAACCCCTATCTGGGCGCGGTCATCGGCATGATCATGATCCACCCCGACCTGCAGAACGCCTGGACCGTCTCCAACGGCGTCAACGTGATGCAGCCGGTGTTCGGCGGCCTGTACGCGGTGCCGCTGGTGGGCTATCAGGGCCACGTCATCCCGGTCATCATCGCCGTGTGGCTCATGTGCCAGATCGAAAAGCGGCTGCACAAGGTGGTGCCCGCCATGTTTGACCTGTTCGTCACCCCGCTGGTGTCCGTGTTCGTCACCGGTTACCTGACCCTGGCCGCCATCGGCCCCGTGTTCACCAAGTTGGAAAACGGCATCATCACCGGCGTGCAGACCCTCATCACCCTGCCCTACGGCATCGGCTCCTTCATCATGGGCGGCCTGTACGCGGTCACCGTCGTGGCCGGCATCCACCACATGTACACCCTGATCGACCTGGGCCAGCTGGCCCGCTACGGCTATACCTACTGGCTGCCGCTGGCCAGCGCCGCCAACGTGGCACAGGGCGGTGCCGCTCTGGCTGTGGCCCTCAAGAGCAAGGACACCAAGGTCAAGTCCATGGCCCTGCCCTCTGCCCTGTCCGCCTGCATGGGCATCACCGAGCCTGCCATCTTCGGCGTGAACCTGCGCTACTTCAAGCCCTTCCTCGGCGGCCTGCTGGGCGGTGCCTGCGGTGCATGGTACGCCAGCATCGTGGGTCTGGGTGCCACCGGCACCGGCGTCACCGGTATCTTCGGCATCCTGCTGCACCTGCATATGCCGCTGCAGTACATCATCATGATGGCCATCTCCTTCGGCGTGTCCTTCGCCGTGACCTGGGTCATCTGGAGCCCTGAGGAGGTCAAGGTATGAACGCACTCCAGCGCGATCTGAAAAAGCTGGTGCCGCTGGTGGAATCCCTCGGCGCGGAAAAGGCCGCCGCCGACCCCCACCGCCAGCGGTTCCACCTGCAGCCGCCGGTAGGCTGGCTGAATGACCCCAACGGCCTGTGCGTCTACAGTGGGCAGTACCACGCATTCTTCCAGTACGGCCCCTTCGACGTGAACGGCGGGGTCAAGCACTGGGGCCACGCCGTGAGCACCGACCTGCTCCACTGGGAGCAATTGCCGGTGATGCTCTATCCGGACGAGCCTTTTGACTGCCACGGTGCCTACTCCGGCTCGGCCCTGGTGGAGGATGACACCATGTACCTCTACTACACCGGCAACGTCAAGCACCCCGGCAATTTCGATTACATCAAAGAGGGCCGCGGGCACAACGTCTGCCTGGCCGTCAGCAAGGACGGCGTGACCCTCGACAGCAAGCAGTGCCTGCTGACTAACCGCGACTACCCCGCCGGGCTCACCTGCCATGTGCGGGACCCCAAGGTGTTCGCCTACGAAGGCCGGTACTACATGGTGCTGGGTGCCCGCACGCTGGAGGACAAGGGCGAAGTGCTGGTGCTGGAAAGCACCGATAAGCTCCGCTGGACCCATATCAACACCCTGACCACCCCGGAGCCCTTCGGCTACATGTGGGAGTGCCCGGACCTGTTCTGTCTGAACGGGCAGTGGTATCTGGCGGTGTCCCCCCAGGGCATCCAGTGCCAGAACGTCTACGGCTGCGGCTGGTTTGCCATCCACGGTGACTGGCGCGGGGACTGCACCCTGAGCGAATTCCACGAGCTGGACGCAGGCTTTGATTATTACGCCCCCCAGAGCTTTGTGGACGGCAACGGCTGCCGCATCCAGATCGGCTGGATGGGCATGCCGGACGCCGACTACGGCAACGCGCCCACCGTGGCCTACGGCTGGCAGCACTGCTTCACCGTGCCCCGCGTGCTGACGGCCGGGCCGGACGGCACCCTGCTGCAGAACCCGGTGCCGGAGCTGGACGCGCAGCGCAGCGCTGCCGCCCTGCATGCCGCCAGCGGCGAGGAAGTGTTCCTTGCCCCGCGCTTTGACCTGACCGCCGCACCCGCCGGAGACTTCTGCCTGACGGTTGCGCAGGGGGTGCAGCTGGTGTATACTGAACAGGACTGCACCTGCACCCTGCGCTTCACCGACCCCGCTCTGGCCGACGGCCGCACCGTGCGCCGCGCCCGGCTGGCAGCCCCCTGCCGCAGCCTGCGGGTGGTGGGCGACAATTCCTCGCTGGAAATTTTCCTGAACGGGGGAGCCACGGTGTTCAGCACCCGGTACTACCCTGCCCCCGGCGACGTGAGCATAAAGCTGACCGGGGCAGCCTGTGAACTCTGCAATTTGTGATCTGGAGGTTTTCTATGCCCGGCAATACTCTGTTTTCCATCGGCGAAGCGCTGATCGACATGATCCCGTCCCGCGTGGGATGCGCCTTTGACGAGGTGCCGTCCTTCAGCCCGCGCACCGGCGGCGCACCGGCCAATGTCTGCGCTGCCTTTGCCCGTCTGGGCGGTGCCAGCAGCTTTCTCACCCAGCTGGGCGATGACCCCTTCGGCCACAAGATCGCACGGGAGCTGGAAGCCTGCGGCATCGACCTGAGCCATCTGGTGTTCACCGACAAGGCCAACACCGCCCTTGCCTTCGTGAGTCTGGAGAAGGACGGCAACCGCACCTTCAGCTTTTACCGCAAGCCCTCGGCCGACCTGCTGTATGCCCCGGAGCAGATCGACCTGGCCTGGTTCCGCGACGCTTTTGCCCTGCACTTCTGCAGCGTCTCGCTGGTGGACAGCCCCATGCGCCACGCCCATCTGGCCGCCATCGGAGCCGCCCGGGAGGCCGGTGCGATCGTGAGCTTTGACCCGAACCTCCGCTTCCCCCTCTGGCCCGACCGGGAGATGCTGCGCCAGACCGTGCTGCAGTTCCTGCCGCTGTCCAACATCCTGAAAGTCTCGGACGAGGAATTGGAGTTCCTCACCGGCACCGCCGACATCGAAGCCGCCCTGCCCCAGCTGTTTACCGGGGCTGTGCAGCTGGTGCTGTACACCTGCGGCAGCAAAGGGGCCTACGCCTACACTCGCGCCGCCCATGCCTTTGCCCCCTGCCAGAAGGTCAGGGCCGTGGACACCACCGGTGCGGGCGACGGCTTCATCGGCTCCTTCCTGTGGCAGCTGAGCCGGGACGGCGTGACGGTGGACAAGCTGGAAAAGCTGTCCTGCAAAAAGCTGAAGGAGTACCTGGACTTTTCCAACCGGTTCTGCGGCCTGAGCGTACAGAAGCACGGTGCCATCGACAGCTACCCCACCCTGCCCGAGATGGGCCTCTGATCCTCTCGCATCCTGCGCCCGTTCCGGCCTTTGCCGTTGGAACGGGCGTTTTTTGCTTTCCGTATTGTAATATTGCGTCACAATATAACAGATGTAACTTATTTCTGCACTCCTGTTTTTTGCCTGCCGGGTTGTGGTGGGCCGGAAGATGTGTTACCATAGAACCAACAGACAGGAGGTTCTTTATGCCGTTTGAATTCGCATTTCTGGACTGGCTGCAGCAGTTCCACAACCCGGTGCTGGATGCGCTGGCCGTCTTTCTCAACTACGCCGGTGAGCGCGGTGAGATCTGGATCGCGTTCACGCTGCTTTTGCTGCTGTTCCGCCGCACCCGCAAGGCCGGGTGCGCCATGGCCACGGCGCTGGTACTGTATCTGGTGGCCGGGGACTGCATCCTCAAGCCGCTGTTCGCCCGGCCCCGCCCCTGCGACGTGAACACGGCGATCACCATTCTGGTCAAGCGTCCCCACGGGCACTCCTTCCCCTCCGGGCACACGGCCTCGGCTTTTGCGGCAGCCTTTGCGCTCTGGCTGCAAAACCGGAAGTTGGGCGTCCCCGCGCTGGTGCTGGCGGCTTTCATCGCCTTTACCCGGCTGTACCTGTATGTGCACTTCCCCACCGATGTGCTGGGCGGCCTTGTGCTGGGCATTGCACTGGGTTTCTTCGCCTCGTGGCTCGTTGACAGCTTGGCAAACAAGTCCAAGAAAAAACAAAGCGTATAATGTAAAACACCCTCCGCTGGAGCAGAACGGCTCCAATGGAAGGTGTTTTTATTTGCTTTGTCGGCCACACTTTACGGTACCGGCCCACCACAGCACTTCCCTGTGAGGGCCGAAAAAAGAAGAACCGCCGCGTCGTTCTCTTGTGTGATGCAGCGGTTTTTCTTTTGCAGATGGGATCTTGCTTTTCTTCCTGTTGCAGGGGCTTATTTCTTAGCTTCGGCGCGCTTGCCCAGTGCGTAGGTTGCAACGAATCCCAGGACCACAGCCACAATCATCACGATGACCGAGACGATAAGGTTGTAACTGGAACCGGTGGGGTCAATGTAGGCAGGCAGGCTGATGAAGCCCGGCGTGGAGATAACGTACTGGGTCATGCCCAGGATACCGGCCAACAGACCACCGATGCCGCCACCGATCATAGCGCCAATCAGCGGGTAGGTCTTGGGGAACAGCACACCGTAGACGCCCGGCTCGGTGATGCCGCACAGAGCGGTGATACCGGCGGAAACGCTGACGGACTTTTCTTCCACATTCTTGGACAGCAGGGATGCGGCCAAGCAGGCACCACCAACGGCCACGTTTGCGGGAGCCATGCCAGTGCAGATCAGCGGGTCAGAGTTGACAGCTGCCATCAGGGCAAAGACCACAGGGTAGGTGGCGTTGTTCATGCCAAAGAAAACCATCAGCGGGGTGGTGATGCCGATGACCATGACGGCCAGCGCGGGAACTGCCTGGTACAGAGCGTAAACACCGTTTGCCAGCCAGGTGCCCACGGTGTTGCCGATGGGGCCGAGAACGATCAGGGTGACAGGCACCGTGATCAGCATGGTCAGCAGCGGGACGACGATGGTCTTGAGAAAGACCGGGATATGCTTTTGCAGGAACTTGTAGACCACGCTCATGAACAGCACGCCCAGAATGACCGGGAACACGGTGCTGTTATAGCTGATAGCCTGCACCGGGATGCCGAAGAAGTCCAGACCTTCGGCACCGTTGATGCTGGAGTACAGCAGGATCGCGCCCAGAAATGCGCCCAGGAAACCATTGGATTTCAGGCGGGCAGCGGCTGCAAAGCCGATGAAGATGGGCAGGAAGTAGAAGGTCGCCTGGTTGATGGCGTAGAAGATGGTGTAGGTGCCAGACTCCGCCGAGACGCCGAACACGTTGGTCAGCAGGGACAGCACCGCACCAGTCAGGCCGCCTGCCACCAGCACCGGGATCACCGGGCTGAACGTACCGCCGATGAAGGAGAGGATTGCGTTGCCGATGTTGCCGTGATCCTGTGCCAGATCCTTGGCTGCGGCCTCATCGTCCTGCACGCTGCCGCCGGCCTGGATGCCGTCGATCTTGACGACCTCTTCATACAGGTCAGGGACATCCTGGCCGATGACCACCTGATATTCGCCGTTCTGGATGATGACGTTCAGCACGCCGGGCACCTGCTTGACGGCATCGGTGTCAAACTTGGATCTATCCCGCAGTACAAGGCGCAGACGGGTCATGCAATGGGTCGCGCTGACAATGTTGTCCGCTCCGCCGGCCTGCTTGATGATGCCGGACGCCATGGCCTTATAATCTTTCTTTGCCATTATTTCAGCATCTCCTTTCCCCAGTCCTGACCGTTGGAACGGATCAGCTTGGAGTACCAGTAGAAGGAATCCTTCCGGATACGTTTCATGGACAACTCTTCCACGCTCTTGGCCGCGTTCTGCTCCTCATCAGTGGTGTCGATGTACACCAGACCGTAACGCTTTGCCATGCCATTGCCGGTGGACAGCAGATCGGTGAAGGACCAGGGGTTGTATGCGATGACCTCGCAGCCGTCCTCGATGGCCATGCCCAGCTGATAAATGTGCTCCCGCAAGTAGTCGATGCGGCCCTGATCGTGCACCTGGCCGTCGGCGTCCTTCGTCTCATGGGCGCCGTAACCGTTCTCGGTGATCATCATGGGCAGGTGATAGTGATCCCACAGGTAACGCATCTCATACCGCAGGCAGGAGGGGTCAATCTCCCAATCCCAGTCGGTGTACTCGACATAGGGATTGCGGGTCAGAGCGTAGCGGCCCGGCTCCACGGGGAACACCATCTGGCCCTTGACGCCGTTCTTATTCAGCAGATAATCCTGCTGTTTTGCGTCATGCGGCGCATACTTTGCAACGTTGCTGCGGTAGCAGTTGACGGCGATGAAATCGATTTTGGCGCTCTTCATCAGTTCTGCATCGCCGGGCTGCATTCCGATGTCGATGTCGTTCTCTTTCCAGTAGTGCTTGATAAAGTTGCTGTACTCGCCGTAAACATAGGTATCGATCCAGAACTTCTCGGTGAACTCCTCGGCGTTCATAGCAGCGATCTGATCCTCGGGGCGGCAGGTCTCCGGGTAGATGGGCACGCAGCCGGGTACAGGGCCGATCTTGCCGCCCGCCACCATCTCATGGCAGGCGTTGACAGCCTTGGCATGGCACAGGTTCATGATATGGTTGATCTTCCACTGATCCTTGAACCAGTCGTCACAGCCCTTGCTGACGCCCAGCCAGTTGCCATAGCAGATCTGCATATTCTGCTCGTTCAGCGACAGCCAGTATTTGACCCGGTCGCCGAAGTTCTCAAAGCAGACGCGGCAGTAGTGCTCGAATCTTTCCACGGTGTCGCGACTTTTCCAGCCACCCAGCTCATCCACCCAGACCGGCAGGTCGTAGTGATACAGGGTAACGATGGGGGTGATGTTGTGGGCCACCAGCTCATTGATCAGATCATTGTAGAACGCGATGCCTTCGGGGTTCACCTTGCCGTCTGCATGAGGGATGATGCGGGACCAGCTGAGCGAGAAACGATAGCTGGAGAAACCGCACTCTGCCATCAGGGCCACATCTTCCTTGTAGTGATGATAGTGATCCGCCGCATAGGTGTTATCCGCAAACGGCTTCTTGGTCTTGGAGTTCAGGTCGATGATGGCCGGCGTGCGTCCGCCATCGGCGACTCCGCCTTCCACCTGCCAGGCAGCGCTGGAAGCGCCCCACATGAAGTTGTCCGGGAATTTGGGGTTGTGTCCGTAATACATAGTGTGATCCTTTCCATCTTTGTCAGTCTGTTCTGCCGTCGCAGAAGCCCCCGCGGGTTCAATTCTTTGCAGGACTATCGTAACACATCTCCGACAAAAAATGGGGTTCGCGATGCGAACCCCGTTTGGATGGTTGAACAATTTATTCTTTTGTTTTTGAGCAGTTCCACGGTTTCACCCGTCATTCTGCACATCTTTGCACCCGCATTTTTTGAGAATCCGACAAAGGCAGTTCAGAAATTGGACCCTGCAGCAGGTCAGTCTCCCGGTATTTATTCACATAGTAGCTGTACAGGATATCAAAGAAATAGGTCATACCATACTGGGAGTACACCGTGCGGGCACCGCTGTTGTCCTTTTCGCTCAGGTAGATCACCTGATCGTAGCTTTTCCACATTTTTATGGCGTGGTTGACCGTCACCAGCACCTTATAGGCTGCAGTCTTCTGCACCATTGGCTCCATCAGGGTGGCAAAGTTGCCGGTGGCTGAAACTGTAATGAGCAGGTCCTCCGGTGTCAGCACTTTCAGATAATCCAGCGTATAGTGGGCATCGGACACGATCTGCACCAGCTTGCCCATGACCACCATGGACTGCTGGAAGCTGCGAGCCGCCATGCCGGAAAAATCCGAGGTGAAGAGCACCACATGTCGGCTGGCATGAATACTTTCGGCCAGCTTATCCAGTACAGCGGGAGTGGCAATGCGGTTGATCTCCTCCATCATCTCCCCGATGCTGCCGGAAAGGTGTTCCTTGTAGTCCGGACGCACGCTGTAGCCGATGAAGTAGTTGCACTGGCGCTTCCATTCATCGGCCTCAGCCTTCAGGTCGGAAAAGTTGTCAAAGCCGATGGACTGGCAGAACCGCCGGATGCCGCTGCGGGACACATAGCAGGCATCCGCCACGTCGTAGATGTTCAGATCCCGCAGCTGGTCGAAGTGATACAAAAAATACTGCGCCAGCACATAGTACGGGTCTTTCGGTTCACTTTCGTTCATCACTGCCAGCAATGCCGTCATCAGGCTGAAAGCCGTATTTTTCATAGTTTTCTCCTTCTCTGTTTTTGCAGGAATCACACCCCAAAGAATTCCTTGGCGATGTCGGCGCTGCGCTTGGCGTCCTTAGCGTACCAGTCTGCGCCGATCTTTTCGGCGTATTCCGGGGTGAGCACGGCACCGCCTACCATGATCTTGCAGTCCAGTTTGGCTGCATGCAGGGCGGCGATGGTCTCTTCCATGCTCTTGAGGGTGGTGGTCATCAGGGCCGAAAGGCCCACCAGATGCACATCCTTTTCCCGCACGGTGTCCACCACGGTCTCCACCGGCACATCGCGGCCCAGGTCGATGACCTCAAAGCCGTAGTTCTCCAGAATGACCTTGACGATGTTCTTGCCGATGTCGTGCACGTCGCCCTTCACGGTGGCCAGCACGATGCGGCCCTTGCTGGCGCTGCCCTCGCCCTTCTGGGCAATGGCGGTCTTGATCTCCTCAAAGGCGCTCTGGGCGGCGCTGGCGGCCTGCAGCAGCTGCGGCAGGAAGAGGGTGCCCTTCTCATACTTGGCACCCACGATGTCCAGCGCCGGGATCAGGGCTTCGTCCACCACTTCCAGCGGCTGCTTTTCGGCCAGCAGGGCGCGGGTCTGGGCAGCGGCGTCGCCCTTCAGGCCCTTTTCCACCGCCTTGATCAGCGCCGCATAGGGGCCGGAAATTTCAGCGCTCCCGTCGGAAGCTGCCGCCGTAGGTGCGGCCTGGGCTGCCTGCTTCAGGGCCGTGGAGGCAGGCACCCGGTTTGCGTAGCGCTCAATGTACTGCATGCTCTGCGCGTCCCGGTTGGTCAGCACGTTGTAGGCATATACGGCGGCCATCATCTCTTCACTGGAGGGGTTCATGATGGCCAGATCCAGCCCGGCATACATGGCCATGGTGAGGAAGGTGGTGTTCAGGTAGGGGCGGCAGGGCAGGCCGA
>ERZ827522.2577-NODE-2577-length-12240-cov-4.199426_pt1 | contig 12240 bp, 8 predicted proteins | sample MGYA00519580_ERZ827522 | MGnify/ENA primary metagenome ERZ827522 (study PRJEB31778, sample SAMEA3449340) | human gut metagenome | biome: human gut; feature: human-associated habitat; material: faeces | place: United Kingdom | collected 2010/2012 ... | reverse complement strand
CCGCGTTCAGCGCACCGCTGTCCGGCATGATGTTCGCTTTGGAAGGGGTGCATCGGAGTTTTTCCCCTGCGATTCTGATGGGCGCCACCGCCGCATCGCTGACCGCCGATTTCGTCTCAAAATACTGTTTCGGTCTGCGTCCGGTTTTGGATTTCGGTGATATCGGTCAGCTGTCGTTGGAAGAGTATGTGTGGCTGATTCCGTTGGGATTGGTGGCCGGTTTGGTTGGTTCGCTGATGAACCGCTCGTTGCTTGGCTTCCAGACGCTGTACGGCAAACTGCCGGCATGGAGCCGCCCGATGATTGCGATTGCGATCGCGTTGCCTGTCGGCATCTGGTTGCCCGATGTGCTCGGCGGCGGCTCGAATCTGATTGATACCGCCGAACATGCGCGCGTCGGCTTGGGAATGCTGTGTCTGCTGTTCGTGGCGAAGATGCTGTTCACATCCACGAGTTTCGGCTCAGGCGCGCCTGGCGGTATTTTCATGCCGATTCTTGCGGTCGGTTCGTTGGCCGGCGGCATCTGCGGTGAAGTGTTGCATCGATTCGGTGATCTGCCATCCGACGCAGTGGCGGTGTTTGCGGTGTGCGTGATGACGGGCACGCTCGCCGCGTCCGTGAAAACGCCGATCACGTCGATTCTGTTGGCTGTGGAGATGTCTGGAACGTTGACGCACATGCTGCCGGTCGCGGCCGTCGCTTTCGTCGCGCTGTTGGTGTCCGATTTGCTGCGCACCAAACCGATTTATGGGGAGTTGCTGGAGCGGTACGTGCGCGCGCAAGGCATGCAGATGGCGATCGCAAGCCATGTGGGCAGCGGCATTATGGAACTGCCATTGGAAATGGGAGCGATTGCGGACGGCAAGCGGGTGTGTGACGTGCGTTGGCCGTCTGGGTGCCTGATCATCGGCCTGCGTCGCGGCGAAAGCGAGATCGTGCCGCGCGGCGATACACGGCTGCGTGCCGGCGACTATCTGGTGGTGCTGTTCAGTGGCGAGGAGGAGCGCGAGGTGCGACCTGCGATGCGGCGGCTGTGTGATGCCCGGCTTGACTGAGCCTGGCTGAATTCGGCTGGACTCTGGATGTACGAATCTGCGGAATCGGACATCCAGGGTGCATACGTTGGCGCTCCGTGTAAACTCATATGCGTTAGGAAGGCGGCAACCGCGGCCCAGCTCGTTGTTGCACGGCCTATGGGCGGAACAACGCTGTCCGCGGAAGGCCAGTACAGGGGGAGCGCAATGGAATCGCAAGAACAATCGCCGGGAGACGTGGTGACTGCGGGTGAGGACTCACATCCCATCACGCAGGCAATCGACACTGTTGAGGTGATGCATGCTGGTGCAACCGCGCCCGCCGCTAACACCATGGATCCGCCTACGATTCCCCTGGCGCCGATGAAACGTATGCAGGCGCGGTTCAATCCGCTCGCCGACGGACTGATGTATGTTGTGGTGTTCGTCGGTGGATTTGTTGGAGTCGGCTGTCGGCATGCGTTGGATATGCTCCTGCCGTCGGTCAGCGGGACGCCATTCGTTGTGGGCACGTTTGTGTCGAATATGGTCGCCTGCTTCCTGTTCGCGATGCTGACCGAATTCATGGCGACCGCTTCGTGGCTGCGTCGCCGGGTGCGGCAGGTTGTCAGCCGTGGCGTTGGGCTCGGCTTGCTCGGCGGGCTTTCGACGATGTCCGGCGTGATGCTGGAAACGATGGAAGGTCTGCACGAGCGGCATATCGCCAGTGCGCTTGGCTATCTTGCGGGAAATTTTGCAGGCGGTTTGCTCACTGCCGCCGCCGGCGTGGTTCTGATGCAGGCACTGCTGTCACGGAGTACTCGAAAGCGGGTTCGGGGTGCGTTTTCAGCTGTTTCCGTGTCCGATTCCGCAGAATCGGACACGCAGGGCGTACGCCATGTGAAAGTGGCCGACGTGGCGCGTTCTGCCGCGCAGGCCGCAATGGAAGCCGCGCAGACGGCCCAGCAGATTGCACAGACGGGACAGGTTCCGCGAGTCGAAACACCAACCGTGCCGCCGACCGCCAGCCAGCCTATGCAGACAGGCCGCGTTCCGCAGATTCCTCCGCTGGTCGTTCCTCAGCTGACACAGTCATCGCAGCCGTTGTTGCGCGAGCCGGATACTTCAGACTTGGGGCAGCTGCCCGAGCCGATTCAGCAGTCGCAACCAATCCAGCAGCCGGCCAACCCGCTTCCACCCAGCTTCGAGCCCAAACCGATCACTGCGGAGATTTCGCTTGTCGCCGACCCGACTACCGGGGAGGTGCGCTGATGATGTGGATGATCTGTCTGTTCGGCGGTCTGGGAGCCATGGCCCGTTACGTGCTCGACGTGTCAATTCAACAAGGCTGGAACCGCGAGAATCGAAGAACGAATCGCAACTTCCCGCTATCCACGCTCGTCATCAACGGCGTCGCCTCGCTATGCGCGGGCATCGCCATGATGTCCTACTATTCGCAATCGGTGGATATGGACACGGTCATGATGTTCGTTGTCGGATTTCTCGGTGGTTTCTCAACATTCTCCACGGCGCTCAACGAAGTGGTTTCATTGATTCGCCAGCGTCGTTTTACGCTGGCTCTGGGCTATGGAATAGCAACCGTCGCGGTGCCTCTCATTTGTGTGGCCGCCGGTTTCGGCATTGCGCTGCTTGCCAATCCGGCGTAATTTTCACGTTACACGGACGGTCGCTGAGTAACGTGAAAGAAATCTGAGCGCAACCGCCATCAAGGCCGCCAGTCCGGATGCAACGCTGGTGATTGCATTCGACCAGACCAAGCCGCTGCTGAAGGCCTTCGCCTCCGCGGGAGTCGACACTAAGAAGCTGTATTTCGTTGCCGGACTGTCGAACAGGTTCGAGAGAATGTAAATGAATGTAATATTTCGTGGTAAGCACGTGAGCATACAACGATAGAACAGTGATGACGGGGAAGGTGCGATCATGGTCGGCATGCGCGATGTGGCGAAGAAGGCCGGGGTGTCTCTGAGCACCGTCTCGCTGGTGGTGAACGGCAACGGGTACGTGTCTGATGACATGCGCGAACGTGTGCGCAAAGCCATGCAAGCCCTCAATTATGTGCCGAACGAGCTTGCCCGCAATCTGTATCATGATTGCACGAATCTGGTCGGCGTCATCGTGCCCACCATCCGCCACCCGTTCTTTGCGACGTTTACCGCACATCTGCAGCATGCGCTCGCCGCGCAAGGATTACGCACTATGCTGTGCTCTACCGCAGATGAGGCGGACGGCGAAATCCAGTATGTCGACATGTTGCGTCGGCACATGATGGACGGCATCGTCATGTGTGCGCACACTTCGCATCCCGGCGATTATTGGACGTCGATTCATCGCCCGATCGTCGCGTTCGACCGTGTGCTTGGAGACGGTATTTCGTCAATCGGATCCGACCACGAGCAGGGTGGGCGATTGATTGCGCAGATGCTGATCCGCAATGGTGCCAAACATGTGGTGATGATTGGCGGTCCGCGAGATCAATTCTTCGATTTGGCTGCGCGCGGAGAAGTCGAGGAAGGACCGTTCGATTTGGGAAAGACCACGTTCCCGACGGTGCGCTACTACCTCACGTTGGAACAGGAATTGACCTCCGCAGGCGTGAAATACGAGTATGTTGAAGCTGGCGAAGTGATGGATTTTGCCGGCTATCATCGTGCGGTCAGCAATGCGCTCGACAAAGTGACGACCGACGGCGTCGATGCCGTGGTCAGTTCCGATATTGGTGCATCGTTCTGCGTGCGCGAAGCGTTGGGCCGTGGAATTTCCATTCCTGACGAGCTGCAGATCGTTGCCTACGATGGTACGTATTTGACTGATTTGGCCGGCATGAAGCTGACCGCGGTCGCGCAGGATTTCTCGGCGATCGCACAGTCGGCGGCCGACCATATCGTGCAGGCGATTGCCAATGAGGAAGTGGCCGCGGCTAACGCTTCACGCAAGAACATCCCCAAGCCGTTCGAGCCGAACGTGCTTATTCCCATGACACTGGTGCCAGGCGATACCACGCGTTGATACTGTGCGTCTTCATGCGTGTGCCCGGTGTGGATCGCATCGATTTCAGCGGCGTCCACAACCGGCGAACGCCCGTCGATAGTCGTGCTCATCATTCGACTTGTGCACATGTGTCCGATTCTGCCGAATCGGACGTCTGAGTGCCGAAAAATGTGTTCTGTGTGTCCGATTCTGGAGAATCGGTCATGTGTGATGTGAATTGGGATGTTTGGATGTCCGTTTCTGCAGAATCATCTTTGCTCTGTACTCGTTGATTCGCAAATACGGCGCATGGCTCGTCATACCGGCCATGCTCGGCGGCGCGGCCTTCCTGGCGGACTCGGTGCTGACGCCGGCCGTGTCGATCTCGTCCGCCGTCGAAGGCCTGAAGACGCTGCCGGCGTTGGAGCATCTGTTCACCGAGAACAAGGATCTGACGATGATGATCACCGCGGTGATCATCGTGATCCTGTTCGCCGTGCAGTCGCGCGGCACCGAATCGATCGGCAAGGTCTTCGGCTCGGTGGTGATGGTCTGGTTCGCGTTCCTGGCGATCGTCGGCGTGGTAGCCATCGGCAACGACTGGTCCGTGCTCGCCGCACTCAACCCGTACTACGGCATCAAGTTCCTGTTCAGTCCGAATAACGCCACCGGTCTGGCGCTGATGGGCACCGTGTTCCTTTCGACCACCGGCGCCGAGGCGCTGTACTCGGATATGGGCCACGTGGGCCGCGGCAACATCTACTTCACCTGGCCGTTCATCAAGGTGGCGCTGGTGCTCAACTACTTCGGCCAGGGCGCGTGGATGCTGCGCAACCAGAACAACCCCGAACTGGCCGACGCCGAGGGGATCAACCCGTTCTTCCAGATGATGGATCCGAACGTGCGCTATGTGGCCGTCGTGCTGTCGGTCACCGCCGGCATCATCGCCTCCCAGGCGCTGATTACGGGCGCGTTCACCATGGTCTCCGAGGCCACCGGCCTCAACTGGATGCCGCATCTGCAGGTCCGTTACCCTGCCCGTACCCGCGGCCAGCTGTACATTCCGGTCGTCAACGTGGTGCTGTGCGTGGCCACGCTGGCCGTGCTGCTGCTGTTCCGCGATTCGGAACATATCTCGGCGGCCTACGGCTTGGCACTGACCATCACGATGATCACCACCACGATCCTGCTGGGCATCTACCTGTGGCACCGCAGCAACAAGTTCGGCACCGTTGTGTTCACCATCGTGTTCCTGGCGATCCAGGTCCTGTTCTTCGCCGCCTCGATGGCCAAGTTCCTGCACGGCGGCTGGTTCACGCTGCTGCTCACGCTGGCGATCCTCATGATCATGTACACGTGGAACGAGGGCACCAAGCTGGAGCGCTCGCAGCGTCGGCACATGATGCCGAAGGACTTCCTCCCCGCGCTGGACAAGCTGCACGGCGATAGCCGCATCCACCGGTTCGCGGACAACATCGTCTACCTGACCAGCGATCCGGACCTGAAGCGTCTCGATACGGACATCTTCTTCTCGATCTTCGCCGACCACCCCAAGCGCGCCCGCGCATGGTGGGCGGTGGCCGTCGAGACCACCGACGAGCCGTTCACCCGTGAGTATTCGGTCGAGAGCTTCGGTACCGACTACCTGTTCCGTGTGCGCATCCGCCTCGGCTTCAAGGTCTCGCAGTCCATCCCGGCCTACCTGCATCAGATCATGCACGATCTGGAGAAGACCGGCGAGCTGCCGAACCAGCAGTCGATCTACCCGAAGCTTGACGCCGATCCCGGCATCGGCACCATCCGCTACGTGGTGATCCACAAGGCGCTGATGCCCGAGTCGAAGGTCTCCGGCCGTGGCGCCCTCTCGCTGCAGATCAAGTACGCGATCCGCCGCGTGGCCGGTTCCCCGGTCAAGTGGTTCGGCCTGGCGCCGTACAACCCGCTGGTCGAGGTGCAGCCGCTGTTCGTGTCCACGCGCCGCCCGCCGCGCCTGACCCGCGTGGCCAGCCAGGCGCCCAAGCGCGAGGGCTGAGCCGGCAGGCCGAACAGCCGGTGCGAGCCGGGTGGCCTAATGGCATGTCAGGGGGCCGCGAACCGTCATCGTACGGTTCGCGGCCTTTGCATATGCGAATGATGCAGAGTGGGCGGTACTGCTTGTGAATGTAGCGGGTGGACGGGTGACGTGGTTGATGCCTTTTGCCGTATGTTCACGGTGGCTATGCGTCGGATGGGACTGTAATTCGACTTCTTGGGATCTTTTTTGCTGCAGTGGTGCGCCAAAAGGTCTCAGCCGTCTCTGCGCCACGCCTTCCGGCAGTCAGTACAAGGTTGTACTACACTGGTGGCTGTCACACGGATGTCCCCGGTCGCCCGCGCCTCCGCGGTACATCGTTGTATGGATACGTGTCACGTATGCAGAGTGCATGCAGATATGTAGAAAGGAATCCCATGCCCCAGCAGGACCATCTGACCGCACGTCTCGTCGTCGATGACGATTTTGAGGTCGCTCCGGTCAACAATCGTCTGTTCGGTTCGTTCGTCGAGCACCTTGGCCGTTGCGTGTACACCGGCATCTACGAGCCCGACCACCCGACCGCCGACGAGCACGGCTTCCGCAAGGACGTCATCGACCTGGTCAAGGAACTCGGCGCCACCACCATCCGCTACCCGGGCGGCAACTTCGTGTCCGGCTACCGCTGGGAGGACGGCATCGGCCCCAAGCAGGAACGTCCCCGTCGACTCGATCTGGCCTGGCATTCCACCGAAACCAACGAATTCGGCCTGCACGAGATGGCCGAATGGCTTGAGGCCACCGGCGGCAACGAGCTGATGGAGGCCGTCAACCTGGGCACGCGCGGCCTGCAGGAGGCCCTGGACCTGCTGGAGTACGCGAACGTGCCCGGCGGCACCGAGCTGTCGGAACGTCGCCGCGCCAACGGCGCCGACAAGCCGTTCGATATCCGCATGTGGTGCCTGGGCAACGAGATGGACGGCCCGTGGCAGCTCGGCCACAAGTCCGCCGAGGACTACGGCATGCTCGCCGCCTCCGTGGCCGCCGGCATGCGCCAGATCGATCCGGACGTGGAACTGGTGGCGTGCGGCTCCTCCGCCCATGGCATGCCGACCTTCGGCAAGTGGGAGCAGACCGTTCTTGAGAAGACCTACGAGAACGTGAACTTCGTCTCCTGCCACGCCTACTACCAGCCGTTCTTCAAGGAGGACGGCACGCGCGACATGGCCAGCTTCCTGGCCTCCGGCGTGGATATGGACGGCTTCATCAAGGACGTGGCCGCCACCATCGACGCCACCAAGGCCCATCTGAAGAGCGCGCACGACGTGTACATCTCGTTCGATGAATGGAATGTCTGGTACCAGGGTGAGGAGCCGAGCAAGACCCCCGAGGGCATCGGCAACTGGCCGGTGGCCCCGCGTCTGCTGGAGGACATCTACACCGCCGCCGACGCCGTGGTGTTCGGCGATCTGATGATCACGCTGCTCAAGAACGCCGACCGCGTGCGCGCCGCCAGCCTGGCGCAGCTGGTCAATGTCATCGCCCCGATCATGACGGAGCCGGGCGGCCCGGCCTGGCGCCAGACCACGTTCCACCCGTTCTCCGTGACCGCGCGCCTGGCCAAGGGCGGCACCGTGCTGGAGCCGAAGCTGTCCGCCGGCACCGTGGATACGCCGCGCTATGGCGAGGTCGACGGCGTGAACGCCGTGGCCGTGCGCTGCGCCGACGGCTCGCTCGCCGTGTTTGCGGTGAACCGTTCGCTCGAGGCGACCGCCGAGTTCGAGATCAGGCTGCAGGACGGCGCGCAGCCGGCATCCGTCGAGGCGCAGACGCTGCACGACGACGATCTGTTCGCCGCGAATACGCTCTACGACCAGAACCGTGTGACCCCGCACGCCAACGGGTCGGCCATGTACGATGCCGAGTCCGGCGTGGTCCGCGTCTCCCTGCCGCCGGTGAGTTGGACCGCCCTGCACATCAAGTGACGCGATGGGCCGCGCGGTCCGTTCCGGAGAAGGACGGATCGCACGGCCCTTGCTTCCCGGGCCGGGCGGAAGGGACCGGACCGGCCGGGGAAAACGCGTTATGCTGGAATCAGACGGGCGTTCCGCCTGAACCGTGCGGAACATGCCCGATGGTGCGACGAGAGGGGTGCTGTGGCGAAACGGGTGACCATCACCGACGTGGCGCGCGAGACGGGCGTCTCCATCAAAACGGTGTCGAATGTGCTGAACAACACCGGCAGTATGCGCCCGGAGACGCGCCAGCGTGTCCAGGATGCCATCGAACGCCTCGGATACCGCGTTAACGTGTCCGCCCGCGCCATGAAAACCGGCGGCACGAAGCTCATCGGACTGGCCATCACCGATTTCTGCCAGCCGTTCATGCCCTATCTCGCCGACAGCATCGTGGCGGCGGCACGTTCCCGCGGGTACGCGGTGATCACCGATACCTACAACAGCGCCGGCGGCTTGGCGCAGGCGATCCCGGAGACGAAGAAGCTGGCCGCGGACGGCTGGATTTTCTTCATGGGCTCGCCGATCACGGATCGCACGATACTGCACCAGCCGTATCCGTTGGTGATTGTGGGCGATTACGATACGCAGGGACTGGCCGATTGGGTCACGATGCCGAACGTGGAGGCCGTACGCACCGCGGTGGGGGCGCTGCTGGATTCGGGATGCCGTAGGATCGCGTTGATCGGCGGCACCGCGGAGAACGCATGCCCGGATGCCGACCGCGAGTCGCGGCCCGAAACCACCAGCACGATGCGTACCCGCGGCTATGTGTTGGCCCATGAGGAGCGTGGCCTGCAGGTCGATTGGCGGCTGGTCCGTAACGCGGATTGGGTGCAGTCCGGCGGCCGCGATGCGGTGGCGGGGCTGTTGGACGATCCGGATGCGCCGCGTCCGGATGCGGTCATGTGCCTGAACGACGCGCTCGCCATCGGGGTGATTCATGAGCTGCAGCGGCGCGGCGTGCGCGTGCCGCAGGATATGCAGGTCATTGGGTTCGACAACGTGCCGGATGCCGAGTACTGCATGCCCGGATTGACGACGATCGACCCGCATGTGGATGATTACGCGCGACATGCCGTGGATATGCTGATCGCGCGCATCGAGGGGTCGGCGGATCCGTTCCGCACGTATGTGACCTCCTACGATCTGGTGCGTCGTGCCTCGACGTGTTGACGGCCCGGCGTTCGCCTGGACATGGGTCTGTGACGGGCTGCTGTCGCCTCTCCCGTGGCGTATTCCGGGAGAGGCGACATGCGGGCTAGGATCGGAGCAGCACCTCCGTCAGCGCTTGACGGACGGCGCTCGGCATATGCGAATCGGAGCAATCTTCCATGTCCGGCCCGCTGACGTGCTCGAGTGAATCCATCGTGGCCAATGCGTCGATGCCGTTCTCCGCTATGGCGGCATAAGCCTGTTCCTTGGTCAGATATCGCATTTCGGCATGCCGAAGGATGTCGAAGACGTCTTCCATGCGGGGATCGGCGGCCATCGTCGTGTCGCCGATGGTGACACGTATCTCGCTGCGGGTGGATACGTCGGCGACCGTTACCTGCAATGTGAGGGTTTCGGCATCATACCGGCGATCCGAATCGACGGATGCGCCGTCGGCCTGTACGGATATGTCGCTGTCGGTAATGCCTCGGAACAGGAAATCCCATGTTCTCCGGGCCGGCAGAGCGTGAACGTCTCCCTGGGCTGGCGATACCGTGAGTGCGGATGTGGCGCCGTCCTTGCGCCATCGATAGGTGATCGCGGTGGTCGCCGGGGTGATCTGCCGAGAGTAATGTCCCGAATCCTCCATCAGCGTGAAGTCGCCGTCCGCTCCGGGGAAGACGATGATCTCCAGATGCTGCGGGTTGTCGACGGAGTTGATGGAATCCCCCTCGGACAGGGGCTGCATCGGCACGATGCCGCCGGCCTTCGCGAACACGGGAATTCCGTCGAGCGGACGCCAGACGGTCATGCGCCGTCCGTTGGGCGAAGACGCGCTATACCGGCGCCCGGTGAAGAAGTCGAACCAGTCGCCCTGCGGCAGCCATACGTCGGCCTTGCCCCGTCGGGAGGATTTATCCATCGGTTCCGTGATGGGCGCGGCCAGCAGTTCGGTGCCGAACATGTATTCGTTGGGAACGTGGTATGCGGCGTCGATGTCGGGCGATCCCCAATACATGGGCTCCACCAGGGGAAGGCCTGTCCGGGATGCGCGCCAGTTCATGGTGTGGAGGTACGGAATCATGCGATGGCGCAGGCGGAGCGCATCGTCCATGATCGCACGGAGGGGGTGCGGATGTTTTTTTGGACGGTCAGGCGGCCAGTCCAAGACTTCTGCGGTATTGCACGGGGCTCATCCAGTCCAGTGACTTCTTGATCCTGGTTTCATTGTAGTGGGTCAGGTAGGCGGCCAGGCGTTCGCGGAACTCCTCGTAGCCCACGCCCCTCCAGTCCCGCCCGTAGAATAACTCGTTCTTGAGCCTGCCGAAGAACCCCTCGGCGGCCGCGTTGTCCGGGCTGCATCCCTTGGCGCTCATCGACCGGATCAGCCCGTGCTCCTCGCAGATGCGGATCCATTCGTCCCACCGGTAGTGGCAGCCGCGGTCGGAATGGATGATTGGATGTTCCCCGTCCCTGAGCGTGGCGACCGCGTCAAGGAGCATCCGGTTCGCCATGTCGGCGTTCGGGGAGCGCGACAAGGTCCAGGAGACCACCATCCCGTCGAAGCAGTCGACCACCGGGGAAAGCCAGCACTTGTACCCGTCCATGGTGAACTGGGTGACGTCCGTGACCCACAGCATGTTCGGCGCGTCGGCGTGGAAGTCCCGCTCCACGAGGTTCGCCGGGGCCTCGCCGATCTCGCCGGCGTAGGAGCTCCACCGCTTCGGCCGCTTCAGGTACACGGGCCGCATGGCCCCCTCGCGCATGATCCGCCTGACGACCTTCTCCGAGACGACGATCGGGTCGGACTCGTCAAGGCGCAGCATGCGGTGGATGGTCCGGTATCCCCATGCGCGCCCACCCTGCTCGAACAGGCCGGCGACGCGGGCCCGCAGCACGGCGTACCTGTCGCCCGCGGCGATCGCGCCGCGCTCGTAATAGTAGGTGCTGCGTTTCAGCCCCACGGCCTTCAGACAGGCCGCCAGGCCGAATTCACCCCTGATCGCGTCGACGACCCGCGTCCTCTCCCTGTTCGTCAGCATGGACGGGTCGAGGCGCGGGTCGTCGGCTTTTAAAACATCGATCGTCTCCCGCATCACCGCGTTCTCCAGCCGCAGGACCTCCACCTGCCGGCGCAGCTCCTCCACGTCATCGCCGGCCGCGGGCATCGGTTCGGCCGGCATCGGCGCGTTCCTCCTGTCCATCAGTCCCAGTATCCCCTCGCTCCGGTAGCGGCGCATCCACTGGTACACGCTCGTCGGCGTGCAACCCGCGTCGCGCGCCACGCGGGCGAGGGGCTCGCCCTCGAGCGCGCGTCTGGCCGCATTCGTCTTGCATTCCAGCGTATACGAACGCCTGCACGCGCCCGTGATCTCGTCGGCCTCCGCGTCCAGCATCGCGTTCAACAGCTGTTCGACCTTCTCCGACACCAACCGGTCCAGCTTCGTCTCGAGCATGTTCTCGTCGACCTGTAGAATCTGATTCGGCATGGTTCCGTCGCCTTCCTAAATAGGTTGATTTGGTTTGGCGACTGAAATCGTACCCGGACGACGGACCATGTCTCTCAACTCAAGCCTCAACCAAAATGCGCAACAAACCGGGCGTTATCAATCGGACACATTGGAGTCGGACAGGCTAAGCTGCATAGAACACCGCATCTAATCGGTTCGACACGCGCATTTCACTGCGCGACTGGACATTGACGTCCCTTTCGAGGTAATATCGAACCGGTTCGATACATACGTGAGTATGCAAATACGTAAACAACAAACAGGCAGATGCGCACGCAAATTGCACCCGCGCCCATGAGCCAAGGGAGGTCCCATGAAAAACAAAGTGCAACTCATCACATACGCCGATCGTCTCGGCGATGGCACTCTTAGCTCGATGACCGACATCCTGCGCACCCGCTTCAACGGCGTGTATGACGGCGTTCATATCCTGCCGTTCTTCACTCCGTTCGATGGTGCGGATGCAGGCTTCGACCCGATCGACCATACCAAAGTCGACGAACGTCTCGGCAGCTGGGACGACGTCGCCGAACTCTCCAAGACCCACA
>ERZ827522.2570-NODE-2570-length-12268-cov-6.983952_pt1 | contig 12268 bp, 15 predicted proteins | sample MGYA00519580_ERZ827522 | MGnify/ENA primary metagenome ERZ827522 (study PRJEB31778, sample SAMEA3449340) | human gut metagenome | biome: human gut; feature: human-associated habitat; material: faeces | place: United Kingdom | collected 2010/2012 ... | reverse complement strand
CTTGTTGGAGAATACTTTGTGCTCCGGCAGGGATTTGTGGTAGGCAATCGCCTCGTCCAGGTCTACCTCGCTGCCGGTCGGCCATGTGGCAAGGACCTCTTTACGAACTTTATAAAATTCGTCGTCGGTCCATTTTTTATTTTTGATGTCAATGGTTTCCATCTTGCTTTTACTCCTTTACTAACTCCTTTTTCATGATCCTTAAAGCGGTGTCCGGATACTCGGTGCTCAAGAGTCCCATCGCCGCCAGAATGTATTTGCGGTCGACATAGATGTCCGCGCTCTTCGGCTTTAAGGAGAACGAGTCGACCGGATTGAACAGCGCGTGGGCGGCAATCTGGGCGGTGCGCTTGGTGTGGATGATCGCGCCGCCGGTGACAACCACCGTCTTGACCGCCGTCAAATCCTTGCCGGTCTGGATATAGCTGATGCCCATCGGGGAATAGAACTGCTCCAGATGGCCCGCATGGCGGGTGACCGCAACCTCGATGGCAAGGGAGGCCAGCGCATAGTCCAGAGCCTCCAGCTCATCGTCGTTTTCTCCCGGCACCACATCGGTGTGGATGCCCAGATAGTCGATCAGCTCCCTGCAGCGGTCCTCGCTTAAGCCCGACAGCTCGCTGACGCGCATGATGTCAGTGGCGTCCACAATGCCGTGGATGCTGTAGCGCATGCCGATGTCTCCCTCGACGGTACGCTTGGCGTATTCCTCACGCAGGCCCTTGAGCGCGGTCATGCCCATGGTGGGCAGGCCGAAGGACATCGAGTAGACGTCGGTGGTCGCTCCGCCCAGGTCCACGCCGACCAGATCCCCCATCCCGTCCTCGTTCTGACTGCCCTTTGCCAGCAGCTTCATGGCGGTCAGCATCGCCGACGGGGTCGGCATCAGGATGCCCTGAATCAGGTCCTGCGCGCGGCTTAAACCCTTGGCCTTGACAATCTGCTCCAGGAAGATTTCGCGGATCTTCTTCTGCACCGGCTCGACATTGGGGATGTCCAGCCGCGGCATGACATTCTCGCAGACGTAGGTCTGTTTGTCCTTTAAAATCTCCTGGCATTTGTCCGCGCAGTTGCGGTTGCCCGCGATGATGATCGGGAAATTGTGCTTGGCCTTGGCCAGCATCTGCGCGTTAAAGACGATATTTTCCTTGTTGCCGCCGTCGGTGCCGCCGGTCAGCAGGCAAATATCGGGGTTGATCTGATCGATCTCCTGCAGGTCCCCTTCGGTCAGCTCGTAGGAGTAGGTCTTGATGACCTTGGCTCCCGCGCCCAGCGAAGCCTGGCGCGCAGCCTTTGCCGTCAGCTCCGGCACCAGGCCGATGGCGACCATCCGCAGCCCGCCCGCCGCGCTGGAGCAGGCGTACCGCTCGGAGAACTCGATCTCCCCAATCTGCTCTTTCAGGATTGCCAGCGCATTGTTTAAGCCGTCGTTGATATCGGTTTCAATTGTTGTAAAGCTCTGTGCGGTGCCCAGGATTTTTTCTTTCTCCACGTCCACCGCGGTGATTTTGGTATAGGTGCTGCCAAAATCGATCAGCAGAACAGCCTTCATTGCCTTCACCTTCTCTTGAAATTCATTGCTGTGTAGAAAACAATGAGAAGCTTACTCGATGCCCAAATCTTTTTTCAGGCACGCAATGGTCACCTGCGGATCGGTGCCCGGACCAAATGCCCGGTCAAAGCCCATCGCTTTGTAGCGTCTTTCAATCTCCTCGACCGGAACCTTGCCGACAACCAGGTTGCCGCCCGCATACAGCAGGATGCCCTTCAGGCCAGCCTCGTCGCATTTTTCGCGCATGCCGGTACAGTCAATCTCACCCTGGCCATACAGCGAAGAAACGCAGATCGCGTCCGCGCCGACCTCAACCGCAGCCTTGATAAACTCATCCTGCGGAACCAGTACGCCCAGGTTGGTTACGTCAAATCCCGCATCCAGAAACGCACGGTTGAGAATCGCGTTGCCCACCGCGTGAACATCTGCGCCGATAACGCCGATAACCAGTTTCTTTTTTTCCATCTTTCTTGCACCTCTTGTTGATTTTTGAAAATATTCTCTTATGATCTTACCGGATCGATTCGAGATACTCTTTTCTTCCGGTTTCATACAGGTTGTTGCCCTCGCTGTCGATGATGACAAAGGCCGGCAGATCCTCTACCTCCAGGCGGCGCAGTGCCTCGGCGCCCAGATCTTCATACGCGATGATTTCTGCCTTCTTGATGCAGCGGGAAAGCAGCGCGCCGGCGCCGCCGATGGCGCCAAAGTAAACCGCGCCGTGCTCCTTCATGGCCGCGATGACCTCAGGGCTTCTTTTGCCCTTGCCGATCATGCCGCGCTGGCCCAGCGCGATCAGGGTCGGGGAGTAAGCGTCCATGCGGTAGCTGGTGGTGGGGCCGGCCGAACCGATGACCTGGTTGCCCTTGGCCGGAGCCGGACCCACATAATAGATGACCGAATCTTTCGGGTCAAACGGCAGTTCCTTGCCCTGTGCGACCAGCTCGCACAGACGTTTGTGCGCCGCGTCGCGGGCGGTATAGATGACGCCCGAAATCAGTACACTGTCTCCACATTTTAAATCCTTTACCTGTTCCAGGGTGAGTGGAGTTGTTATTCTCTTTTCCATAACCTTCTCCTCCTCCTTTACAGCTCCACCGTCTTGTGACGGGTGACATGGCAGTTGATGTTGACCGCAATCGGCAGGCCGGCGATGTGGGTCGGCATCTTTTCGATGTTGACCGCCAGCGCGGTGGTCTTCAGCTCCTGCGAAATGCTGCCCGCAGGCACCAGCAGCAGCACCAGCCCGTACATGGCCAGCACGGCACCGTTGCAGAGCAGCAGCTTGCACAGCACCCGCACCAGCGGCAGACGGATGCGCTCAAACCGGGGCTTGACCAGCGGGTAATATCCCAGCAGGAACACAAAGACCAGCGCCACCTCCTTATCCGGCACAAAGAGCAGGCTGAGTAGGCTCACCGCGCCGTAGGCTGTCAGGGCCATGGTCCTGCCGCACTCCACGCAGACCGTGGCAATGAGCAGGCTGGCCACCGCCGGGGCAATGAACATCAGCACCGGCACCACGGCCCCCAGCAGCATCAGGGCCACGCTCAGGGCAGCCGCCATGCCGCAGTAGGCCATCGCCCAGCTCTTGCGGGCCTTCACGGCAGCTCCCAGCGCACGGGCTGGTTCTCCGGGTCCAGCGGCTCCACCGCATGGCGCAGGCCCAGGATCATAATATTGTCGATCAGGCTCTTGTTCAGCTTGACATCCAGCATCCCGTAGGCGCGCACCAGATCGTTTGCCGCAGCCAGCGACTGCCGCCGGGCATTTTCCAGTGCAGCACCGGGGTCCTCGACACCGTTGACCAGATACACATTGTACCGCCCGGCCCGCTTGTCACCGGCCACACGGCCCGCCTTATCCAGCAGGTAGAACACCCGCCCGATGCAGCTGCCGATATAGCGCATACTCTTGCGCTGGCTGTTCTCATCGGTAGCGAGCGTGGAGTAGAGCGCGCCGTAGATGTTGCTCATAGGCTCGGCAGCCTCGGTGTAGTTCTTGGCGTTCAGGTTCATCTGAACGATCGCCTGCTCCTGCTCCTGTTCAAACAGCCGCTCCAGCGCGGGGTTCTCCTGCACGGCCTTTTCGTAGGCGCGGCGGAGCAGGATGCGGTCGATGGTGCGCTTCACCCGCTGTTTGAAGGGCAGCTCGTCACTGCGGCGGTCCTGCAGCTTATGCCAGCCCAGCAGCACCTCCACCTGCGCGGCCAGCCGGATGCCCTGGGTCTGGCACATCATCGGCCTCCAGCAGAGCGTCCAGGGCAGGCGCACCTTTTTGCAGGTCGCCTCCCGCCCGGCCAGGCTGTCTGACAGCAGTGCGAACAGAACCCCGTTGTGCTGCAGCAGACTGCACGAGTAGAGCCCGTAGGTCGTGTTCAGCTGATACTGCACGCCCCGCAGATACCATTGGTAGATATTATAATCCCGGATGGTAAGCTCCGGAAGATAAGGCCGCATCCGACCGTCCATGTCTTTTTGTTCTCCTGTTTACTTTTTCTTAAACTCGACGGTACGCTTCCCGTCAAAGCCCTGCTTGGGCATCGGCTTTGCCTTGTGCTCAAACTTGGGGGCCTCATAGTACATATACAGCTGGCAGGGGATCATACCGTTGTACATCTTGCGGCGCTTGTTGGCGCGCTTGCCGTAGTGGCTCTCAAACTCCATATCGGCAGTGATGGCGTACAGGCCCGCGCAGGGATGCTCGGCCATCTGCTGGCCCAGGGTGCGGGCCAGCTTGGCGGCACCCTCGATGGTGTTCATCCGCTCGCCGTACGGGGGATTGGTCAGAACGATGGCTTCGGGCTTTGCCGCAAAGTCAGCGACATCGGCCACCTCAAAATGGCAGCGTTTTTCCACACCGGCCAGCTTTGCGTTGGCATTGGCCAGTGCCACGGCGGCGGGGTCGATATCGTAGCCAAAGGCCTCAAAGCCCACATCCAGCTTGGACTCTGCCAGCGCTTTCTGGCGCTGCTCGGCCCAGAGGGAAGCGGGCACAAAGCTGTAGCGCTCGGCGGCAAAACGGCGCTTAAGGCCGGGGGCAATATTCATGGCCTTCTGGGCGGCTTCGATCAGCAGAGTACCGCTGCCGCAGAAGGGATCCTCCACCAGACTGTCGCGGCGGACACGGCCCAGGTCGGCAATGGTCGCGGCCAGCGTCTCACGGATGGGGGCCTCCATGGCGTTGCGGCGGTAGCCGCGCTTGTGCAGGCCCTCGCCGGTGGTATCCAGCATGATCTCGCAGACATTCTTGCGCAGCATGAAGCGGATCTTGTACTCCGCGCCGGTCTCGGGCAGAACAGAGGTATGATGCTTGTTCATCAGGCGCTTGACCACAGCCTTTTTGATGATGCTCTGGCAGGCAGGCACGCTGGTGAGCTGGCTGTTCAGGGAAGAGCCGGTCACAGGGAAGGCGGCATCGGCGGGCAGCAGCTCTTCCCAGGGGATGCTGTACACGCCGTCAAACAGCTCATCGAAGGTGGAAGCGGGGTAGGTGTTGAGGAGCAGCATCACGCGCTCCACCGTGCGCAGGTTCAGGTTGGCGGCAGCGATCATCTCCGGCCCGCCCGCAAAGGTCAGGCGGCCATCCCCTACCCGGATGTTCTCGGCCCCGATGCGGGTCAGCTCAAATTTCGCAGTTGCTTCGCAGCCAAAGAAGCAGGGTGCGATCAGTTCAAATTTTGCAGGCATTCTGGTTCCTTTCTTGTCCGTGGGCGTTGCCGCACCACCAAAAAACAGGCCCGCCCCGCTGGGGCAGGCCCGGTTCGTTCTATGGCTCAGCGGCCGCGGCGGGAGCGCGGTGCATAACCGCCGCCGCGGCGGTTGTTGGTCTCGTGGTCGAGGTCGGCCATCTTTTCCTCGCTCTGGCTCTTGAAGCGGCTCATCATATCCTCAAAGCTCAGGTTATCGCTCTTGGCCGGGGCCTTGGGCTGCCACACACGGGGTGCAGCGTCCCGGGCAGGGCCGCGCCCGCCCTCACGAGGGGACCGTCCGCCGCCGCGGGAATTACTGAAATGGCCGCCCTCGCGGGGGCCGTTCTGGCGCGGGCCGCCGGGCCGGGGCCCACGGTCACTGCGCGGCTGACGGGGTGCCGGCGGCAGCAGCCGCTTGATGGACAGCGCGATCTTGCCGTCCGGTGCAATGTTGATGACCTGCACTTTCACAGCATCGCCGTCGTGCAGCACCGTGTTGATATCCTGCACATATTCATTGGACACCTCGGAAATGTGGACCATGCCCGATTTGCCCTCAGGCAGCGCAACAAACGCGCCAAAGGGCTTTACGCCGGTCACACGGCCTTCCAGTACGTTCCCTACCTCAATTGCCAAAACTCAATACTCCTTGCTCTCTTTTTGTGGGGGCACCGGGTCTGTCCGCAGAGCTGCCCGGCGGGGTGTGCCCTCAGTTGCCGGTCACATCCACAAAGATGCGCTCGTTGGGGGCTGCGTAGTTGTAAGAATCCCGGGCGACCCACTCGGTCACATCGTCGGCATCGCCGCTGAGGATGCGCTTCATCTCCTCGTTCTGGGTCTTTTGCTGTTCGATCTGCTCGCTCAGCGTCTGCAATTCCGCACGCCGGGAGCTGATGGACACCTGATTGGAGATGTAGGCCACCAGCATACTCAACAGCAGCAGAATGAAGAAAAGACGAAGGATCGTCCGCACAAACGGGCTGCGTCTGCGCTTTTTCCGGGTGGTATTTGCCATTTTTCAGCGCCTCCTGTGCTCAGCAGGCCCGAAACGCCTGTACTCTTACTTTGATACGTTAGAATTATACAACAACCGCCGTGTGCTTGGCAAGTTCTTTTTCGGTTTTTTTGCGCTTCTTTTTTGCGCGCGGCGCGCTCTGGCCTGCTCCACCCGGTTTTTGCGGGCTGCTGCCAGCGGCTGCAATGCCCGCCGGGCCAGCCGGAGCGGCCCCGCCGCCAGCCAGAACAGCCCCTGTTCCAGTGCCTGCAGGGCAGGCCGCAGAAGCCGTTCGGCCCCAAAAGCGCAGAGAAAGGCGCTGCCCGGCATATACCACCGCAGCACGCCCCCGGCGCTCAGGGCGGCGGCATAGCTCTGCAGCCCCAGCAGGACAGCCCCCACAAGGGCCATATCCGGCAGGATCGCCGCCCGCCCCCTGACCGGAAACGCCGCGCGCACGCTGCCCAGCACAAGGCCCAGCAGGGCGCAGGCAGCCGCCTCCTGCCCGATGAGCGCGGGCGCAAGGGCCGGTGCCATCAGCGGAGGAGCCGGGACAGAAAGCCGCCCGGGGTGCGCGCGGCGGTGTACTCCACCGTATCGATGCGGCCCGTCAGCTTCACTTCCCCGCTGTCGAGGTCGAGGCTGGTCACGTTGAGCTGCGCCCCGGCCAGCTGCAGCACGCCCCGGGCTGTTTCAATGGCGGCGCTCTCCGCGTTGCACTGCAGCACCCGCCTGACCCCTGTTACCGTCAGCTTTTCCCGGTTCTCCAGAATGAGGTCGTGGGGCGGTGCCGGAGTATTTTCCGTGGTCTTGTTCATGGCATAACTCCCCTTTACCATACCTTATGAGCAACCAAAGATTCTTATGCGTTCCTCACTTGACCTCCTGTTCCAGATTCCGGAACAGTTCCGAATGGAAAAAATCTTCTATGGAGATCCCCAGTCCGTCGCACAGTTTTTTGATCGTAGACACCGTTGCACTATTGTTTCTACCGCTGACGATATTGTTCACAGTGGATTGCGTGACACCGCTCATAGTGCAGAGCTTGTTGATGGAAATATTGCTTTCTCTGCACAACTCTATGATCCGCTCCCGGACAGCATCTCCGATGTTCATGTGCGCTTCTCCTTTTTTAGAAAAAGCATATCGAAAAGCTCTTGAAAAGATTAACTCTTTTGAGTTATAATTGCTCAAAAGGGTTAATTTTACCTTTTTATTGGAGGAATCTATCATGTGCGAAGAAAAAAAGACCGGTTATCCATCCATTGACATGCCTTGGCTGAAATACTACGATGAGAAAGCGCTTCATGCGCAGCCTGCGGCTTGCACCGTATACCAGAACATCTACCGACACAACAAGGAACATCTGAACGATACTGCTTTGGAGTATTTTGGGGTAAAAATCAGCTTTTCCAAATTATTTGAGCAAGTTGAGGTCTGTGCAAAAGCCCTGCTCCATAACGGAGTACGGCCCGGGGACTGTGTCACGCTTTGTACCTCGGGAACCCCTGAGGCAATTTATATTGTCCTCGCTTGCAGTAAGATTGGTGCGCTGGCCAACTTTGTCAACCCCATGTTCCAGCCCACCCAGATTCGTGACCGCATCAACGAGACGAACGCTTCCTTTTTGTTTGTGTTGGATAAGCTCTACTCCCGTATTTCGTCCATCGTTTCGGAAACCTGCATTCAACATCTCGTTGTTCTTCCTGCAACAGCATCTCTGCCTGCACCACTCCGCATCCTTTCCAATTTCAAAGACCCTGCTGTCCCGGCTTTGAAGCAGGCCCTTAAGACCGATTGCAAATACTGCCTTTGGTCTTCCTTTCTCAAAACCGGCAGCTCCTCTCCCTCTTCAACCGAAGCCCCCTACCAGAAGGACACTCCGGTGGTCATGGTCTATTCTTCTGGCACGACCGGAGCATCAAAGGGCATCGTGCTGACAAACGACGGCATCAACGCCACCATCGCGCAATACGAAACGGGTTTTCCAGAGGTCTCCCGCCAGAAGAAATTCCTCCACATCGTTCCTACCTGGTTTTCCAGCGGCATTTCGATTTCTCTGTTGATGCCCCTTTGCTTGGGAGCTTCTTGCATTCTCGAACCCTTGTTCAGCCCGGAAAACTTCACTTCTGATATTGAGAAATACTCTCCTAATTATGTTTTTGGTGCCACCAGTCTCTGGCTCTACGCAATGGAACACCTCGACAAGAATCATGACCTGTCCTTCCTGATTTGTCCTATAACCGGCGGCGAGCAATTACTTCCCGAAACCGAGCTTCAGATCAACAATTTCCTGGCCGCCCATCATTGCAACTGTGGTCTTCAAAAAGGTTGGGGTATGTGCGAACTGGGTGCCACCGTAACATTCACGTCCTCCGGAATCACCCCTGCCGGTCCCAGAAACAAGATTGGCTCCACAGGCATTCCGCTTCCCCTTGCCACCGTCAGTGCCTTTGACCCGGAGACTGGGAACGAATTGCCCTACGGCCAGCGGGGAGAACTGCAAGTTTCCACGCCCTGCTGCATGAAGGAGTACTACAAAAATCCTGCTGCCACCGCCGCTTTCTTCCGCACAGATGACGAAGGCCGGAAATGGGGCCACACGGGAGATATCGGGTATCTGGACGAAGATGGCTTTGTCTACATTCTGGGCCGTGCTGTGGACTACTTTATTGATTCCAACCAGAAAAAGAACTATCTGTTCGAGATAGAAAATGTCATTCAGCAGAATCCGGCCGTCGACATCTGCGAGGTAGTCGTTCTCAACGTCAACGGCTCCTTGCTCCCGGTCGCCCACATTCTCCTCAAAAAAGGTTTCTCTGGAGACTCCTACCAACTTCTGAAGGCCATTCACGAACACTGTGAAAAAATGCTGCCAGCTTCCGCTGTTCCCTGCGCCTACAAATTCCGCGTCAGCTTTGCCGTTAAGCCCAGCGGCAAGCGAGACACCGAAGCCCTGACCCAAGAACGAACCGATTATCTTTCCATTGCAGGTGACGAAATCCGCTCTATAAACTTCTAAACGAAAAAATCCCCCTGAACGACGTGAGCAACATCGTTCAGGGGGATTTTGTTGTTATTCCGAAATGATCTCGTACATCTCCCGGGCCACATCCTTGGTGCGGGGCTCCACGTCAGAGAGCACCTTTACCTTGATGGGCCGGTTGCCGAAGGTGACCTCGATGATGTCCCCTTCCTTGACCGCCTGGCTGGCCTTGGCAATCTTGCCATTGATGAGGATGCGGCCCGCATCGGCCACCTCGTTTGCCACGGTGCGGCGCTTGATGAGCCGCGAAACTTTCAGGTATTTATCCAGTCTCATGTTATGATCCTCCAGAAAAGCAGACCCTCTCCATCATTGCGCTTTGTCCACCGCCGCACCTCCGGACAGGGGAGCCGGCAGCGCGAAGCGTTGACTGAGAGGTTTTACAAAAAAACCGCCGGAACCACTGCGGCCCCGGCGGCAAAGATCAAACTTACAGGGTATCCTTCAGAGCCTTGCCCGGCTTAAAGACAATGCTCTTGGAAGCAGCGATGGTGATGGGCTCACGGGTGCGGGGGTTGATGCCCTGGCGCTCTGCGCGCTCACGGATCTCAAAAGTGCCAAAGCCGGAGATGGTGATCTTCTCACCCTCAGCCATTGCCTTGCTCAGTGCGTCGAAAGCGGCGTTGACAGCCAGCTCGGCGCTCTTCTTGCTCATCTCGGTGTTTGCTGCAACCTGTGCGATCAGATCGGTCTTGGTCATAATGGGGTACCTCCACAAAATTTTACTCAGCTTTTTCTATCAGACAGTGGCAGGGCGTTCCTGCCCGTCCGAATCTTCGGTCTTTTGCAGCAGCTCCTGACGGAACCGCCCGGATGCAAAGGTCAGGGCCTCTTCCGCGTCCACACCGGCCAGCCGCATGGCATTGGTCGCTGCAAACAGCAGCGCTCCGGCCCGCTCGGCGGCATTTTCCGGCACCGCTTCTTCCCAGCCGCGCTCGGCAGCCTTCAGGGCAGCGGCGGCATCCTCTGCCGTCTGCGCAAACGCGCCCTTGCGGGCGGCACGCTTCTGCATCTTCTGGGCATACATCAGGGCGGGCAGGGTGGCCGGAACCGTGTTCAGCTCATCCGCCAGCGTGGTGCGGCCCTTTTCCTTATTTTTGAGCGCATCCCAGCTGTTTATACCGGCATTTTCAGCCGCCGAAGAGGCAAAGATGTTCGGGTGCCGGAACACCAGCTTCTCGCACACTTCCCGGCAGACCTGCTCGAAATCGAACCGGCCCCGCTCTTCCTCAATGACGGTATGGAACACCACCTGCATCAACACGTCGCCCAGCTCCTCGCGCATCATGGCCGCGTCGTCGGCATCAATGGCTTCCAGCGCCTCGCAGGTCTCCTCCAGAAAGTTCTTCCGGATGGAAGCATGGGTCTGCACCTTATCCCAGGGGCAGCCATTTTCTCTGTCGCGCAGAATGCGGATGATCTGCAGCAGATCCTCCGCCGTGTAGCGTTCCCGTTCGGGCCAGTCCTGCATGGGTGCACTCCCCTTTCCTCTGCTCAAAAACCTGAGCTCGATTGTACCGCAGAATCTGCGATTTTTCAAGGGGACAAGCGCATTTTCCGGCTTTTCATTTCAATTGTTTCCAGAATTTTCACACTTTGCCCTGTTTCTGTGCAGAAAGGGCGGCATCCCCCTACGGGGACACCGCCCTTTCAAGGCTTTTGCGTTACAGCTGTGCGCCGCACTTGTTGCAGAACAGCGCATCCTCAGAGACCGGCGCGCCGCACTGGGGGCAGGTCTTTTTGTCCGTGTCAGGCTTTTTGTCCTTTTCCACGGTCGGCTCAATGGTGATGCCGCTGCCCTCGGCGGGCTCCTCGTCCAGATCGTGGGTAATGACCTCGGCAGCGGGGCCAAGGCTCTCCTTGAGGGCGTTCAGGTTGGCCTCGATGCTGCTGATCATCTCGATATACTTATCCACAAGGGGCTGGTTCTCCTCGTTGCCCTTGGCCAGGCTGTAGACCAGTGCACCCAGCTGACGCTGTGCCCGGGCAAGCTTGGTCTGCTCCGAGACGATCTTTGCCTGCGTTCTGCCGCGCTCTGCCAGATCCATGGCGGCATTGCGGCCCTTTTCCGCATATTCCAGACCCATTTCCTTGATCTTATTGAAATCCATAATGACACCTCTCTTACGGGCATTGGCCCTGTGTGTGCTGTCAGATGATGGTTTCATTATAGCGCACTCAGGCACTGATTGCAACGAATCCACCGCAACTTTTACAGTTTCGTGCGGATTTGGAAACAGTTTTTTCGCATTTGAACAAGAGAATGGAACATTTTCCCCGCGAAGCGCGATTTTATTTTACGGCACTGCCGTAGAACTCCCGCAGCATACTGTCGGCGGGCAGAAGCTCCAGATCCAGCGGGACCACGTGCTCAAAGCGGCGGGCAGTCTCGTCCCAGAGCTCGGCGTTGTGGCCCTCCAGCGTGAACTGGCGGCGCACGATGCCCAGCAGCCTGGAGATCAGGCCCAGCTCATAGGTAAAGGAGGTGTCCAGCAGAAAGTCCGCCGTGGTCTTGAAACCCTTGATATACCGGGTCTCGCCGTCCAGCACCCGGTCCCACATGGCAAGGGTCTTTTCGGGGCTGCGACCCCGGGCGGCAGCGTCCCGCAGGGTGCGGCGGCACAGGCGGATGTCCTGGGTGTTGATGACCCGGCGGCCGTCGATGGCATATTCCTCCCGCAGGCCGGCGTAGATGCGGTAGACATCCTCCGCAGGCACAAGGCCGGTGAGCTCCGGGTTCAGGGCATGGATGCCCTCCACGATGCAGACACCGCCCTGCAGATTCACGGCCTCGGTCTCGCTGGAGCGCCGCTCGTTGGCAAAATCATAGATGGGCAGGGTGGTCTTGCCCGTCTCGCTCAGCTCATGCAGGCACTGCCGGACAAGGGGCAGGTCCATGGTATCGGGGTTTTCGTAATCCAGGGTGCCGTCGGGCAGGCGGGGGTAGAACTCCGCCCCACGGAAAAAATTATCCAGGCTGACCAC
>ERZ827522.2565-NODE-2565-length-12291-cov-3.894900_pt1 | contig 12291 bp, 7 predicted proteins | sample MGYA00519580_ERZ827522 | MGnify/ENA primary metagenome ERZ827522 (study PRJEB31778, sample SAMEA3449340) | human gut metagenome | biome: human gut; feature: human-associated habitat; material: faeces | place: United Kingdom | collected 2010/2012 ... | reverse complement strand
TGTCTTTGGCGGAAAAATTGTCGATAAGCTGCCGGGACTGCTTGGCGGAACAGCCGCTTATGATTATGCGGCACAGGGAATCACACAGAAAGAATACGAAATGATACAGCTCGTTGCACAGGGGCTCAGCAATAAGGAGATTGCAGAAAAGACTTTTTTGTCAGAGGGAACAATCCGTAATTATATCAGCACCGTACTGGAAAAGCTGAATTTGCGGGACAGAACCCAGCTGGCAGTGTTTTATTATCAGAACGGAGGTCGGTAAAAATGGGTGGCATTGAAGACTATATCAAATGGCGCGGGGATTTGACGTTTGAGCAGTCTGCATTTAATGAGGTGGATAATCTGGTGTTGTCGCAGATTGCTTATGTGGATTTTAAAAATATCATACCGGCGGCAGGCAGTAAAGAAAAAATTACCCTGCGGCAGGCGGCACATGATTTTTTTGACTTAAATGATGAGGAAGAATTACAAAAAGTCACATCGTTTATCAGGGAAGCACCGTTTTTTATGCGGATTGCAGCGGAAAGCAGGCGTTTCGGGGATATTGTGCTTTCCGATTATGCAGATGTGACAGATGACCATGAGGAGAAGCAGTTTGCAGCATTCTGTGCGGAACTTCCCGATGATACGTACTACATTGCATTTCGCGGGACAGATGATACGATTATCGGCTGGAAAGAAGATTTTAACATGGGTGTCATGATGCCGGTGCCGTCCCAGCTTGAAGCTGTAGAGTATGTCAATACCGTTATGCGCTGGAAACGCGGAAAGCTTCGTCTTGGCGGTCATTCAAAGGGCGGCAATCTTGCGATTTATGCCGCCGTCTTTGCAAAGCCGTCCATTCAGCGCAAGGTGGTGAAAGTCTATAACAATGATGGACCGGGATTTACAAAAGAGATGATTGAAAGTGAAGCGTACCGGAAAATGCTGCCGCAGATTCAGACGATTGTACCGCAGCATTCCCTTGTCGGTATGTTACTGTGGCAGGAAGAAGAATATCTGGTGGTGTGCAGCAGTCAGACAGGAATCATGCAGCATGATGCCATGTCGTGGCAGGTAGAGGGCAAATGCTTTGTGACATGTCCGTCTCTCAGCGCGAACAGTAAGAATTTTCATGAAGCCATAACATCATGGCTGGAGGGTCTGTCTGCAAAGGAACGGGAAAAATTTGTGGATACACTTTTTGAACTTATTACCGCAAGCGGTGCAAAGACTCTTTCAGACATAAACGCCGATATCCTTCGCAGTGCCAACGCCACCATCAAAATGTTCGGTACACTGGATGCGGGAACAAAAGGATTATTGTTAAAAATACTAAAAGCCCTCTCAACCGAAATCAAGAGGGCAAGAAAGAGTAAAAACAGATAATAGGACAGATAAAAGGATAAGCCGAAGTCAAGTAACACGTTGAGGCGTTCCTTTTATATGCCTCTATTTGTTATGGGTACGCCGCAGAAAAATCCACCCCAAAAGGCAGAACGCCATAAACATCGGATAGTAGTTATACGCGATAATATCCACACCGCTCAGCGGCATAACAGCAGAAGCTGTGGCTGCGGAAGCATAAAGCACCTGTGCGCCGTAAGGTAAAAGCCCTTGTGTTACGGAAGCGCTGATATCTAATAAAGAAGCTGTTTCACACGGCGAAATATCATATTCGGTACTGATTTCCTTTGCAATCGGACCGGCAAGAATAATCGAAATCGTATTGTTGGCAGTCGCCGTATCAATACCGGCAGTTAAAACGCTGATACCGAAACGTGCACCCTTTGGTGAGCGGATTCTCTGACGGATGGCAGTTAAAAGCCAGTCAATACCGCCGTTATATTTAATCAGTGAACCGATACAGCTGACAATAATTGAAATTACTGTAATATCATACATGGCGGTAATGCCATCGCCCATACATGTAAAAATCTCCATGCCGGAAAGATTTCCGGTGAAAATTCCGGCAGCAAGAGAAAAGACCGTGCCTAAAATCAGTACGGCGAATACATTCATGCCGCACAAGGCGCTTACCAGTACAAAAAGATATGGTGCAATCAAAAGCAGATTGGCATCCTTTGCGTAAACGGAAACGACCTCCGAATGGGAAGGCAGAATCAGCAGTAATACAAAAGTCAGGATAGCGGCAGGCAGTACAATAAAAAAGTTTGTGCGGAATTTATCTTTCATGGAACAGCCCTGCGTGCGGGTTGCGGCAATTGTGGTGTCGGAAATCATCGAAAGATTATCCCCGAACATCGCACCGCTGATGACCGCTCCGATGCACATGGCAAGGGAAATCGAAGTCTTTTCACTGATACCGACCGCAATCGGTGCCAGTGCGGAAATCGTTCCGACACTTGTTCCCATGGATATGGAAAGAAAACAGCCGATAATAAACAGTCCGGCGGCAGACCAGCTGGCAGGAAGCAGTTTTAATCCTAAATTTACCGTGTGTTCAACGCCGCCCGCGGCGGATACGGCTCCGGAAAATGCGCCTGCCGTCAGGAAAATCAGACACATGGTAATAATATTTTCATCGGCAAGCCCTTTGGCAATGACCGTGATTTTTTCAGAAAATGAAAGTGTGCGTGTCTGTAAAAATGCCGTCAGCAGAGCAGCTAAAAAAGCAATAATTGCAGGCATATTGTAAAAGTCGTGAAATATAATACCGGAACCGGCATAAATCACTAAAAAAACACCAATTGGCAGAAGTGCCAGCGGTGAAGGTTTAAGGGAATCCTTTAAGGGCATATTTGCAGTTGTATTGTTCATGTGAATCCTCGCTTCTTTTAATATTATTTTAATAGCTTTGATATCTGCTGCTAATATTTGCAATCCCCCTGTGGGACAGAAATTTTAAAATTATGCATCAATTTGTTATTTGATGAGCAACGTACTTATAGTATAAGAAGAAAAGAGAGGTGTCAACACATTATTTTTTCCATTCTTTTCGTTGACAGGAAAAAAGTACAATAATATACTTAATGAGAAATATTTTCAATTAAAGATTTGTGAAAATGATAGACAAAAAGAGGAATAGAGGATAGTATGAACAAGCCATAAACGAAAGCCTGTTCATACAGCGCTTTGTGCCGCAGGCGTCACGAAGCTGCTTTTATCGCAGAACTGAATAGGTTCAGTCCGCGGTTCCTCCGGAATTAGAATGCCTGCGGAATAGAGGATAGTATGACACTGGATAAATTAGAGGTTGGAAAAGACGCGGTCATTGAAAGCGTAGGCGGAAAAGGCGCACTGCGCAGGCACTTTCTGGACATGGGGCTGACACCGGGTACGGAAGTGACAATGATGAAAAAAGCACCGATGGGTGATCCAATAGAGTTAAGACTCAGAAGCTATGAACTGACACTGCGTCTTGCAGATGCGGCACAAATAGAAATCAGCGGAATCCATGATACCGATACTGTGCGGAGCCGTCAGGCACATTTAAAAGACATTCCACATCCGCAGGTTGGTGAAATGGGAATTTATCATGTGCGAAAAAAGGGAAATGAACTGCGGGAAGGAGAACCGCTGACATTCGGACTGATTGGCAATCAGAACTGTGGAAAGACAACGCTGTTTAACCAGCTGACAGGCGCCAATCAGCATGTTGGGAATTTTCCCGGAGTTACGGTAGACAGAAAAGACGGTCAAATCAAAAATCATCCGGAAGCAACCGTGACGGATTTGCCGGGAATTTACTCTCTTTCACCGTATACTAATGAAGAAATTGTGACAAGGGATTTTCTGATTCAGAATAAACCGCGCGGCATTATCAACATTGTCGATGCAACCAATATTGAAAGGAATCTGTATCTGACGATGCAGTTGATTGAGATGGACATTCCGATGGTGCTTGCGCTGAATATGATGGATGAAGTGCGTGAAAATGGCGGTACGATTCAGGTCAACCGTCTGGAAGAAGCATTGGGAATACCGGTTATTCCGATTTCAGCGGCAAAAAATGAAGGAATTGGAGAACTCATAGAACATGCCATTCATGTAGCGCGTTATGATGAATGTCCGGGACGGCTTGACTTTTGCGATGCCAACGGTGAAAACGGACAGGCAGCGATTCACCGCTGTATCCATGCGGTAGTACATTTAATTGAAGACCATGCAAAAAAAGCAGAGATTCCGGCGCGTTTTGCGGCAACAAAGCTGGTAGAAGGGGATAAACTGATTTTACAGCAGCTTGGACTGGACCGGAATGAAGAAGAAACACTGGAACACATGATTCATGAAATGGAAGAAGAATGTGCAAAAGACCGGGAAGCAGCCCTTGCCGATATGCGTTTTAAATTTATCGAAAAAGTGTGTACGCAGACAGTTGTTAAGCCAACAGAAAGCAAGGCACACGCAAGAAGTGTAAAGGCGGATAAGATACTGACCGGAAAATATACGGCACTGCCGGCTTTTGCGGCAATTATGGGGCTGATATTCTGGCTGACCTTCGGAGTTATCGGTGCAGGTCTTTCGGACTGGCTGAGTGTTGGAATTGATATTGTAACGGATTTTGCTGACCGTGCATTAACGGCGTATGGGTTAAATCCGGTTGTCCATTCCCTGATTATTGACGGTATTTTTGCCGGTGTCGGCAGCGTTTTGTCGTTTTTGCCGATTATTGTAGTGCTGTTCTTCTTTTTATCAATTTTGGAGGACAGCGGATACATGGCACGAATTGCATTTGTAATGGATAAACTGCTGCGTAAAATCGGATTGTCCGGCAGAAGCTTTGTACCGATGATTATCGGCTTTGGCTGTTCTGTACCGGCGATTATGGCAACCAGAACACTTTCATCGGAGCGCGACAGAAAAATGACGATTCTTTTAACACCGTTTATGAGCTGTTCGGCAAAACTGCCGATTTATGCACTGTTTACATATGCGTTTTTTCCTAAATACCGTGCATTAGTGATGGTGGGACTGTATTTCACGGGGATTATCGTGGGTGTTTTATTTTCACTGCTGCTAAAGAATACGGCATTTCAGGGTGAACCGGTTCCGTTTGTTATGGAACTGCCAAACTACCGTCTGCCGAGTTTAAAAAGTGTGGGAATGTTAATCTGGGATAAAGCAAAGGACTTTATTACAAAGGCATTTACGATTATTTTCATGGCATCAATTGTCATCTGGTTTTTACAGACGTTTGATGTACGGCTGAATGTTGTCGTGGATTCCAAAGACAGTCTGCTGGCATTAATCGGTGGATTTGCGGCACCGGTTTTTGTGCCGCTGGGATTTGGCGATTGGAGAATTTCTACCGCACTGATTACGGGATTTACCGCAAAGGAGAGTGTGGTCAGTACGCTTACAGTTTTATTCGGTGGAGATATGAGTGCATTAAATACCTTATTTACACCATTTTCGGCACTGGTATTTTTAGTATTTACTCTGTTATATACACCGTGTGTTGCGGCGATTGCATCCGTAAAAAGAGAAATGGGAACAGCGCGTTCAGCATTTTTAGTCGTAATCATGCAGTGTGTGATTGCATGGATTGTAGCATTTGCGGTCAGAATGATAGGGATGCTTATAGGATTTTAACAGAAAACAGAAATGGAGATTAGGATGAGAATTATAGGCGGAGCCATTATACTGGTGATTGCAGTGTGGCTGTATGTTGTCAGTACCAGAATGGTCAATAAAGATAAAAAGGAAAATCATACAGGCTGTGACGGAAACTGTGCAGGCTGTATGAGCGGCTGTATGACACACACAGATAACGATAAAAGCCATTGAAACATTTTAAAAAGTACGTTATAATGAAACGAAAAGGTGCTGCAATGCGGCAGTAATCAGGAGGATAAGAGGAATGGAAAACGAAGCTGTTTCAAAGAATTTTATTGAACAGATCATAGATCAGGATATTAAGGAAGGACATTGTAAGAAGGTAGTTACACGATTTCCGCCGGAACCGAATGGATATCTCCACATTGGACATGCAAAATCCATTTTACTAAATTACGGACTTGCCAAAGAATATAACGGACAGTTTAATATGCGTTTTGATGATACGAATCCGACAAAGGAAAAGGAAGAATTTGTGGATTCTATTAAGCGTGATGTTGAATGGCTCGGTGCAAAGTGGCACGGAGATGTGTTATTTGCATCAGGCTATTTTGATCAGATGTACGAAGCGGCAGTCAGGCTGATTAAAAAAGGAAAGGCTTATGTGTGTGATCTGACACCGGAACAGATTCGTGAATACAGAGGAACGCTTACGGAACCGGGTAAGGAAAGTCCGTACCGTAACCGTTCCGTAGAAGAAAATCTCGAATTATTTGAGAACATGAAAAACGGTGTGTACAAGGATGGAGAAAAGGTACTGCGTGCAAAGATTGATATGGCATCACCGAATATCAACATGCGTGACCCGATTATTTACAGAGTAGCACATATCTCACACCATAGAACCGGAGATAAGTGGTGCATTTATCCGATGTATGATTTTGCACATCCGATTGAAGATGCGATTGAGGGCGTATCCCACTCTATCTGTACACTGGAATTTGAGGATCACAGACCGCTGTATGACTGGGTTGTAAGGGAGCTTGAATACGAGAATCCGCCAAGACAGATTGAATTTGCAAAGCTTTATTTAAATAACGTAGTAACAGGAAAGCGTTATATTAAAAAGCTTGTAGAAGATAAGATTGTAGACGGATGGGATGACCCGCGTCTGGTGTCTATTGCGGCACTGCGCAGACGTGGATTTACACCGGAATCCATAAAGATGTTTGTAGACCTTGTGGGTGTTACAAAGAGTCAGGGTGCGGTTGAATATCCGATGTTAGAGTATTGTATCCGTGAGGATTTAAAGCTGAAAGCAAAGAGAATGATGGCAGTCTTAAATCCTGTAAAACTGGTGATTGATAACTATCCGGAAGGACAGGTTGAGTACATGGAAGTTCCAAACAATCAGGAAAATCCTGAACTTGGAACAAGAAAAGTACCGTTTACAAAAGAATTATATATCGAAAGAGAAGATTTTATGGAAGAACCGCCAAAGAAGTATTTCAGAATGTTTCCGGGTAACGAAGTGCGCCTGATGAACGCATATTTTGTAACCTGTACAGGTTGTGAAAAGGATGAGAACGGTAACGTTACCGTGATTCATGCAACCTATGATGAGGAAACACGCGGCGGTAACTTCACTGGAAGAAAAGTGAAAGGAACAATTCACTGGGTATCTGCAACAGAAGGCAGTCCGGTAGAGGTCAGACTCTATGAGAATATCGTAGATGAAGAAAAGGGCGTATACAATGAAGAAGATGGTTCTATCAATGTAAACCCACATTCACTTACCGTTTTAAAGAACTGCTATGTAGAACCGGAACTTTTAAAGGCACAGCCGGAAGATAAATTCCAGTTTGTACGTAACGGATATTTTACAGCGGATTCTAAAGATTCAGAAGCCGGGAAACCGGTATTTAACCGGATTGTATCCTTAAAGAGCTCCTTTAAGCTTCCGAAAAAGGACTGAGCCTATGCAGGATCTGGTAATTGAGTGGAAAGAGGATGGGACCCATCTTTACGAACAGATTTATCAATATATCAGAGACGAAATCAGAAGGGGGAAGCTTCTCTGTCAGGAGAAGCTTCCCTCGACGCGTTCTCTGGCGGAATATTTGCAGGTATCCCGCAGTACGGTAGAGCTGGCGTATGACCAGCTCGTGGCGGAGGGATATCTGGAGGCGGTACCCTATAAAGGATATTTTGTCGCACGGGTGGAGGAACTGTACCAGATGGAGACCGCGCCGGACGCAGGAATAACGTCTCGCGAACAGGCTGGCAGCTTTTCATGTGCGGATGCAGGCGGCGATTGCCTTTTCCTTTCAGATGCCGCTTGCGCATCCAAAGCTGCATTGGACGACTCGTCTGCGGTGCCGCCCGTTTTGGTTGATTTTTCTCCGAATGCGATCGACATGCGTAATTTCCCGTTTGATTTATGGCGGAAAGTCAACAGAAACGTTCTGAATCTAAACAACCGAGATCTGTTTTTGCCGGGAGATCCGATGGGCGATCTTTCGCTGCGCCGCACGATTTCCCGATATCTGCATGCATCCCGTGGCGTGACCTGCAGACCGGAGCAGATCGTGGTTGGGGCGGGAAACGATTATCTGCTGATGCTGCTCCGTTATGTTTTCGAGGAAACAATCACAGCGGCGTTTGAAAATCCGACCTATCCGCGTGCATGGAAGATTTTTCAGCTCTTTGCGGGGGAAGTGGTTACGGTATCGTCGGATGCCAGCGGAATCTGCATAGAAGAGCTGGAAAAATCGGGAGCGCAGGTGGTCTACGTGATGCCGTCGCACCAGTATCCCACCGGGCGTATGATGCCGATCGGGCGCAGGACAGAGCTTTTAAACTGGGCAGCACGGGAAAAGGAACGCTATATTATAGAAGATGATTATGACAGCGAATTCCGTTACCGTGGAAAGCCCGTGCCGTCCCTGCAGGCGAGTGATGCGGCGGGAAAGGTGATCTATATGGGAACCTTTTCCAAGTCGATTGCACCTGCAATCCGTGTCGGGTATATGGTGCTGCCGGAGGCTTTGCTGGAGCGCTACCGGCAAAAATGCGCCTGCTTTTCGTGTACGGTTTCGAGAGTCGACCAGGCGGTGCTGGAGCAATTTCTGGACAGCGGTGCGTTTGAACGGCATTTGAACCGGATGCGGAAAAGCTACAGCAGAAAACACGAAGCGCTGCTGGACGGGCTGAAACCCTTTTTGGGGCAATTTGACCTTTCGGGGGAAAATGCGGGACTGCATCTTTTGCTCACGGATCGCGTCGGACGCAGCGAAAAAGAGCTTGTCGACGCGGCACGCCGACAAGGTGTGAAAGTCTATGGTCTGTCGTCAGCGCTTGTGGGGGCAGCTGTCCCGGAGGCTGTGTGTCGCGCAACCGTTTTGATCGGCTTTGGCGGCCTGACGGAGGACGAAATCCGGGATGGTCTGGAGCGGCTTGCAGCGGCGTGGCTGATCGAAAAAAGATTGTGATTTTTTAGGGATAAATATAGGATTATTTGGGTTGACGAACCAGATGGAAAACGTTATAAATGAGGTGGTATTGATTTTTAATACCCGAGAATATAACACAACACGGAGGAATTCAGATGGGGATCATGAGTTCAGAATGGCGTGGCAGACTGCAGCATTGGATGCGCACGCTGAAGGATGATTTTTACAGACCTTTGGGGGAGATTTCATGGGAAGCGTTCCGCACAATGGATCATTTATCTCAGGAGGAAGCAATGAATGGCCCGTTCGAGCCTGTAGAGCCCGGCTTTACCTGGGGCAAGACCTGGGAATATTGCTGGTTTAGAGGCAAAGTGGTTCTGCCTGCAGAAGCACAGGGCAAGAGAATTGTCATGGATTTAAAACCGGACGGCGAATCCACGCTGTTTGTAAACGGTCAGGAATTCGGTACCTACCGTGCTTCCTGGGTAACCCAGAAGCATCATTTCGTAGAAGATAACGTTCTGACCACTGACGCTGTGGCAGGAACAGAATATGAAATCCTGATGGAAACCTACGCAGGCCATTATTATCCGGAATCTCCGGACGGCGGCTGCGCAACCGGCCCGGTACTTCCCGGCGCATATCAGGACCCGCTGGAAGAGGGCAAGAGACGTACCCTCGGTATTTGCACCTTCGGTATCTGGAATGAAGACGCATATCAGCTGTGGATGGATGCAGACACCTTAAGACAGCTGTTGGACAAGCTCGATCCGAATTCCCTGCGGGCTGCAAAGATCGCAGAGGCGCTGGAGGCCTTTACCCTTGTGGTTGATTTTGAGCAGGATGAGGCTGGCAGAATCGCATCCTACAAGGCAGGCAGAGAAGCACTCCGCCCTGCAATGGAAGCGAAGAACGGTTCCACTATGCCTGTATTCTACGCAATCGGCAATGCCCATATCGATCTGGCATGGCTGTGGCCGATGGCAGAGACACACAGAAAGACAGAGCGTACCTTTGCAGCACAGCTGCGCCTGCTGGAAGAATATCCGGAATACAAATATATCCAGAGCCAGCCTGCCGGCTATGAGATGTGCCGTAAATACTACCCCGAGCTGTTTGAAAGAATCAAACAGGCGGTTAAGGATGGCCAGTGGATCGCAGAGGGCGCGATGTGGGTAGAGCCGGATACGAATATGGCTTCCGGGGAAGCGCTGATCCGTCAGCTGCTCTACGGCAAACGCTATTATCAGGAAGAGTTCGGCGTAGACAGCAAGATGCTGTGGCTGCCCGATACCTTTGGTTATACCGCTGCACTGCCTCAGATTTTGAAGAGCTGCGGCGTTGAATATCTGGTAACTCAGAAGATTTTCTGGTCTTACAATGAAGGCGAACAGTTCCCTTACCATTATTTCTACTGGGAAGGCATGGACGGCACGAAGATCAGCTCCTTCCTGCCTACCAGCTACACCTACCGCACCGACCCCACCGAGCTGATGAACGTGTGGGAGAACAGAAGCCAGAAGAGAGATCTGGATGCATTCCTCCTGCCCTTTGGTTACGGCGATGGCGGCGGCGGCCCGGCAAGAGACTATCTGGAATATGCGAAGCGTGAGGCTGACCTGGAAGGCTGCCCGAAGGTAAAACTGGAAGGCCCCATCGAGTTCTTCCAGGATATGGAAGCAGAAGGCGGACCGAAGCATACCTATACCGGAGAGCTGTATTTCAGCGCTCACCGCGGAACCTATACTTCTCAGGCAATGGTGAAGAACAACAACAGAAGATGTGAGCTTTCCATGCGTGATCTGGAATTGTGGGGCACGCTGGCAGCCCAGAAGGGACAGACATATCCTGCAGAGGCAATTGAGCGTCTGTGGAAAGAAGTCCTGCTGCATCAGTTCCACGACATCCTGCCCGGTTCTTCCATCGCAAGAGTTTATGAGGACGCGGAAAAAGCATTCCATGCAATTCTGGAGGAAAGCCATGAGCTGACTGCAAAGGCAGTTGCAGGTCTGGTAGAAGCCGGAAATGGCGTGACTGTCGGCAACTCCCTGGGATTTGCATATGACACACTGGTTGAGCTGCCGGAAAGCTTTGCGGCAGGTGCACAGACCAGAGAAGGCAAGGCTGTTCCGACCGAAAAGATCGGTGACAAGGTATATGGTCTTACAGAAGTTCCTGCTTATGGTATGGTTTCCCTGGTTCCTGCAGAAACCCAGACCAAGGCAGCAGACAGTGTTTCCCTGACTCAGGACGGCGATACCTTCATTCTGGAAAACAATCAGGTGAAGGCTGTTGTAGACGGCAAGGGTGAGGTGGTATCCTTTGTTCTGAAGACAAGCGGCAGAGAGTTCGCAGCTGAGCCGATGAACCGTTTCCACTTATATAAAGATGTTCCGCGTCTGTTCGATGCATGGGATATCGATTCCAACTACATCGATCAGGAAATCACCGCTGCAGAGGATGTAACGGTAACCGTTGAAAGCACAGGCAGCCTGCGCAGTGTCCTGAAGGTAACTGGCCGCATCAGCAATTCGCCCTTCGTTCAGTACATCCGCCTGGATGCAGACAGCGCAAGACTGGAATTCGAAACTGCCATCGACTGGAAAGAGCTGCATCGCCTGTTAAAGGTTGGCTTCCCTGTCAACGTATTTGCAGAGAACGGGATCAACGAAATGCAGTTCGGTTATGTAGAGCGGCCTACCAGACGCTCCAGAGCATATGAAAAAGATCGTTTTGAGGTTTGCAACCATCGTTACAGCGCTCTGTGCGATCAGGCTCACGGTGCCGCAGTGCTCAATGACTGCAAGTATGGTATCAGCATGAACGGCAATGCACTTGAGCTGACCCTGTTGCGTGCAGCAGCTGCTCCTGAGATGCACGCAGACAACAGAGAACATCACTTTACCTACGGCTTTACTGCATGGGAAGGCAGCTTTGCAGACAGCGACGTAGTTCGTCAGGGCTATGAGATGAACGTAAAGCCTGTTATTACAGCTGGTGTTGTGGATACCTTCAGCGCCTTCGGTGTAGAGAAAGACAACGTTATTCTCGAATCCGTGAAGCTGGCTGAGGACGGCAGCGGCGACCTGATCCTGCGTTTGTATGAAGCGAAGAAGGCAGCAGTCAATACGAAAGTATTCACTGCGCTCAACGTTGCACAGGCATGGACCTGCAATATGCTGGAAAAGAAAGAAGCAGAGGTTGCTGTGGAAGATAACACCGTATCCCTTGATTTCAGGGCATTCGAAATCAAGACCCTGCGCCTGAAACTGGCATAAAATCCTCCATTCCGCAGGCGCTTTGCGCCGAAGGAATCGCGAGGCGAACGTCCAGTTCG
>ERZ827522.2560-NODE-2560-length-12307-cov-3.620470_pt1 | contig 12307 bp, 8 predicted proteins | sample MGYA00519580_ERZ827522 | MGnify/ENA primary metagenome ERZ827522 (study PRJEB31778, sample SAMEA3449340) | human gut metagenome | biome: human gut; feature: human-associated habitat; material: faeces | place: United Kingdom | collected 2010/2012 ... | reverse complement strand
CATGTCGAGTTTGTGTCAAGTGCGCGCAGACACAAATCTCGCGATTGAAAATTTTATTTTTCAATCTTATCTCCACTCCGCTGATACGCTTCGCGCTTTTTCAGAAAACGGGACTCCGTCAAAAAGGACGGCGCCGTCTCCGGCTCCGTCCCCCACTGCCCTGAATCAGGCTTCTTCTTTTACTTCAGCTTCCGCTTCTTCTGCAGCTCTGTCTTCATTGATCTGCTTTGCTTCTGCCAGAACATCGCCAGCGTTTTCCTGAACTGTTGTTACGGTCTTCATAACGCTGTCCTTTGCGCGAAGCGCTGCCGCTGTACACTGTACGTATGCTTTCTTCGCGTCTTTGCTGGAAAGGATCTTGATTCCGGCTGTTCCGAATAATACGCCTCCTAAAAATAAACCGATTTTCTTTGCATCAGATACTTTCATCATGTTCGTTTCCTCCTTCGACCGGCGCAGGATATGTCTATACTACCTATCGTACGGCACGGCTTTCTTTGGTTAGTTATTATTAACCACGAACATGGTAGCACGCTTTTTTCCCTGTGTCAATTGCGACTTTATTCCTGCTTTCCGAACACAATCCGTTTCCCGATAAAAATGATCAGAAGCGCTGCAACGCCCACCAAAACGATTGTGCCGCCCGGCTTTAGGCCCAGATAAAACGCCGCAAACAGCCCGATAATCATGAACAGTACGTTCAAACCGACAGCGTACCATACAGTCTGCTTAAAGTTTTTTCCCAGCTGCATCGCACAAGCTACCGGAACGACCATCATCGACGATACCATCAACGCACCGACTGTCCGTGCTGCGACCGAAACCGTCACTGCAATCATAATCGTGAAGATAAAATTGACGACGCCGACCGGCACGCCCGCCAACCGTGCGCTTCTTTCATCCAATGAAATATAAAACAGCTCTTTATATAGAAGCAAAAATAACACAAGCACCACAACGGACACCACGATGACTGAAATCATCTCGGCATCGCTGATCGCCACAATGCTGCCAAACAGAAAGCTGTTAAAGTTTGCCGAATTTTTCACAAAACCGGACAACACACCCGCCAGACCGATTCCTGCTGACATAATAATGGATATCGACATTTCCGAATAGCGCGGAAGCTTTCTGCGGATCGCCTCAATGCCGAAGGACGCTGCCACACAGGCTGCTGCTGCGCCCGCCACCGGATTGACACCCAGCAAAAGTCCTGCTGCGACGCCGGCGAGCGACGTATGGGAAAGTGCATCGCCGATCATGGAAAGACGTTTGCAGACAACGACCATTCCGACGCAGGGCACAACCGCCGCCAGCAAAATTCCAACAACAAACGCCCGCTGCATAAACAGATACTCAAAAATTCTCATGCCTGCCCGTCTCCTTTCCCAGCCTCCTGTTTTACCTTTCCGTCCTCCAGCACCCAGATATCATCTGCATAGGACGATGCACGTTTGAGGTCATGCGTCACCATCAGGACGGTGATCCTTTTCTCCGCATTGATTTTTTTGAGCAGTCGGTAAAAGTGTGACGCATTTTTTTCATCCAATGCCGACGTCGGCTCATCCAGAATCAGAAGCTTCGGCTCGTTGACCAGGGCGCGTGCCAGGAGCGCTCTCTGCTGCTGCCCGCCAGAAAGTCTGCCGATCAAACGGTTCTGGTATTCCTCCATGCCCACCTGCGCCAGCGCAGCTCTTACCTGCTGCCGCTCTTTTTTCCCCGCAAACCGGAACAATCCGATCTGCTTATATAAATTTGCGCGCACGATTTCTTCCACGGATGCCGGAAAATCCTTCCAGCCACCCATCCCGTTCTGCGGCACATAGCTGATGCTCGACCAGTCCTTAAACTGTCGGATGTCTTGCCCTAAAATCTCAATGCTGCCGTCGCTGCTGCCTTCTTCTTGATCCCCTTTGGGGTTTTCCCCGATCGGGAGCTCTCCTAATAAAAGCCTTAAAAGCGTCGATTTTCCTGCCCCGTTTTCTCCTGCGAGAATCGCCAGCCGCCCTTCTTTCAGGCAAAGGCTGACGCCGTCCAGCACATTTTCCTTTCCATAGGAAAAGTGCAGATTTTTGATTTCTATCGCATTCATATGTCTGCTCCTTACCGCAAAGCTTCTGTCAGCTGCTGCAGATTTTCTTCCATGACGGAAAAATAATCTCCGCCGGTTTCTTCCTGTCTGTCGCTTAGGCCTTCCAGCGGGCTGAGGGTCAAAAGCTTCACGCCGGTTTCCGCCGCTACCGTTTCCGCCGTTCTCGAGCCGGACAGCTCTTCAAAGAAAATCGCACGGACGTTGTTTGCCCGGACAAAATCGATAATATCTGCCATCCGTCCCGGGTCTGGTTCGGAATCCGGCGACATGCCCTCGATGCTCACCTGCGTCAGGTTATAACGCCTGCACAGATATCCATACGCCTCATGCGCCACAACGATGTTTCGCTCCGACAGATTTTCCAGCGTCGTCTGATAGATTTTGTCCAGCTCGTCGAGCTGTTCTGCCCATTTCTCATAATTTGCCTGATAGTCTGCGCGATGCTCCGGATCCGCCTCAGAAAACGCTGCGCAGATGTTTTGCATTTCCTGCTTTGCGTTCATCGGGTCCAGCCAAACGTGGGGGTCGTACTCGCCGTGCTCGTGGGCGTCATGACCGTCCGGTGCGGCGACAACAGTGTGGTCGGCGGCATCGTCTTCATGCGCGGCTGCATTGCTCACAGCGGCTTCTTCTTCATCCGCATGATCGTGACCGTCCTCATCAGCATGCGCGGTCCCATGGTCATGACTGTCCTCTTCGTCCTCATCGGCATGCACAGCCTCATGGTCATGGCTCTCCTCTTCCTCTGCGCTGCGCACCAGGCTCACTCCCTGCGACGCTTCCACGGAAATCAATTTTTTATTGGAAAGCCCCGCCAGAACGTCTGAAACCCAGTGCTCCATCCCAGCACCGTTATAGATAAAAACGTCCGCCTGCTCCATCCGGGTAATATCCTTTGTGGACGGCTCCCAATCGTGGGGCTCTGTACCGGACGGCACCATGCAGGTCACCTGGACGTGCTCGCCGCCGATTTTCTGTGCGAAATCGTACATCGTATAAAAACTCGCCATCACCTGCAGCTTGTTGGGATCCACTGGTTCGTCAGGAGTTTCCGTGCCGCAGCCGACAAACACTGTGGTAAACAGTAAGCACGCGCAGAGCACCAACGCCACACGACGCAGGGTGCCGCTTTCCGATACCCGTGTGCAGCGCAGCTGCGGCATTCTGATGCCGGAAATCACAGCATGCTTCCCGCATTGCTTTTTTCTATTCATCCTCATTTCTGTCCTGCAGTCCTTCCTGTGTTTCCCTGAATTTGCGGCACTCCCGACAGCAGCCGTAAAAGATCAGATGCGAGGAATCCAGCGCAAAGTCATGCTCTTTCAGGATATGCTCAGAAAATCCGTGGAGCTTGTTGCATTCCAGAGGAATGATTTTCCCGCATTGCAGGCAGACAAGCCGCCCCGGACTGCCCGGCCTCAATTCTCCGATATAGCGGTACTGCGCGCCTGCGCCGTCCACTGCCGGGATTTTGATCACTGCATTTTCTTCTGTAAGGCGGTCGAGAGCCCGATAAACCGTCGTCTGTCCAACGTGAATTCCTTCGGCTTTGAGACAGTCCATACACTGTTCCGCCGTCACAAACCGGTCGCTGTGTTTTTCCAGACAATCCCGGATCAGTTCCTGTTGCTTCGTTCTGTATCTGACACGTTCTGCCATTTTTCTCCCCCTGTGAACCACTGCGGCATCCGCGCATACTCCCGCACGGCGATATTCAAAACCGCCGCGGTTCATTTTGAAATTAAAAATCATTTTCAATTTATTATATCGACTTTTTCCATCGTGTCAAGGGAAAAAAACGGGAAATGTCACGAGTAAACCAAACCGTTGTCTGATTTCACTGGTTTTTTTGAGAAAATAACGGCTATTATTCTTTTGAGACTTATAGTATCATTTAATTAGAATGAAACATCGGGCAAAAGGGCTGAAACTCTGATACGCGGCACACCTTTCGCCCTACATCCAAACAGAACAATTCCAAGGAGACTTTGCCTATGAAAAAGAAAAGAATTTCCGCCTTTTTTCTGACGATCGCTCTTCTTTCCGGCTCTCTTTCATCGACCGCCTATGCTGCCACCTGGTATATGGAAGACGGTGACGTCATCGTGAGCGCTTCTGAGAGCGGGCAGACCGTTTCCCAGAACAACAATACCATAGGAGATAACGATCCGACCTTTACCAATCGGGATTCCAGCGTCGCTTCCGATAGCACCATCACGATCAAAACCTCCGACGACGCGACAGCGAACATCACAATTGAGGACATCAACCTGAAGCATTCCCAGGAATCTGCCATTGATGTCAAAGACGATTCCAAAGCGAACATCACGGTTCGCGGTACGAATACAATTGACCGCAGGGATGAATCCTCCCCGTCCATGATCCATGTCAGCGATGGAGATCTCACCCTGCGCGGCGACGGTTCCCTGACGCTATCCGGCCGGACCGACGGCGCAAAAATCGGCTCCAATGGACACAGCGGCGACACCGGACAGGGAGAAGAAGATTTTACCGGTTCTATCCACATCACCGATGATGTAACAATCTCCGCAACAAGAGAATACTATAATCCTTCCGATACCGGCTCTGCAGCTATCGGTTCCGGCGAAAAAGGCAATTTTACCGGCACGATTACCATTGATGGAAATGCAAAAGTCAACGCAGATGCCACCTGGTGTGGTCCCGGCATCGGCTGCGGAGAAAAAGGAGATTATAACGGGGATATTATCATCGGCGGCAATGCTGAGGTTACTGCCTCCGGAGGTTCCGCATCCGCCGGAATCGGCAGTGGATGGGACAGCACCTTTTCCGGCGGAACAATCACAATAAAGGATAATTCCAAAGTTACCGCAATCGGCTCCAACGGTTTTTCCCAGAACACGTCCTGCAGCAATCCTGCCATCGGTGCTTCTGAAAAAGCCAATCCGAATTATAACCCTGCCAAAGCCCCGATGAACGGAACCATTACCATAACAGATAACGCCCAGGTAAAAATCGGCAGTGACACCAAATTCGGCACTTCCAGAACGCCCCTGATCGGTGAAGCTTCTTCCGAACCGACCGGAACCGGTAAAATCGAAATTTCCGGCAACGCGGCTGTCTCCAATATCGACGGTTCTTCCGATATCGCCATTGGCGGCGGTACAGCTTCCAGCACGATCGATATTTCTATTGGAGCAAATACGAATATCAACGGAACAAAAGGCTCGGATATTCTCGATGGCAAAAGCAGTAATGTAAAGCTCAATACGGTAAAAACGCCGACCCTTGTGCCGGAATCTGCTCCGGCAGTTGAGCCTGTTGCTTCTGTTTCCAACGGTTTCAGACAGACCGAAAGCTCTGCTGTCTCTACAGAAAGCTTTTGTCATTCGGTTACCCTCTCTCTTCCGTCCGCAGGATTGTCGAACTTCTCTTTCTGCCCGGCATGCGGTAAAAAAGACGGCAAAGATTTCCTGTCGCCGGTTTCCGATGTTTCCGCACAGGCTGTAACCGGAACGCTTCCTGCCGGATCGCCGGTTCTCTGCATCGGCACGCTTGACAACGGCGTAGGCATTATGTCCGCAGCAGTGATCAAACATCACCGGGCAGTACAGCCGACCGGCATCGTGCGCTTTACCGTTCCGGCTTCCCTGCTTGCAGGACACCGTCTGGTTGCGCTTCACACTGACGGCACGCAGTCAGAGATTGTAATGACGCCCGACAATGCGCAGACTTTGAGTTTCGAAGTCAATTATGCTGCAAACGGCAGCGACAGCGCCTTCCCGGTTCGCATGATTCTCCTGTTGCCGGAAGCTTCTTAATCTGCCAATACCTTTTAGACAGTCGGGCGCTGGCTCCCCCACCTTTTCCAGCGCCCGTTTTTCCCCTCATATCGCAGAGGCGAAGCATTTTTCATCAAGATGCTTCGTCTCCCATAACAAACATACCGCCCGGCAACTCTTCTTACAAAAGCTGCCGGGCGGTATGTTCTTATTCATGACAATAGAATGCTCGCAGAGCGTGCATTCTATTGTTTCATCAATACACAAATCGTCTTAATTTCAAATGGCTTAAATTCCAGTGCAATTTCCTTTTCATCCGGAAGCGTTTCGATTTCCTCTTCCAGCAGATTCGTCAGCATGATTTTTTTGCCGGTTTCTGTCAGATGAAGCTTTGTCCGCACGGAAGTTCCCTCCGCTTCATAGAGACGCAGCCCATAGCCGTTTCCATCCTCCATCGGCTTGATCGCCTCCACGATAACATTCGGTGCATCCACGGTGGCGAAGGATTCCAGCTCTTTTCTGCCGGGCATAACAACCGGAGCAATGTTCAGCTCGTATGCAGGCTGTACGACTGCTTCTGCGCCAAAGCCGCCGTTATGCGGAAGCAAGGCATAAGTGCATTCATGAATTCCTTTATCGCCTCTGTAGTCCGGACGGCAGCCGCCTTTGTGCAGCGACAGCCAGATGCGTCCATTTTCCACGCTGACGCCATATTTGCAATCGTTCAAAACTGCAATGCCGTATCCAGGTTCAGAAAGGTCTGTATATTTATGATTGGAAACCTCGAACTTCGCCTTTTCCCAGGACGTGTTGCGGTAAGTTGCACGCTCGATATACCCAAACTGAACTTCGTGTTTCGCAAAACGGCTCTGAACCGAAGTGTCAAACGCTGTCTTTAAGAAGCGGTGGTCATCCTGCCAGTTCATCACCGTTTCAAAAACGATTCTTCTATCCTTACTGTAAAATACCATATCCTGCTGCAGGCTGCTGTTTTTCGTCAGCTGATATTCACTCCGGATCCGCAGTTCAACCGCTCCGCAGGAAATGACCTCACGGTTCAAAAGCTTCGCACAGTCTCTCCATTTGTCCGCGATATCCGCATCCAGATCCCAGTTGTCCCAGGAATCCGGCACATCCTCCGCCACAAGGAACGTATTGAGTGCATAGCCCTCTCCCTTTAGCTGTCTGCCGTTTTCACGGTCGATCAGGGATGAAATGTAACCTCTTTCATCAAAGATCACATCGTAGTAAGGCGTCTGCAGATGATCGCCGTCCAGGACAAACGCAGCTGCCGCCTCACAGCCAGCGTTTTCAACAGGCGCTCCACCCACCAGCGCTACGCTGCGGCTGCCAAATGCCGGAACGTTCAGTCCATCTACCGCGAGGTAGTCCTGCCCATCCAGCCTTTCAACGATCTGCTGTCCGTATGTGCTGTCGATGTGGCTGTCTTTTTCAATCGGCAGATAAACCGTGTCTTTCCGGTCGAAGGAAAGGGTATTGTAAATCGTCCGAAATGCATGATCTGCGCCATCTGCCGCGCTGTTTTCCTCTGCCATGTCTGCAAGCAGTTCCTTTGTCTGCTTTATCGCTTCCTCGATCACATGCCCAGTCTGTGCCAGCGATTCATCGTGCACACGCGGAATACAGGTTCCGGGCAGGATGTCATGGAACTGGTTCAGCAAAAGAAGCTCGGTCAGAGGTGCAATCGCTTCCCCGCTGATCGTTTTGCCCGACTGCAATGCAGAAAGGACGGTCATATATTCCAGATTTCGAAGGGCAATCTCCGCTTTCCGGTTATTTCTCTTGATCTGGTGCTGATTGGTCAGCGTGCCGCGGTGCAGCTCGAGATACAACTCCCCTGCATAAACGGAAGGACGGAAGCTCTCTTTTTCCAGCTTCTGCATGAAATCACCGACACGGATATGCTCCGTTCTGGGCAGCCCCTCTACATCCTTTAATCGATTTGCAATTTCCACCATTTCAAATTCCGGACCGCCTCCGCCATCTCCGAAGCCATAGGAAAGCAGTCTGCTGTCTGTCACAGTTTTATCCTTGATGCCATAGCCCCTGCAGCCATTGACGCATTCCAGAAGCTGCTGTGCATCCGGCCAGATGTGGGTACGGTTCGTATGGGTAAACACCCTCGTACCGTCAATTCCCTCCCAATAAAATGTATCATACGGAAACTCGTTCGTATCGCCCCATGCCATCTTTGTTGTCAGGAAATAATCCACGCCGCTGCCCTTCATGATCTGCGGCAGGGCTGCGCTGTAGCCGAAGGTATCCGGCAGCCAGAAGCAGTTGGAACGATAGCCGAATCTGCTCATCGTATAGCGCTGTCCCCATAAGAACTGGCGCACCATAAATTCACCGCCGGGAATATTGCAGTCGCACTCTACCCAAACACCGCCGTTGGGCTCGTATCTTCCCTCTGCGATCCTTTTTTTCATCCCCTCAAAAATTGCCGGATAATACTGTTCCATCCAGGAAGTGTGCACCGCAGAGCTCTGGATAAATTTGTAATCCGGGTACTGATCCATTAAAGCCAGCTGATTTGCATAGGTTCTCGCGCACTTTTCCACCGTTTCATCCAGATGCCATAACCAGGCGGTATCCATATGGGAATGACCGATCAGACCTGCAAAGCCTGCATGCGGTCCGTTGTGATCGGAAAGAACCTCCTGTAAAACAGCGTCCGCTTTCTGGGCTTTTTCGTGCCATTCGACAGGATCTGCCAGATCGATATCGTAGTCAATCATTTCGTGTACCTTTAACAGTGCGCGGACTGCGTCCCCTCTGCGGAACTGCTCTTTGGAAAGGAATTCTGCCATCTGGTTTACGATGTGGAGATCGTAGAAAAGGTTACAGATAATCTCGTCCTTCACACAGATGTCCACCTGATCGTACGCAATCTCAAACACATTCTCGCTTTCCTCAAACGGCTGCGTCCCCCGCACGTAATGATGCGAATAATATTCCAGCGCGATTTCCAGCTGTTCCCCTGCCGCCTTTCCCTTTGTCAGCAGGTCGCAGTAATGATATCCGTAGCTGTTCTGAATTACCTTAGAGGTGAAGTTCCCATAGGGCTTTTTGTCAACCCAGAGCATCCCCTCATAGCCCTTGATCTTCGGAAAGATGAAAAGGGTCTGTTCTGCCAGCTTTTCCGGTATGGTATAATCCCCCAGAAACCAGCAATACAATCCCTCCTCCAGCCACTTTCGTCCCCTTTCACACGGACCAAACAGCCCTCGATCCGGCACCTCGTGCACCGGCTTCTTCGTTGTCCAGACGCTCATTTCCACCTGATCCACCGGAATAAACATCCGATCGTGCAGCATTTCTTCCAGACGTTTTAATTTCCGGAAGGTTTTCTCCATTTGTGTCTCTTCATACATACTTTTTACTCTCCCCTTTAAAATTTATGATGTTGTTTTTTATTTTCTTTCCCGTTACCCCTTTTCTCAGTTCTCTGCGGCGAAGCGATTGCACTGTTTTTTCAAATTTTATATAATGAATTATGCAACGAAAAAGAAGTCCGATTCAAGGTTTACAGCATTTCCCCTTTTAAAGAGCTGTCAACCGACACTCGTGAACGATACGAATGGAGCTTTCCCCTTTATGAAACAGGAACTTACAAAACCTTCATCCCTCCGCGCCATTTCCATGCTGGCGGTTTTTACATTTCTCTTTTTGAGCACAGAATATTTCTATGTCAACCAGATCGCTCAGAACGCCTCCAGCGCCCGGACGGTAAACGTCCAGAATTATGCGCTCGGTATCAGCGCGGTCGGCTTTTGCCTCTATCCGCTGCTGTTTCGGTTTTTTCGCGATCGTCTGCGCAGCGCTGTGTTTTTCACGCTTACAATGCTGGCAATCGTCTGCTTTGTAATCCTTGGCAGTCCTGTTCCGCCCGGTCTTCTGACTGCCGTCGGAATGCTTCTGTTTCTGGTTCTCGGCATCCTCGGCAGTGCAGTGCATTACCATTTTCTTTGTGAAATTTCTGACAAAAAATATTTCGCACGCATGGTTGGCATTTCCTATGGGTTTGCTATCCTGCTGCAATTTCTAAACAACAGTCTGATTTCTTCTGCCCTGGCAGAACAGCTGCTGCTTTGCGCCGCGTTACTTTTTATCGTATTTTTCCTGTTCCGGTTTCAGCACCGGGAGGCAAGCCGCAGCTCCCAGATGCCGGACACTGCAAATTCCAGCCCTCAGGTGTCCGATGTGACAAATCCCTGTCCACATATGTCAGACACGTCAGCTTGCGTCTCTTCCGGCAGCACCGACCCACAGCATAAGCTCCCTGCTCCATCTGCCTCCGGTGCCCTGCCGCAGCTCGTTTTGCTGATCTTTCTCGTCATTTTTAGGACCTGTATTTTCAGTACACTGGACAACACCGTTACACTGGGACACGCAGACGGAACCATGGATATCGGTCAGTGGCCTCGTATCCTGCTCGCCTGCAGCGGACTTGCTGCCGGATTTTTGTTTGACCTCCATAACAGACGTTTCATGAATCTCATCATGTACTGCATTATGATGCTTTCCACGCTCAGCGTCGCAATCCTGCAGCTTGGCGGTTCTTTCCTGATCGGACTGATCGTCTTTTACCTGTCCTCCGGATTTTTCGTCGTATTCTTTACGACCTCTTTTCTGGCGCTGTCCGAAGATACCCGCTGCCCGCGCCTCTGGGCAGGAATGGGGCGTGCTGTCAACAATGCGGGCGCTGCCCTGGTCTCAAACCTGTCTCTCTCCCTGATCGCATCGAACAGCAGCATCACACTGATTATCACAGCTCTTGTCCTGTTCGCAACGGTAAGCATTTTAATCGCAGCCTATAGTATGTTAAAAGAGCCGGGCATTTCCTCCGATCCGGATTATCCACAGAACACTCCCAATGCAGACCCGTTTTCCACATTTTCCACGGCATTTTCCCTGACTGACCGGGAACAGTCTGTTTTTGACCAACTCGTCAACACAGAAAAGAGCATCCAGGAAATCGCCGACAGCCTTTTCATCTCCCGAAGAACCTGTCAGCGCTATATCACATCCATTTATGAAAAGGTCGGTGCAAAATCCCGGATGGGACTGTACCAGTCCTACATCGAATGGCAGCGCAAAAACCTGTAACCGGAGCTGAAATTATATTTCCCTAAGTCTCAGGAACCAGCTCTTTTAAAATATCCGAATACGTCACAAGCCGGACATTGCCAAGATGTTCGGCTTTTTCTATGCAGCCCTGGGTGAAACCGGTCTTGGCAAACAGATAAAGGAAGGTCTGATCATAATGAAACAAATGGCTACGCTCAACAAGCGTATCCAACACACCAACATCCACTTTTTCATTCGTCCATTTGCATTCTCCAAACAAAGCTGCCTGCCGATCCTGCTCTGCCATAATGTCGATCTCCGTCTGGCTTCTGGTACGCGGATCTGTTCCCCACCAACGTCCCAGCTCCGAAAAATCAACCGGGCTTTTTCCTTTCAGCAGCAATGCCCAGAGATACTGCGAACAGATATCCTCAAAAATATGTCCCATATAATCTGACAAGTGCGGCTCAATCCGCCTGTAAGCCAGTTCCACCGCGCCACGGGCGATGATCGAATTATTTTCCGGAACAAAACGATACCAGAACCGAAACATATTATCCTCGATCGAATAAATTGTTTTGCGCGTCGTTTTTTCTCCATAAGGAACTTCCTTACGAATAATACCAAGTGCAATCAGATTTTTCACATAGGTCGAACAAACATTGGAATCTTCCCCTACTTTCGTCGAAATCTCAGCCATCCGGGATGCCCCTGTTGCTATCGCTGTAATAATTGCATTGTAAATAGCAGGTTCCCGTACCTCCTGCTTCAGCAGACTGGAGGGTTCTTCATAAATTGCGGAGTTCGGATTTAAAAAGGTATTTTTAATATTTTCCTCCACACTCTGATGATCATTCATCTGTAAAAGGTACTGTGGCGTACCTCCTGCAACTCCATACATCAAGGCTTTTTCTTCCGGGCTGAAATACTGGCAATAACGACAGGTTTCCGCAAAATCAAACGGCTGTATTTTCATCTGGGCAGTGCGCCGTCCGTACAGGGGGGCTTTATATGCCAAAACCTGATCCTCCATATAGGACATCGAGGATCCGCAGAGAATCAACATCAGTTTTGAAGCTTCTTTATATTTATCAATCAACAACTGTAATGTGGAAGCAAGGCTTTTGGAAGCGCGCGCCACATACGGATATTCATCGATCGTCAGAATGATCCGTTTCTTTTCTGCCAGTCGGAACACATATTCCAGTGCCGCCTGAAAAGAAAGAAAGGACGTCTCAGCCTCTATCCCGCTGCTGTATTCCATAATACTTTTGCTCAAGTTTTCAAGATTTTGTTTTTCACTGCTTTCAACACCCATAAAATAAATCGCATCTTTATCCTGAATAAAACGACTGATCAAAGC
>ERZ827522.2558-NODE-2558-length-12308-cov-4.464703_pt1 | contig 12308 bp, 9 predicted proteins | sample MGYA00519580_ERZ827522 | MGnify/ENA primary metagenome ERZ827522 (study PRJEB31778, sample SAMEA3449340) | human gut metagenome | biome: human gut; feature: human-associated habitat; material: faeces | place: United Kingdom | collected 2010/2012 ... | reverse complement strand
CCCCCCTCGCTTTCGTCGAGCATCCGCCGCAGCTCGTCGGCCTCCTGCGGAGAGAGTTTCTTCTCCCGCAGGAAGGCGGCCACGAAGGCGGGCAGGGAACCGCCGAAGCCCCGTTCCACCACCGCCGCGCTCTCGTACTGGCGCACCTGCTCCCGCTTCACCAGGGCGGTGACGGTGGCGTGCTCGTTTTTCAGGAACCCCCGCCCGGCCAGCTTGCGGATGAGGTTGAACACCGTGGACTTTTTCCACCCCAGCTCCGCCTCGCACCGGCGGGCCAGGGCGGTGGAGTTCACCGGCTCCAGGTTCCACACCAGCTCCATCAGCCGGTACTCCGCGTCGAACAGCTTGTACTCCTCCATTGCATGCACCTCGTCACGGTTGGTTTGTTGAGAGAAACCTCTTTCTCGAGACTAGTTTATCCAAACAAACCTCCTTTGTCAAGGGGGATATTTCCACTCCCGCCGCGTACACATAGGGCGAAAGGGGGCGTGGCGGATGCGCTTTGCCATCTACAGCCGCAAGTCGGTGCTCACCGGCCGGGGGGAGTCCATCGAAAACCAGGTGGAGCTGTGCCGGAGCTATCTGGCGGCCCACTATCCCGGCGTAAGGCCGGAGGAGGTGGCGGTCTACGAGGACGAGGGTTTCTCAGGAAAGGATTTCCAGCGCCCCCAGTTCCGCCGGATGCTGGAGGACATCCGCCGGGCGCGGCCGGAGGCCCTGGTGTGCTACCGGCTGGACCGGGTGAGCCGCAGCGTGGGCGACTTTGCCGACCTCATCCGGCGCATCAACGCCATCCCGGGCGACTTTGTCATCCGCTTCATGAGCAGCCACCCGAAGGACGCGACGGAAAAGCTCTTTCGCGCCATGGCCGAGTGCGAAAAGTGCGCGCACCAGATGCACCTGCCCGTGCAGAGCGGCAACGACCGCGTCCTGCACGCGATGAACCGCGGCTACACGCGCGAGAAATATCTGGCGCAGGTGGCGCTTGCGCGGCAGTACATGCCCGACCTTGTGCTCACGACGGATATCATCGTGGGCTTCCCCGGCGAGACGGACGAAGAATTTGACGACACGCTCTCGCTCATCGAGACCGTGCGCTATGACGCGATGTTTACCTTCATCTATTCGCCGCGCGTCGGCACCCCGGCGGCGAAGATGCCCGATCCCTATACCCGCGCGCAGAAGCAGGTGCGCTTTGACGCGCTCGTCGCAGCGGCCAACCGCATCTCGGAGGAAAAGCACCGCGCCTATGAGGGCAGCGTGCAGCGCGTGCTCGTCGACGGGGCCGACGGCCGGGGCGACCATCCGCTCACGGCGCGCACGAAGGGCGGCCGCCTCGTGCACATGCGCGGGGACGCGTCGCTCGTCGGGCAGTTCGTGGACGTGAAGATCACCGGCAGCAACACCTGGGCGCTCTATGGCGAGGAGGTATGACGCATGGCGGAACTGACGCCGATGAAGCGGCAATATTATGAGATCAAGCAGCGCAACCCCGACTGCCTGCTGTTTTTCCGGCTGGGCGATTTCTATGAGATGTTCGACGACGACGCGCGCCTGGCCGCGCGCGAGCTCGACCTCACGCTCACGACGCGCGACCGCAATGTCGAGGACCCGGCTGAGCGCACGCCCATGTGCGGCGTGCCGTATCACTCGGCCGAGGCGTACATCGGCCGCCTGATCGCCAAGGGCTACAAGGTGGCCATCTGTGAGCAGATGGAAGATCCCGCGCTGGCCAAGGGGCTGGTCGACCGGGACGTGATCCGCATCATCACGCCCGGTACGGTCACGGCCTCGTCCATGCTCGAGGAGAATAAGTCGAATTACCTCTGCGCGGTGTATCTCAGCGGGCAGTCCGGCGGCACGGCGTTCTGCGACCTCTCGACGGGGGAATTCTGCGCTGCGAACTACCCGGCCGACGCCGTGAGCCACATCCTCAACGAGCTCGGCCGCTTTGCCCCGCGCGAGGCCGTGTGCGCCGACGCGGCGGCGGAACATGACGAGATCCGCACCTTCCTCACCAAGCGCCTCGGCAGCCTGGTCGAGGCGGGCGGAGACCGGTTTGAATACATGGCGGCGGCCGCGCGCGTGTGCGAGCAGTTCGGCGTGCAGAGCACGGACGAGCTCGGCCTCGGCGAGGCGCCGGCGGCCGTGTGCGCGGCCGGGGCGCTGCTGGCCTACCTGCACGAGACGCAAAAGTGCGACCTCGGCCACATCCGGCGGCTGGAGCTGCTGGGCGACGACCACTATATGGAGCTCGACTACACCACGCGCCGCAATCTGGAGCTGACGGAAAACCTCCGCTCCGGCGAAAAGCGCGGCAGCCTCCTCTGGGTGCTCGACAAGACGAAAACGCCCATGGGCGGCCGCCTGCTGCGCGCATGGGTGGAGCGTCCGCTGCTCAGCCCCGTGCAGATCCGCCGCCGCCTCGGCGCGGTGGAGGAGCTGGCGGGCGACAACGTTTTGCGGGGCGAGCTCATCCGCTGCCTGCGCGAGATCGGCGACATGCAGCGCCTCGTCTCCCGCGCGGTGTACGGCTCTGCCAACGGGCGCGACCTGCACGCGCTGGCCCTGTGCTGCGCGCAGCTGCCGAATCTGACGGCGCTGCTCAAAGACGTGCACAGTGCGGCCCTGCGCGACATTGCGCAGATGGACACGCTCGCCGACCTCTGTGCGCGCATCGACCGCGCCATCTGTGACGAGCCGCCGTTTTCCGTGCGCGAGGGCGGCATCCTCCGCCCGGGCTACAGCGAGGAGGTCGACCGCCTGCGCAACGTGCGCGACCACGGCGCGCAGACCGTCGCCGAGCTCGAGCAGCGCGAGCGTGAGCGCACCGGCGCGAAAAAGCTCAAGGTCGGCTACAACAAGGTCTTTGGCTACTACATCGACATTCCGAACAGCGCGGGCGTCACCGAGCTGCCGGAGGACTATATCCGTAAGCAGACGCTGGTCTCGAGCGAGCGCTATTTCACGCGCGAGCTCAAGGACCTCGAGAACACGCTCCTGACGGCGCGCGAGCGCATCGCGGAGCTGGAGTACACGCTCTTCAACGAGGTGCGCCAGCTCGTCGCGGGCGAGGTCGCGCGCGTGCAGGCGGCGGCGGACGCCGTGGCCCGGCTCGACGCGCTGTGCTCGCTGGCGGAGACGGCGGTGAAAAACCACTACGTCTGCCCCGAGGTCGACCTCTCGCGCACGCTCGACATCCGCGAGGGGCGCCACCCCGTCGTGGAGCAGGCGCAGAAGGACAGCCTCTTTGTCCCGAACGACACGTTCCTCAACGACGCGGACGACCGCGTCGCCATCGTGACCGGGCCGAACATGGCCGGTAAATCCACGTACATGCGCCAGACCGCGCTCATCGTGCTCATGGCGCAGATGGGCTCGTTCGTCCCGGCGAAGAGCGCCGTCATCGGCGTGGTCGACCGCGTGTTCACGCGCATCGGCGCGTCCGACGACCTGGCCGCCGGGCAGAGCACGTTCATGGTCGAGATGAGCGAGATGGCCAACATCCTCCGCCACGCCACGGCGCAGAGCCTGCTCATCCTCGATGAGATCGGCCGCGGCACGTCCACCTACGACGGCATGGCCATCGCCCGCGCGGTGCTCGAATACTGCGCAGACCCCCGCCGCCTCGGTGCCAAGACCATGTTCGCCACGCACTACCACGAGCTGACCGCGCTCGAGCAGACGCTGCCCGGCGTGCGCAACTACAACATCACGGCCAAGAAGCAGGGCGGTACGCTGCTGTTTCTGCGCAAGATCGTTGCCGGTGCGGCCGATGACAGCTACGGTATCGAGGTCGCCAAGCTCGCGGGCGTGCCCGACGCGATCATCACGAAGGCCAAGACCTACCTGCGCGAGCTGGAGTCCGGCGCGGCGGAGCCCGCCGCCCCCGCACACACGGCGCAGGATGCTGCGCAGATGACGCTCGGCGACGCGGCCGGGGATGAAATTGCCGAGCAGCTGCGCGGCATCGACCTCAACACCATCACGCCGCTCGAGGCCATGCGCCTGCTCTTTGAGCTGCAGCAGAAAGCGAGGGGCTGACGTGCAACATCCCAACATGGTGTGGACAGACCCCATGCCGCGCGGCGCGCGCATCGCGGGCTGGGTGTATTTTCCCATCCATGCGGTCGTGCTGCCGCTGACGATCGGCGCACTGCTCATGGCGGTGCTCGGCAAGCTGCCGTCGGACGTGACGTGCAACGTTCTGTATTACCTCTGCGGCCTTGTGTTCACGCTCATCGCCATGTGGCGGTTCCTGCGCCGCAGCTTTGACACGATGGTCGGCAGCATCCTGCGCTGCATCGGCATGATGTTTGCCGCCTACGGCATCGACGTGCTGCTCTCGCTCGTGCTGCAGCTCGGCACGAGTCTCATCGGCGAGCTGCCCGTGCCGAACAACGACGCCGTGACCGGCCTCGCCCGGACGGACTACAAGCGCATGATCGCCGTCGCGGTGCTCATGGCGCCGCTCGTGGAGGAGTGCCTGTTTCGCGGCGTGGTCTTCGGCACCATCCGGCCGCGCAGCCGCTTTTGGGCCTATGCCGCGTCGATCGCGCTCTTCTCGCTCTACCACGTCTGGCAGTATGTGCTCGTCTATCAGGAGCCGAAGCTGCTGCTCTCGGCGCTGGCGTATGTGCCGGTGTCGGCCGCGCTCACGTTCTGCTATGAGCAGACGCGCTCGATCTGGCCGCCGGTGTTTTTCCACATGTGCATCAATGCGCTCTCGCTCACGGTGCTCGCCGGGTGAGGGGCAGGAAAAAGCCGCTGCTTTCCGGGATTGGAAAGCAGCGGCTTTTCTATGCTTTTTATTCTTTCACTTTTTCGTACACGCAAAACTGATAGCCCACGCCGTCGTGCTCCGCGCGCGGCTCGCTCGATACGCAGCGCCACGCGGGGTCAGCGTCCAGATCCAGGAAAAACACGTCTGAGTGGGGCACTGAGTCGATTTTCGTGACGTATACGCGCGTCAGGTGGGGGAACATCTGCCGGAACACGCTGTCTCCGCCGATGACGAAGCAGCGGTCATACCGTGCGGCGGCGGCGACGGCCTCCGCCGGGGAATGCACCACCTGCGCGCCGTCGATCGTGATGTTCTGCCGCGTGAGCACGAGATTTTCGCGCCCCGGCAGCGGCCTGCCGCCGGGAAAATCGTCCAGCGTGCGCCGGCCGACGATCACGGCCGCGCCCATCGTGAGCGCCCGGAAGCGGCGGCGGTCGGCGGAGATCACGAGCGGCTGCGTGCCCTTTGCCCCGATGCCCCAGTCGGCATAGACGGCGACGATCGCATCCATCTGCCCGCCCCCTTACACCGCGATGGGGATCTTCCCCGTGAACTCGCTGTATTCGTAGCCCTCGACGCGGAAGCTGTCGCGCGTGAAGGCGTAAAAATCATGCACGTCCGGGTCGATGAAAAACTGCGGCGCCGGTTTCGGCTCGTTTTGGATCAGCTGCTCGATGACCGGCACATGGCGGTCATAGATGTGCGCGTCGGCAATGACGTGCACCAGCTCGCCCACTTGCAGGCCGGACACCTGCGCGAACATGTGCACGAGCACGGCGTACTGCACGACGTTCCAGTTGTTCGCCGCGAGCATGTCCTGGCTGCGCTGGTTGAGAATGGCGTTGAGCGTGTTGCCCGAGACGTTGAACGTCATCGAGTACGCGCATGGATAGAGCGCCATCTCGTGCAGATCCTCGAACGTATAAATATTCGTCAGGATGCGGCGGGAGGCGGGGTTGTGCTTCAGGTCGTAGAGCACGCGGTCCACCTGGTCGAATTCGCCCTCGGGATACTGGTGCCTGACGCCGAGCTGATAGCCGTAGGCCTTGCCGATGGAGCCGGTCTCGTCGGCCCACTGGTCCCAGATGTGGCCGCGCAGGTCGTGGATGTTGTTCGACTTCTGCTGCCAGATCCACAGCAGCTCGTCCACGGCGGTCTTCCAGTAGGTGCGCCGCAGCGTCAGCAGCGGGAACTCCCTGGACAGGTCGTAGCGGTTGACGATGCCGAACTTCTTGACCGTGTGTGCCGGGGCACCGTCGTCCTCCCAGCGGGGGCGCACGGCCTGATCGGTATCCCAGACGCCGTTTTGCAGAATGTCGCGGCAGTTGCGGATAAAGACCTCGTCTGCGTAGCTCATCGTTCGGCTCCTTTCAAAAACACTTTGAAACAACAGTTTACCATACTGCCACCGGGATTGCAAACGACAAATGGCGAAAATGGAACGCGCCCTGGTTATTTGACAATTGGAACAAAATTGCTGGATAAATTTGTTCAAATTGCGCGCGGGATTTGACGCACTTTTTGCACAAAGGCCATCCCAATTCCCTGCACGGGATGCTATAATCAAAGCAGCAGAAACCCGGAAAACAAAACTGAAACGGAGGATAACACATGAAGCACACGAAGAAACTGCTTTCGCTGCTGCTGGTGCTGTGCCTGGTGCTGAGCCTGTCGTGCACGGCCTTTGCAGTCGACGAGGCAAAGCCGCTTGACGGCAAGACCGTCATCCTGCACTCGAACGACGTGCACGGTGCGATCGATCTGTACGCGGCCATGGCATCCCTGAAGGCCGACTATGCGGCGCAGGGCGCTGAGGTCATTCTGGCCGATGCCGGCGACTACAGTCAGGGCACCGTCTATGTCAGCGTCAACAAGGGCGCCGACGCGGTGACCATGATGAACGCCACCGGCTACGACGTGGCCACCATCGGCAATCATGAGTTCGACTACGGCTATGCCCAGCTGGCGGAGAACATGAAGGCCGCCAAGTTCAAAGTTCTGTGCGCCGATGTGCTCGGTGCCGACGGCAAGACCATCTTTGACGCCAACACCATCATCGAAAAGGGCGGCGTGAAGATCGGCTTCTTCGGTCTCGAGACGCCGGAGGCGCAAACCAAGGCCAACCCCAAGCTCATTGAGGGCCTGCAGTTCCTCGCCGGCAAGGACGGCAAAGAGCTCTATGCCTGCGCGGCCGAGCAGGTCGCCGCGCTCAAGAAGCAGGGCGCCGACATCATCGTCTGCCTCGCGCACCTGGGTGTGGACGAGAGCTCCGAGCCCTACACCTCCTATGACCTGTCCAAGAACGTGAAGGGCATCGATTTCATCATCGACGGCCACTCCCACACCGTCATGACCGCCGGCCCGAACGGCGAGGCCATCCAGTCCACGGGCACGGCCTTTGCCAACATCGGCGTTATCACCATCGACAACGCCACGAAGAAGATCGTCGGCAACGAGCTCAAGACCATCTGGCACACCGAGAAGAACGCTGACGGCAAGTCCGTCACCGTCTATGATTACGAAGGCCGCGACGCGAAGGTCGCCGAGGCCGCCAAGGCCATCATCGACCCCATCGACAAGGCTTACGGTGAGAAGTTTGCCGAGAGCAAGGTGGTGCTCAACGGCGCGAAGGCTCCCAACGGCAACCGTGACTCCGAGACCAACCTCGGCGACCTGATCACGGACGCCATGCTCTGGAAGATCCGCACGCAGGCGACGGTCTCCGTTCCGGCTGAGAACGTGGTCGCTATTACGAACGGCGGCGGCATCCGCGCGACCGTCAAGGCCGGCGACGTCACCAAGAAAGACATCAACACCGTGCTGCCGTTCGGCAACACGCTCGCCGTGGTCTACGTGACCGGCGCCGAGCTGCTCGAGGCGCTCGAGGCCAGCACATACTGCACGCCGGAATCCCTCGGCGGCTTCCCGCAGGTGGCCGGCCTCCAGTTCGTCATTCTGACGGACAAGGCGTACGACGCCAATACCGATCCGTACCCGGGCTCCACGTATTATGGCCCCAAGACCATCAACCGTGTGCAAATTGCCGCCGTCAACGGCGAAGCCTTTGATCCGGAGGCCAAGTACGCGGTCGTGACCAATAACTTCGTTGCCGCCGGCGGCGACACGTACTACGCCTTTGCGGCGGCGACCGACCAGTTCGACACCGGCCTGCCGCTCGACGAAGTGGTCATGGAATACATCACCGAGGAGCTCGGCGGTGTCATCGGCGAGGAATACGCCGAGCCGGCCAACCGCATCCTCGTGACCACGACGCCGATGCTGCAGTACCTTGCGCTGACGCAGTTCGTGCTGGATGAGGAAGCCTACACGCCGGAGTCCTATGCTGCGTTCAAGGCGATTGACGAGAAGATGACGGCGGCTAAGACTGCCGAGGAGCAGACGGCGCTTCTGCCGGAGGCCAAGGCGGCCGTCCAGGGCCTGAAGCTCGTTGGCAACACGTTTGCCGACGCACAGAGCGGCTGGTATAAGCCGGCTGTCGACTTCGCGCAGGCTTCCGGCCTGATGGCCGGTGTGGGCGGCGACAAGTTCGCTCCCGCCGTCACAACGACCCGCGCCATGGTCGCCGAGGTGCTCTATGAGGCCGCCGGCGCGCCGAGCGTGGAAGGCCTGACCTGCCCGCTGACCGACGTCAAGGCCGGCGAGTGGTACACGGATGCGGTCGTCTGGGCCTACAATGCGGGCGTCATCGCCGGCCGCGGCGACGGCACCTTCTGCCCGGACGACACCATCACCCGTCAGGAGATGGCCGTTATGTTCTACGGCTGGCTCGGCGGCGGCGAGTCCCTGATCGGCGGCGAGCAGATCAAGACCGCGCTTGCCGAGTTTGATGACGGTGCGGACGTGGCCGCGTGGGCGCAGGAAGCGGTTGCTTACTGCTACCTTGCGAACATCATGGTCGGCAATGACGGCCGTTTTGACCCGGACGGCAGCCTTGACCGCGCGCAGCTCGCGCAGGTGTTCTGCAGCTTCTATGAGGTCGCGCTGAACCTGGTCCTCAATGCGGCCCCGGATGCGCCCGAGCAGCCGAGCACGCCCGAGCAGCCGAGCACGCCCGAGCAGCCGAGCACGCCCGAACAGCCGAGCACGCCCGAACAGCCGAGCATGCCCGAACAGCCGAGCATGCCGGAGCTGCCCACCGCGGCGTAATTGCATCACTTACGAAGGGAGGCCGCTTCGGCGGTCTCCTTTTTGCACATTTTTGGCGGTGCTTGTGCTGCCGGATTGTGCTTGACAATTCCGGAAAACCTTTTACAATATAGGCGAATCGATCCGACCGATAAACCAAGGAGGTTTTTTGACCATGAACATGAACAAATATCTGGACATCGCACCCGAGGTGCAGCAGGCACTCGCGGACGGCCGCCCGGTCGTCGCGCTCGAGAGCACGATCATCTCCCACGGCATGCCCTATCCGAAAAACGTCGAGACGGCCCTGCTCGTCGAGCAGACCCTGCGCGACAACGGCGCCGTGCCTGCCACCATCGCCATCCTCGGCGGCCGCCTGAAGGCCGGCCTGTCCAAGGAGGAGATCACCTACCTCGGCAAGGCCGGGCGCAAGGTCGCCAAGGTCTCCCGCCGCGACCTGCCGGTCATCTGCGCGCGCGGCGCGGACGGCGCCACCACCGTCACCACGACGATGATGATCGCCCACATGGCGGGCATTCAGGTCTTTGCTACCGGCGGCATCGGCGGCGTGCACCGCGGCGCCGAGACGACCATGGACATCTCTGCCGACCTCGAAGAGCTGGCGCAGACGCCGGTCATGGTCGTGTGCGCGGGCGCGAAGGCCATCCTCGACCTCGGCCTGACGCTGGAGTATCTGGAGACGAAGGGCGTGCCCGTGCTCGGCTACGGCACGGATGAGCTGCCCGCGTTCTACACCCGCGAGAGCGGTCTCGGCGTTGACGCGCGCGTCGACACGCCGGAGGATCTGGCCGCTATTTTCCAGGCGCAGCGCGACCTGGGCCTCAAGACCGGCATGCTCGTCACGAACCCGATCCCGCAGCAGTACGCCATGGACAAGGCCGTCATCGACAAGGCCATCGACCAGGCGCTCGCCGAGAGCCATGAGCAGGGCATCCACGGCAAGGAGACCACGCCGTTCCTGCTTGCCCGCGTGGCGGAGCTCACCGGCGGCGACAGCCTCGAGAGCAACATCCAGCTCGTGCTCAACAACGCCCGCGTCGCGGCGAAGACCGCCGTTGCCCTCTGCAAATGAAGGGTGGTGCGTGGCTCGTGCTCGCGGTGTCCGCGCTGATGGGGCTCGGTCTCACCATCGGGGCCATCGCCTCGCGCCGGCAGATGAGCACCGCCGTCGTCGTGGTGCTGTGTCTTGTCGGCATCGGCATCGTGCTCGTCGGCGCGGTGCTGAGCATCGGCATCGGGGTATTGTGAGCGCGCGAAACTGCATAATGGTAAAAAACACCGCAGGCCGGCCGGCCTGCGGTGTTTTGTGTATTTATGCCTTATTTCTCGTCGCCGGGCTTCGGCTGCGCGACACGGAAGATCATGCGCGGGGTCTCGGTGCTGGCCTTCGTGTTCGGGGCCACGGACTCGGTAATGAACGAGTTGCCGCCGATGACGGAGTTGGCGCCGATGACGGTCTTGCCGCCGAGGATGGACGCGCCGGAGTAGATCGTGGCGTTGTCGCCAACGGTGGGGTGGCGCTTGCCGGTCACGGCGTGGCCGTGGCGCGGGCTGAGCGCGCCGAGCGTCACGCCCTGATAGAGCTTGACGTGATCGCCGATGATCGTCGTCTCGCCGACGACGATGCCGGTGCCGTGGTCGATGAAGAAATACTCGCCGATCTGCGCGCCGGGGTTGATGTCGATGCCGGTCGCGCCGTGGGCGTACTCGCTCATGATGCGCGGGATGAGCGGGACCTTGCTCTCATAGAGCTCGTGCGCCACGCGGTAGACGAAGATCGCGTACAGGCCGGGGTAGGAGAAGATGACTTCCTCCTTGCTGCCGGCGGCGGGGTCGCCGTCGAAGTTTGCGGCCACGTCCTTCATGAGCATGGCCTGGATCTGCGGCAGACGGCACAGGAACCGGTCGCACACGGCGCTCGTGCGCTCGCGCAGCTCGGCCTCGTCCTTGATCGTGTTGGAAAACGCCAGGTGCACCTGCTCGCAGAGGTCGGTGTAGATCTCGCCGAGCAGGAACTCCGCAAACGTCTCGGCCGAGACGTGCGACACCGTGCCGCCCGCGAAATATGCCGGGAAGAACACCTTCTGCAGGTTCTCGATGATCTTGATGATGACCTTGCGGTCGGGCATGCGCAGCTGCTCGCTGTACATGGGTACCTCGGCCGTCTCGTAGCCGTTGGCGATCTGTGCCGCGACGGCGTGCAGCAGACTTTTTTGCGTCATGATGGGGACACTCCTTCTTCTTTCACATAGCGCCACAGGCAAAAAACGCAGGAAGCGCGCGGCTTCCTGCGTTGCAAAACCATGTGGATGCACAGCGGACGCGCCTTCGGGGCGCGGCCGTGGGTTTACCGGCAGAAAGCGACACTTCTTTGCGCACGACAACAACAGGTCGTCGGACATGCCGCGACCCGGATGCTGCTGCAGCTGCAAAGACGCATTGCTCAGACTCCTTCCGGTTCATTTCCCCCGCTTAAGGGGAATTCCTCTTCTTGTATAACACGATATGCCGCGCTTGTCAAGTGCGTGACGGCTCAGTGCTTTTTCTTCGGCAGCTTCGTGATGCGGCCGTCGCCGTGGTCGATGTACGTGTTTTCGAGCACGTCGATCGTGCTGCGGCGCCAGTCGGCGATGTATTCCTCGCGCAGCGCCTTGCGCTCGGCCTGCTCGTCAGGCGTGAGCTCGCGCTCGCGCGCGATGCGCGTCAGCTCGCTGATGCGGTCCATCTTTTCCTGTGTCAAGGCGGATCCTCCTCTCAGTTTTTCAGGCTGTGCAGCGGGGCGGGGATGCGCCCGCCGCGGGCGATGAACTCGGCCGCGCTGCAGCGGTTGACCGGCATGACCGGTGCGCTGCCGAGCAGGCCGCCGAACGCCACCGTGTCGCCCACCTGCTTGCCGGGCGCGGGGATGATGCGCACGGCGGTGGTCTTATTATTGATCATGCCGATAGCGGCCTCGTCCGCGATGATGGCGGAGATCGTCTCGGCCGGCGTGTCGCCGGGCACGGCGATCATATCCAGCCCCACGGAGCACACGCACGTCATGGCCTCGAGCTTCTCGAGCGTCAGGCGGCCGGCCTCGGCCGCGGCGATCATGCCGGCGTCCTCCGACACGGGGATGAACGCGCCCGAGAGCCCGCCGACGTGGGACGACGCCATGACGCCGCCCTTTTTCACCGCGTCGTTGAGCAGCGCGAGCGCCGCCGTGGTGCCGGGCCCGCCGACGGACGCCAGCCCCATCTCCTCAAGCACGGCGGCCACGCTGTCACCGACGGCGGGCGTCGGCGCGAGCGACAGGTCCACGATGCCGAACGGCACGCCCAGCCGCGCGGATGCCTCCTGCGCCACGAGCTGGCCCATG
>ERZ827522.2554-NODE-2554-length-12323-cov-6.420606_pt1 | contig 12323 bp, 13 predicted proteins | sample MGYA00519580_ERZ827522 | MGnify/ENA primary metagenome ERZ827522 (study PRJEB31778, sample SAMEA3449340) | human gut metagenome | biome: human gut; feature: human-associated habitat; material: faeces | place: United Kingdom | collected 2010/2012 ... | reverse complement strand
CCGCCGAGCTGGACATCCGGGGCCTGGAGACGCTGGAGGCCGAGAGCGTGGTGGAAAACTATCTGGACAGTGCCGTCATGGCCAAGCTGGGCACCGTCACCATCATCCACGGAAAGGGTACCGGCGCTCTGCGAAAGGCCGTCCACGAGATCCTCAAGCGTAACAAGGCCGTCAAAAGCTTCCGGCTGGGCCGCTACGGCGAAGGTGAGGCCGGTGTCACCGTGGTAGAGCTGAAATAAGCCGCTTTCGTGTAGAACGACGAATTTTTTCTTTGATTCTCTGCAATCGCCACAAATTTTTGTGGGATTGAATATTGCTTTCTCTCCGTTATCCGTTATAATATTATGTGTAGCAGTCGGCTTGATGACTGCGAATAAAGGAGTGCTGGTTTGATGTATACGCAGGAAATTACCGTTCAGAATGAGGTGGGGCTGCACGCACGTCCCGCTACGTATTTCATTCAGAAGGCCAACGAGTTCAAGAGCGGCATTTGGGTGGAGAAGGAAGAGCGCCGGGTCAACGCCAAGAGTCTGCTGGGCGTACTGTCCTTGGGTATTGTGAAGGGAACCAACATTGCCCTCATCGCTGACGGCTCTGATGAAAAGGAAGCCGTGGATGCTCTGGTATCTCTGATCCAGAACAACTTCGGTGAGTAACGACCGAACATGAAACAGCGCCGGTGTCTGCTGTCAGCAAGCACCGGCGTTGTTCTGTTTTTATCCTCTCGGCGGGCAAGTGCAAGCACGCTTGACAGCGTGTCCTTCCGGCGCTTTTTTCCTTGCTCATCGATGGTACGATCTCTGCACAAAAGGACGCCCCCGGCGTGGCCGGAGGCGTCCTTTTCATGTGTTCCGCTGCCCCCTATGGGGCCGCCCGGTCAGCAGCCGCAGCCGCAGCCGTTGTTATTCTGGGTGTTGCCGCAGCCGCAGCCGTTGCCGCCCCAGAACAGGCACAGGATGATGATGGCGATGATGATCCAGCAGCCGCAGCCGCCGAAGCAGGAGTTCTGATTGCACATAAGAACGTGACCTCCTATGAAAATTGGACCCGCAGGTCTCATTCCATAGTATGATCCGTCCCTTAATAGAGTTCCTCCGGCCGGGAGATACGGTAGCTGAGGGTCAGGAGGGTATCCACAAAGTGGATATCCTCGAAGAATACCCCCTTGGTCTGGGTGGAGAGCTCCACATTGGTAAAGTTCCAGAAGCCCTTCACTCCCAGGGCAATGAGCCGGTCCGCCAGCGGCTGGGCCACGCTCTGAGGCACTGTCAGCACCGCCACGTTGGGGTGGTACTCCTCCACATAGTGCTCCAGCTCCTCCATGGGCCGGATGGTCACGTCGTGGATCTTGGTACCGATCAGCGCTGGGGACACGTCGAAGGCGGTATCCACCTGAAAGCCCACCTTCTGAAAGTCGAAGTTCTGCAGCAGCGCATGGCCCAGATGGCCCGCTCCCACCACAATGAGCCGGTAGCCGGAGTCGATGCCCAGAATGTGGCCGATTTCCGAGCGCAGCTCCGCTACGTTATAGCCGTAGCCCTGCTGACCGAATTCACCGAAGCAGCTGAGATCCTGCCGGATCTGAGAGGCGGTGATGTCCATTTTCTGCCCCAGCGAATTGGAGGAAATGCGTACCACGCCCTTGTTATGCAGCTCGTCCAGATAGCGGTAATAGCGGGGCAGACGATGGATCACCGCATCCGAGACCTTTTGTTTTTTCATATGCGTCCTTCTTCTTTGCCGGCGGCAGGAGCCGGGCTGCAGCCCGCTTTCCCCTACCGCTTGTTTTCGTCTTTCTGGATTGTACTCCAAATTCCAGAACTTGTCAACTTTTTTAACAATCTTTTTTGTCTTTTGTGCAGTTTTCTTCTTTACATTCCCGAAAAAGATGGTATAATAAGTTAGTCGCAAGGGGGAAAGTCTCCCTCTGCTCCATATGCGCCCGTAGCTCAGCTGGATAGAGTGACAGACTCCGACTCTGTAGGCCGCTGGTTCGAATCCAGTCGGGCGTACCAAAATATTTTCCCCCTGCCATGGCAGGGGGAAAATATTTTATTCGCTCCCTGAAACCATGACCTAAACAGTTTTGTATAGACCGTTTAGCTCCGATTATCGGGATTGCTTAGATTATCCAAGAATTACGGTGTATCATAATTCCTGTTGTCATTGTGTTGTCAGGCAGATAGGTTGGTGTAGATCCAATCTGTATGGATATTATAGCGCTGTGCTCTTTGAATTGCAATACCACTTTTCAAAATTTACACGCAAAATTTTCAAAAAGCGTGCAAAACATATTGATTTTTGAGGGCCTGGGCATTATAATATAAACACGCATAATGCAAATATTGCGTGCAGAAAGTTGGTGACAGGTTGAGCAAGTACGATATCGTTAACGAAGTTTTTGATGTCATCGGAGAAATTGCAAAGAAATCGGATTTCATTTCTGCCGGACTCAAAGGCCAAGATGTATATGCGCTTTGTAAGCAGGGGTATCTCGAGCGTGTGAAGAAAGGGTATTACAAGCTGGCTGTCGGGGACGAGCCCAAAGAGGAGCTTATCCTTTCGAAACTGATGACGCACGGGGTCATCTGCGTTGAATCAGCTCTGTTCTACTACGGCTATAGCGACTTTGCGCCCAGAGAATGGTCGATTGCCGTCCCACGCTCTTATTCTAGAACGGTGAAGGCGATTCAGACGGAAGTGCCGGTGAAAGCGTATTATGTGCAGAATCCGATGTATCACCTGGGGGAAACAACTGGCACCTTCAATGGCGTAACACTTCCAGTCTATGACCGTGAACGCACCGTCTGCGACTGCTTCAAGTACCGCACGAAGCTGGATAACGAGATATTCAACAAAGCCGTCAATGCTTATGTGGCGGATGAAAAGAAAAACCTTGCCAACCTTTCCAAATACGCAAAGGAAATGGGTGTTTATAAGAAAATGATGAGTGTGATGGAGGTGCTGCTGAATGGCTGACGTGGCTGCATCCGTGCTTGCACGGCTCAAAAACAAAGCCGCAAAAAGCGGCAGAAGCTATCAGCTCTGCTTACAGCTTTTCTGCCAGGAAGAGTTCCTGCGCCGACTGGAAAAGTCAAAATATGCGGAAAACCTGGTTCTCAAAGGCGGACTGTTTCTCTATTCCCTCACGGATTTCGATAGCCGTGTTACGGCTGATGTGGATTTTCTGCTCAGAAAGATGCCCAATACACCGGAACAGCTTCAGGCGATATTGGAGGAGATCATTGCAACCGAAACAGGCAACGATTTTATCACATTTGAAATCAAAACTGTGGCTCCCATTGCTGTGGCAAAGAAGTACGCCGGTATTGGCGCTTCCCTCGTAGCAAGGATAAAGAACACAAAAACTCCTTTTGGCATTGATTTCGGTGTGGGGGATATCATCGTGCCGAGACAGGAAAAGCGGAAGATACCAACGCAGCTTGACGGTTTTGAGGCGCCGACGGTCAATACCTATTCGCTGGAAACGACTGTTGCCGAAAAGCTGGATGCGATCCTCAGCCTGATGGAGTTCTCCAGCCGGATGAAGGATTATTACGATCTCTATTATCTTGCAAACAAGTTTGATTTTGACGGAGCAACATTGACAGAGGCATTGCAAAAGACTTTTGAAAATAGGGAACACCTCTTCACCGTGGAGCAGTTTGAGCAGGTCATGGCCTTTGGCAGCGACGATGCAATGCAGAAAAAGTGGAAAGCCTTCTGCCGAAAAATTGATACAAAGACCGACGATTATAACACGGTACTGAGCACGATAAAAGCGTTCTTGGTAGATCCGTACAAGGCAGCGGTTGCTGGCAAAAAATACACAGAATCTTGGTCCGCTTATAACGGGAGCTGGACACAGGGAGGAAATAACAATGGCTAAAATTCAATCTGTCGAGCCGAATATTGCCGATCTTGCAAACGGCTGGCTGAAATCGTATAAGCGTGATTATAAACTAGAGCAGGAATCGCTAAATACAGAAATAGACCAGGCGCTTAATGACTACTATTCTAAAAATGGTGGTGTCGGCGGAAATCGTCCCGATGCAAAGCTCCTTTTGCAGGACAAGAATTTGGTCAATTATCCGATTTTGATTGAATATAAGGGCTATAAGGATAAGCTCGTTAAGCTTGACGCGGATGGCAAAGTAGCAAACAAAACCGCAAAGAATCAGCCCGATTTCAGAAATATCAATTCGTATGCCGTAAATGGTGCCGTTCATTATGCAAACGCACTTCTGCATTATACGAGCTATACTGATATTATTGCCATCGGAATGACCGGCTACAAAAATGATGCCGGAAAACTGGAATATGAGATCGGCGTTTACTATGTTTCCAAAAGTAATTTCGGTGTCGGTCAAAAGGTCGATGATTTCACTGACTTATCTTTCTTGAAAAAGAGTAATTTCGATGCTTTCATCGAGAAAGTGAAACAGCTTCAGCTTTCGCAGGAAGAAATCGAAAAGCTCAGGGAACACCGTGAGCAGGAAATCAACGCCAGCCTTGTAAAGCTGAACAATGACATCTACAACAACGAAAAAGGGTTAAGTGAGCGCGACCGTGTTTACCTTGTGGCGGCTTCCATTATTGCAACGCTCGGCGTTCCCGGGAAGGTTGCTGCACTTGAGAAATCAGAACTGAAATCCTCGACCGAGGAAGGCAACCGTGATGGCGATATTATCCTTCGGAAAATCAAAGCGTTCTTGGGCGAAAAGAATTTGCCGCAGGAAAAACGTGATCTGATTGTTCGTACCTTACAGAACACGCTGACAACCGATAATATCAATAAGGTTGAAGACGGAGAAAGCCAGCTTAAACGGGTCTTTACAAAAATCATTGACGATCTGGGCATTTACTATAAAATCGGGTTAAGTACCGATTTTACCGGTAAGCTATTCAATGAAATGTATAGCTGGCTCGGCTTTTCTCAGGATAAACTCAACGATGTTGTTCTGACCCCCTCTTATGTAGCCGCCCTTTTGGCACGTCTTGCAAGGGTAAATAAGGATTCCTATGTGTGGGACTTTGCGACCGGCTCTGCGGGTCTTCTTGTCGCCGCTATGAACGAAATGCTGATAGATGCCAAAGAGCAGATCAAGTCTCCCGATGAATTTGCCTTGAAATCTGCTCAAATCAAGGCGAATCAGCTTCTCGGTCTTGAAATCCTTTCGGAAGTTTATATGCTTGCCATCCTCAATATGATTTTGATGGGTGACGGGAGTTCACATATTTTGAACAAAGACTCTTTAAAAGAGTATGACGGTACTTATAAAATCAAGAGAGTGGATGCAGAGGGGCATGAAGTGGAGAAAACTATCGATTTCCCTGCTGATGCCTTTATTCTGAACCCGCCTTATTCAGCCCCCAGCAATGGAATGGTTTTCGTTGAAAAAGCCCTCTCGATGATGAGCAAAGGATACGCCGCAATTATCATTCAAAACTCCGCAGGCAGTGGCAAGGCAACAGAATATAATATAAGAGAGTTTTGCAGCACAGCACTCTGCTTGCCAGCATCAAAATGCCGATCGACCTGTTCATCGGCAAGTCAAGTGTCCAGACCAATGTATATGTTTTCCGAGTCGGTGAAGCGCACCAGAAAGACGACACTGTAAAGTTCATCGACTTTTCCGTTGACGGGTATACGCGAACAAATCGCAAAAAGGCAAGCTGTAACCTGCGGGATACCGATCACGCAAAGGAGCGATATGCCGAGATAGTGGATCTGGTGCGCTTCGGCAAATCTAAGCTGAATATTTTTACCGAAAAGGAATACTACGAAGGTAAAATTGATCCCAATAACGGCACAGACTGGAATCAGACGGCTCCAATCGACACAAAACCGACACTGGATGATTTCAAGAAAACCGTAAGCGATTATCTGGCGTGGGAAGTATCAAATTTGCTGAAAAATCAATCCACGGAGGATGACCGCCTGGGAAAATGAATGCCTCACTTAACGAAAAGCTGGGGACTGTTAAGTGGGGCGAATTTAAACTTGGAGACTTGTTCGAAGTTGTATCTTATAAGAAATGTTTTGATGCAAAAAAAGTAGCAATTATCGAAAATAGGGGACATCCATATATAGTTCGCCAAAGTACAGAAAACGGGAGAAAGGGTAACATTGATGAGCCAATTAAATATCTTAATCCAGGAAATACAATATCTTTTGGGCAAGATACTGCTACAATGTTTTATCAAGAGAAACCATATTTTACGGGAGATAAAATAAAAATACTAAGGCCGAAGTATGCTAAATTTGGCAAGAATAACGCTCAATTCTTCCTTTCGACTATGAGAAAAGCATTTTGCTCTTTCGCTTGGGGGAGTTCAAGATTCAACGTCGAAACATTAAAAAAGCAAATGGTTTCACTTCCTATAAAAAATAATGGTTATATCGACTTTGATTTTATGGAATCCTTTATAGCGGAGCTGGAAGCGGAGCGTGTGGCGGAGCTGTCCGCTTACCTAACGGTAAGCGGACTGGATAATTACGAATTATCCAATGATGAAGAAGACGCACTCAAAAACTTCCAATCGCTTAAATGGGATACCTATAATCTTGAAAAGCTCTTTGGCAAATCGACACGGGGAAAGCGTTTGAAAGGCGATGACCGCATTGCAGGTACGCTTCCGTTTGTCACTGCCGGCGAAGCATCAGAAGGCATTTCTGCGTATATCAGCAATGAGGTCGAGGTGTTCGAGAAGAACACTACAACGATTGATATGTTCGGTTCTGCGAAATATAGAAATTATATTTATGGCGGTGATGATCATATCGCAGTCGTACATACGGAGAATTTGCCGAAATACGCATCGATATTTGTTACAACAGCAATTCACAAATCTTCCCATAATGGGCAATTCGATTACGGCCATAATTTCTATGCAAAGGATGCAGATGCACTTTACATATCTCTGCCGGTGAATGAAGCGGGCAACCCTGATTATGATAAAATGGCGATAATCATTTCTGCTATTCATAAGCTGGTTATCAAAGATGTTGTGGCATATAGCAATCGTAAGATTAAGGCAACTAAAGCTGTCGTAAAATAAGACTTACATAGAAAGGAAGTGTCTTCTATGAAACAGTTTCTTTACTTGGATACAGATATCGTTAACTCAATTATTGCACAAAGTGAAAAAGGCATTATCACAGGCTTCTCTACTGAAGAAGAGAATGGCGAGCAGAAATCCACAAACAAGTCAATCTCCGGCAATCTCGAAGGTGACGCTGGAGGAAAGCTATTAAAAGTTTTTAATGCAGAGCTTAAACTTGATATCCGAGGAGGCATTGGCACGGAAAAGGAAGTACATTCGGCATCTCGAGAGATTATAACCAAAACACTTCACGATGCAGCATTCGACATTGCGTATGATAGTATTACCCCTGTATGTTTGACTTCTAATGGGCAGGATCAAGATGATTATGGTGCATATGTTGAGCTGACAAGAGTTTTCGATGTCGTTGATTTTGATTATCTGGAGAGAATTTTTTCAAAAGGCGGTCTGATTGAGTATTTAAAGAAAACAGAGAAAGAGAAAATTGAAACCACCGCATCCGTTGCAACAGAAAGTCTTAATCGTTCACAACAAAGATCAAATAGCAACGCAATCCGAGCCAAGATTAAAGAAGCAGTTGCTGCCAGCGGGAAACAGTATGATGGAATCAAAGAGATAATCGATATGGTTCGCCAGATTATTCCTTATAACCGAATGCTGATTTCTTCGGATGGGTACCTTATCCCTTTGGATGATCGTTATTTCCGTATTGATGCACAGAACTTAGGATTCAAATATGGTGGTGAAATCACTTGCGTTGGGATGATTACAAATATTATCGGCGAAGATACCGATCCCAATGATTCGCAGAATATATTTGCTACACTACAATTTAGCGTAAATGAAGTTTTACGACAACTTCTACCAACAAAAGAAAGGAACCTGTGCGTAATCCATCCTATTGCTGTCTACTATGGAAACTAACCTGTGTAGCTATAACGCGCTAACGGGTCTTAGGGTGTCCTAACAAGATTTTACCGTTTTGCTCTGCGGAAGTAAAAATGGTCTGCTCACTTAGATGGCACAGAAAAAAACGGCGGCAGGGGTTTCTCCCTGCCGCCGTTGCGCTTATACTGTGTAAATCAGTTCAGTATTTACGATCTCCATAGCCCGTTACATATTGGAAATCTAAGTTTTTCACATAAAAATCAAATAGAATGGAGTAGAGAGATTCTATGCTTTGCTTTGGTGCCAGAGCGTGGAGCAGCAGAGAGGTGTAATATTGCTGAGTCCCTTCAGGCGCGAAAAAACGTTTGTAGTGTGCCAATGTACCTTTGATTGCACCTCTGAAATAATTGTACAATCTATTGGCTGCAGCCTCGGAATTTTCTGACTTGAAACCATATTGAAGGAAGATATAGTTCCAAAAAGAACCAGAAATATCTTCATCTGCTAATCCTGACGACCTATGTGTGCGGAAGTGTGATTCAAATCTCCAGCATTTCCTGCAAGCCCGCGCTGGCGGCCTTTTTGTTCTTGTCGAAGGCGTGGGTGTAGATGTCCAGCGTGGTGGAGGGCTGACTGTGGCCGAGGATGCCCGCCACCGTGGCAACATCCGTACCGCCCGCGATCATCAGACTGGCGGCGGTGTGCCGGAGGGAATGGACGTTCAGCTCCTGCGGTAGGCCGTTCTTCTTGAGGATCAGCTTGAAGCGGTAGGTGAAGGTGGTTGGCGTCATAGGGAGCTGCGCTCCCTGACGGCGGAACAGGAAGTCATCGGCGGTCAGCTCTCGCTGGTCATAGGTCTTGGTAATGTATACACATTCCTGCCGGTACTCCCGCAGGAGACTTTCCATCTCGGCTGAGAAGTACACATAGCGGTCACCTGCGCGGGTCTTGGGTTCCTTGACAAAGATCTCCTCGTCTGTCACCTTGACCGCGTTGCGGCAGATGTGGATGGAACGCTGCTCCCAATCAATGTCGCACCACTTCAGTCCGCAGCACTCGCCCCGCCGCATCCCCGTGGCGATGATGAGCTTGAAGTAGGTTTCGTACTTGATGCTCTCGCCCTCCAACGCGGCAATGATCCTCTGCGCCGTTTCCTCGTCCGCGATTTTCTTTTCGCACTTGCGCCCGGCGTAGCGGTAGGTGCGCCACGCCGGGCTATGCGAAAGAAAGCCACCCTCCACGGCATCAGAGAGGATGCTGCACAGCGTCGCGTGCACGCCCTCAATGGTGTACTCGGAGAGTGGCTTTTTTGTGTCGGGACGGATGACTTTTCGCAGCTCTGCGTAGAAATTCCGGAAGTGCTCTGGCCGCAGCTCGGTGAGCTTGTAGTGACCCAGCGCCGGGAGGATACGCTCGATGTCCTGCCGGTCGCGGCGGATGGTGGACTTTGCCAGCTTGTGGGGCGCGATGTCCGTCAGCTACAGGTCAATGTATTTTGCCAGCGTGAGCTGCTGGACGGGCTGCGGCGTGTGGCGGCAGTCACGTTCAAAGAGGACAGCCTGTTCGTTGAGCCACTTTTCAACCTGCCTGGGCGTCAGTTCCTCCGGTGGGTGAACGGTTTTCTGCCGGGGGTTGATGCGCTTGCCGTTGTAGTCATAGCCCATGGACACCACGATGAGATAGCTGCTGCCGCGCTTGCGGATGCTTGCCATAAAAATGACCTCTCTTTCATTTGTTCTCAGTACAGTTGCGGCTTATCTTGCAAGCACAACATACCGCAAGCGCGGCGGTAAAGCTATCTGTAATTTTAGGAAAAATGTATTTCTACGAAAGCAACAATCATGCGCTGTGCCGCTTCGGAGAACAGGCGGCGGCGAGATTGAAGATCTGCTCACCGTCTGGGCGGAGCATGGTGAGCATGGAGTCAGCCGCCTGTTCCTTCTGCGCCTGCTGGGGATGGCAGTAGGTGCGCTCTAAGAAGCCGGTATCCGCATGACCGACGAGGTTTGCCACCGTCTGCTTGTCCACGCCGCAGTGCAGAAGCGAGGTCACGAAGTAGTGCCGTAGGGTGTGGAGGTGGTACTCCCGCGGAAAGCCGATGGCGGCATAGATCTTCCGCAGCCGCTTGGTGAAGGTGTCAGGGTGAATGAGTTGACCGTGTTCATCGGTGAAGAGATAGGGACTGAGCTCGCGGCGCTGCTTGTCCGCCTCCATCTGCTTGCGGCGTTTGTAGGCGAGGAGGATGCCCCGCAGGTCAGAGGAGAGGCAGACTTCACGGCTCTTGCCGTTTTTGGTGCTGCCCTCCACGATGCCCTTGCCGGGAACGCTGCTGCGGGAGCGGCTGACGGTGAGCAGCAGACCGTTTTGCGTGCCGGTGAAGTCCGACCATTGCAGAGCGCACAGCTCGCCCCGGCGGCAGCCGGTGTACATGGAGAGCAGATAGAACAGGCGGTAGTGCCGCGGCTCCTTTGCCAGCGCGTCCAGCAGCTTCTCCACCTCGCTTCGCGTGGGGATGCGCTGCACCGTGCGCTGCGGTGTGGGCAGGTCTAACATTCGCGCGGGATTCTTCTCGATGATCTCGTTGCGCTTGGCGTCGCTGAGCACGGCGGAGACCACAGAGAGGTATCGCTGCGCGGTGGATTCGTTGATGCGCTTTCCGTGGTGCTTGCGCTTGCGCAGCTCGGAGAGCATATTTTCCAGTGCCATCGGTCGGAGCTTATTGAGGCGGATGCCGCCGATCATGGGATACACCACCTCCAGCATCCGCCGGTATGCAGCGATGGTGCTGGGGGCATATTTCGTCTGCCGCTTCAGCCAGCGGGAGGCGAATTCCTCAAAGGTCATCTCACCGTCCTCGGCGTAGCCAGTCTTGAAGCTGCGCTCCAGTTCTTCGGCGGCGTGGGCGACATACTGCCCGATGCCGCGCTTGGGAACGCTGGGCGGGACTTGGATGGTCTTTGCCTTGCTGATTTTTTTGCCGTTGGGCCGGTAGCCGTTGCTGACGGTGATCTTATATCGTCGCTCATCTAATTTTTTGATGCTTGCCATTTTTAGAGTCCTCCCATCGTTTGCTGCTGTTTCTCTTGCACAATCTGTTCATCCAATTTTTCTTTCACAGCCAGAGCCGCGCCTGCGGCGAAGCCGACCGCCGCGCCGAAGTTTTCAGCGGCGATCTTCGCCTCCATGCGCCGCCGCTTTTCCTCGGCGTCCTCATCCTCATCCATCAATGTACCCACAGCGGTCAGTCCGGCCACGGCAGGCATCAGAGGAACAGGCCGCGGATCGCTACCGCGCCATACCACCCTGCCAGTGCCGCCGTGCCAAGGATCAGCACCAGCATGATCCACTTGGTGGCCACCAACAGGCTGAAATCCGGCAGCCACCGAATCCACTTGGAGGAATACTTCTCGCTCAGGTTCCCAATCCGTTCCAGCAGGCTGTTCATCTCTGTCAGCGATTTCTGTATCTCGACCAGTGTGTTCTGCACCGGCGTCAGATCGATGTACGGCTTCAGTTCCGGCAGGGTCTTCCGGATTTCCTCCAGCTCCCAGTTTATTCCGTCTGCCTGCTCCGTCAGCTTGTTCATTGTCTGCGGCAGATCGCACTGGATCACGATGGGTTGCATCATCTGCGGCGGTGTATTTGCCAATGCGCTGCTCGGCTGATTCATCCGTTTCAATTCCTCCATCGGTTTCCTCTGCTCGATAGAATTTTCTTTGAACGAGTTTTGCCCGTATTCTGAATTCATGCTCCATGGCCTCCTTGCAATACTTTTCTTCGTGCAGTTTGTTGTCGCGGCACCTCATGCCATCCGGCGTGGTGTAGGTGATGTATTTGCGGGTGTCCTCCCAGCGGACGGTGTAGCCCTCGGACTCCATCAGGGAAACGAAGGCGTCCCGGTCGGCAGCATACTTCATGCACTCGTCGATGGTGTTCATGAGCCGCAGCTTCCAGCTTTGACCCTTCAGCGCTGTGTGATACTCCGCGCCGCTCATGCCGCGGGCCTGCTGTGTTGGCGCATCAAAGACCGGCAGACCTATCTCCTGACAGATCTCGTCATTGTGCCGCATCAGTTCCTGGATCTGTTCCTTCGCCATGTGCAGCTTTTTGCCGGTCTCAAAATTGACGGAGTTGATGACGCAGTGGGAGTGGATGTGCTCTCGGTCCACATGGGTGCAGACCAGCACCTCGCAGCCGCCGAAGTATTCCGCCAGCCGCCGTGCGGCTTCATGGGTCCGCCGTGGATCGACCGCCGCGCCTTTGGGAAAGCTCTGCACCATGTGATAGAACATCGTGCCGCCATCCTTGTGGTAGAGCAGTTTCGTGTTCAGGAAATCATCGTAGACGCTCTGCGGCTGGCAGTTGAT